>Ga0307509_10007676_pt1 | contig 14016 bp, 17 predicted proteins | sample 10_EM_MG_FD_202245 | JGI IMG/M metagenome (GOLD analysis project Ga0307509, IMG submission 202245) | Populus trichocarpa ectomycorrhiza microbial communities from riparian zone in the Pacific Northwest, United States - 10_EM | ecosystem: Host-associated > Plants > Roots > Unclassified | place... | reverse complement strand
TTTTCGCTTATTCTCATTGTATAATCCAGGTCCAGATTTTGGTGTCCAAATGGCAGGGACTTCTTGAAAATAAGATCAAATAAGCCACATAAGCAAAATAAGAGAACACCTCATTTCCTGATGCTAGCCATTCGTTGATTAGGATTCCTCGACGGTTCACCCCAGAGGTTACGAATGGATACCTTATACCGAGTTCCAGGAGCAACCTGGCGTCGCTGCTAGCGCTCAGTGCGCTCGTGGGGAGATCTTCTTGAACGAATTTCATTGCGTGCGCTATCAGCTTGGTGTAATCCTTTGTATCGATATCGGCGTGGTGGTAGTTCGGGTGGGTGGATTGGCGGAAGGAAATATAACCAAGAGAATCTGGCCAGGACATGGTACGGATGTCGGGGTGGGAGAGAGGTATGGAGGCACGAAAAGACGGAGACCGCACAGATCTCAACAACGCAAATCTCGAGCTGTGATTGGTGGAAGGTCTCGCGGAGGTTGCCGTCCGTTTCTCGGCTTTACCCATCCGTCAGCTCGGACTTGCAGAAAACGACGTGCGATCAGTGACTAGTGACTTGCCTCTGACCCGGCCAAGACAAGAAACCCAAAAGCTGCATTGCCGGACCTACTTCGCATATGGCGTATATGATAGAATCGAATAGACTGGGTAGAGCGATGGACGAATAACGGGATGATCGTGGGGCTGCATATGCTTGTCTTCCCTTCTCCCTTGAGTGTGCTCAGTCTTGACATTGTACCCCGTGGGTGGTACGCGCAACTCGAACTATCCCGTAGGGCTCTAGACCCGTTCGGCCTTCCCAATAACTGCTATATATAGAGAGATCGTATTGTTTTAGACAAGGCGGACACCAGAGGGTCTGCTTTGCTTTCGAAACCCCTGTAGTATGAGGTAGTCGCGTAGAGTCTGAGAGCGACGTAGTAGCGAAGAATGACCGGAGGACTACGTATTATCCAAAAGAAATTACGCTACATCCCAACGACCCGTTCTCGAGGCCCTGCCTCATCCGCCTAATCGTCTGCGGTGGGATCGTACAGGTAGAGAACTGCAAAACCCCTCCTCCGCTGAGGTTGATGCTGATGTTCCGCTCCGCACCCGGCTGAAAGCTTTCGGCGATTGCACCCTCCAGGGGAATCGGTCGTTGCTTGACAGCCCCCACGCCCGCACTATTAGCTGGAATAATGCTCGATACCGTAGCATTCGGTCTGCAAAACGGTTTATGGTGTTCCCAGTCCTGCAAGGCAAATGAGCGCCGTTATTTGAGGTACGAGAAAAGAAACGCACCACTTTCTGGCACTCTTTTGAACAGTAGTGTGGTCTGAGCGCCCGAGGGCACCCTCCCGAACAACTTCGCAAAGTGTATTTCTTCGTTCCCATAATCCCACAATCCTCCGCAGCACAGGAGTAACCCATCGGGTCCTTGAATAATTTACCTTCTCTCTTCAACATCTCTCCAGCCGCCTCAGCGTCACGCATATCCAACGCCTCCCAGAGGTTGGTCAACCGCTCGAACCTTTCCGTGGTGCCCTCGGGGAATTTGCCGTCCTCAGGTCGTCTAAGACCCGCGGATTCAATTCTCTTCGCGACCTGCAGCGTCGTGTGGCTGGTCAGCCCCAGGGCGACGGCTTCGTTCGCGTTGTTTCCTGTGTCATAGAGGTGGCCAATGTTCAAGGTCGCGTTCGAGAGACCTTTTTTGTGGGCTCGATCAAGCCAAACTTTTGCAAGGGAGGAGCATGCTCGCGCTCTCAAGGAGGGTCGAGCGTCCTCCCGGAAGGACGCGAGGGTTGTCCACGTCAGGAACGCCCCAGGTTTGTCCCGAGGCGTACCGTATCCCGTCCATTGTCTGGCCATTGTCAATCGAGATTCCTGAACAGTTCGCCTCAGCGGTGACGGAGATACCTTATACCGAGTTCCAGGAGCGATCTGGCATCGTTGCTGGCCCACAGCGCGCTCGTGGGGAGATCTTGGACAGATTTCCTCGCCTGTGCTATCAACCTGTCGCAATCCCGCGAAACGGCATCGGCGTCGCGGTAGCTCAGGGGAGCGGAAAGGCGGAAGGAAAGGTATTCAATGACCCCAGGGTCAGACCAGATCATCGTACGGGGAGGGGAGGAATCAAGAGGGGTTGGTACCATTCGGCTTTTTAGCAGATTATTTTCTGGGTGATGAACCCGTGCACCCAGGCTCTCCCAGCTGACCGGAGGGCGAATAGGACCGGGATTGTTTCCTTTTATGGCATTGGCAGCGGGCGTCCCGTTGGTAGCACGAGCAGGCCCGAGTCAACCGGCACCAAAAAGAACGTTCGTGAGCACTCGCGGAGCAGAGAGATAAATTGGAGGGTCAGGTCCTCCAAGTACTGGTGAGAGATAAACGGTGATATTGAGCCCCAATCTGAACTATGGTACTGGTGCTGTCAATACATACCACCGAGAGGTGACATTATCGGTCACCGGGACGGAATGACCGCAAGACGAGTGGGACTACCCATAGCTGACATAGCACCCGATGCCGTCCCCCCAAGCCGTTCGAGAAATGGAGAGGGAGGGGAAACAATTGACCGTATAGATAGTCACCAGGGCGCCCGTTGTGGGATCCTTCGTCTCGGGAACCACTCAGAATGGGCATCGAAGAGGTGGAAGTATACGCTGAATGGGGAGTTGTTCATCGGCACACTCCCCCTCCACGACCTTGGTGTGAAGCGGGCTCCGATGTTGCCGCGGAAAAACTGATACCAACACAAGATGAAGAGAGCTAGGCCGTTCCACAATCCAAGATTCGCGACGAAACACGCCATGTTCACGATTTTTCATCGGTTCCTCACGACGACTAATTTCCGTTCGCGTCCGAAGATATCCTGGGCTCAGGCGAACCTGCACCTGTGGGTCTTTTGCAAGAGCCATTAACCATTATTAGAGATCGTATTGTAACGGAAAGAGCTAGAGAAAACGTAGATATCGGAGGGGTCTGTACCGCTTTCAGAACCCCCGTAGAAAAAGAGGTAGCCGTGTAGAGGCGGAGTGGGTGTAGTAAAGATTGGCTCAAGAAACCCACTAGTATCCAAAAAAAAGTACGCCCCCCGACCCGTTCTCGAGGCATTCCTTCATCTTCCTCATCGTTTGGGGTGGCATTTCGCTGGAGAAGTGCAAGATGCCCCCCCCAGGGAGGTTCACATCGATGATCCGCCCCCCAGCCGGTTGGGACTTTTCGGAGATCGCATCTCCTGTGAGATTGGCTCGTCGTCGCTTAGCGGAGGCCGCGTCCGTACTGTTAGTCACAAGAACACTTGATACCGTAGCGTCTGGTTTGCAGAACGGTTTATGGTGTTTCCAATCCTGCGAGACAAATAAGCGCCATCATTTGAGGTACGAAAAGGGAGACGCACCACTCTCTGGCACTCTTTTGAACAGTAGCGGGGTTTAAGCACCGGAGGACACCCTCCTCCACAGGTTTGCAAAGTCTGTTTCTTCGTCACTGCGATTCCACAATCCCACGCAGCGCAGAGATAGTCCAGCGGGACCTTGGATAATTTAGCCTCCCACTTCGACTTCTCTGCAGCCATCTCAGCACTACACACATCAAACGCCCTCCAGAGGCCGGTCAACCGTTCGAACCTTTCCGTGGCGACCTTAGGGAATTTGCCGTCTTCAGATCGTCTAAGGCCTGCGGATTCTATTCTCTCCGCGACATTCAGCGTCGCACGGCTGGTGAACCCCAGGGCGACAGCTTCGTTCGCGCTGCATCCCGCGTCATAGAGGCAGATATAGAGGTTCAAGGCCGCGGACTTGAGACCTTTTTCGGCTCGGTCGAGCCAACCTTTCGCAAGGGAGGAGTACGCGAGCGCCTTCAGGGAGAGTGAAACGTCCTCGCTGGAGGATACGAGAGTCGTCCACTTCTCTAGCGCCGCAGGTTTATCCTGAGGTGCACCGTATCCTGTCCATTGTCTGACCAATTGTCAACTTAACGGTTTGCCTTGGTGGTCACTGGAATGCGCACCTTGTACCAAGTTCAAGGAGCGATTCGGGATCGCCTTTGGCCCTCAGTACACTCGTGGGACGATCTTTTACGAAATTCACCACCCACGCCATCAGCTCCTCGTGATATTGTGTAATGACCGCTTCGACACGACGATAGTCCAGGTGAGTGGATAGGCGAAACCAAAGGTATTCAAGGGCCCCAGGATTACACCAGGGCATGGTACGGACGTTGGGGAGGGAGACAGGTTGGGAGAGGTTGAGTTGTGCGGAAAGGGACCTGGAAGTCGCCAACCTTGTCTCGCGTCGTCAGGGGGCAAGTGGGGAGACTAGTGGTTTGTTCTAGAATTGGCTACACAGACTCCCGGAGGGACCCCTAAGCGTTCCCCCATGGATCGATCTCAACGGAGACAGATCACGGGAGAGTGTGCTCAGCAACGACCCGAATTCGCATGGTGGCATATGCTCAAGCGCTCCCTGGCGACTGGCTTGCAGCTCTAACCAAGACAAGAATCCAAAAATGTTACATTGCCGGTTCTATCTCGCGCGTGGCGTATATAATAAAATCAAATAGACTTGAGGGAGAAACAAATACAACTAACTGATCACTGGGGGAAGGGTGGATTACGCGGGCGTGCAAAGGGCGGTGTCTGGTGAGGCTATTGTAAAAAGCGAGGGCGAAGTTTGGGGTAGGAGAAGCGCTAAAAAGGTGCATGTGCGCGAGAGCGAGTGACGAACCATAACCTTGATCAACCGCACTTCTATGGCAGGGGGCGGGCGACAATTCACTGAAACCAAAAACAAATAAAATGACGAAGGGAGTAACGATATTGTCCGTGCGGAAACCAGTTTTCTCGTGTCGACGGTCCCCAGTCGACGAAAGGCCACGGGGTGCTTGTGTTGGAGAGGGGTCCTGTTGGGGGGGAAAATATTACAATACAGAAACCAGAGGGAAAACCGTCGTTGACAGATTCTATCGCGGGCGTTTCCACAGTTGTTCCTGTAATTCCACTTAACGGACCAAGAGAGAGCCTTGAGGTCACCGTGATACCAGGGCGGGGCCGGGCGTCATTCGTTTAACCTCACAAGACTACTGGCCGGTCGCGCCAGTAGCAATAGGGGTCGGCAGAGCAGGAGGAGACTTGATCCCACCTTTCCCAGGTACATCAGGAACAGGAGATGGAGCCACAATCATAGAGCCTGGTACGATGATCGTCAGACCGTTGCCATTGGGGATAGCTTTCACAGAAGCTGTCTGAACAGCACCAGTCGTCGAGTTCGCCGATGGATGTTGTGAAGACCTGTGACAATGGTGGTTAGGTTCGAAAGAGGTGGGAGGAGAACCTAGGAGCAATCGTTTTTATCCCTACTTTCGTCGCTTGTTAGGCATCTCCGTAGATTCCTTGTCTGCCTTTCCTGCCCCCTTGGGCGACGAGAATCTTCAGCAAGATGAAAGAACGTTTCGGTGAGGCAATTCACCTTTGGATTCGGCCTTTTGAGGGCAGGCTTCTGCTTCTCACCCGGGTCAAATACGTAATCCGGCAGTATCGATCTGGGGGTAACGTTGAATACCAGTAACGCTGGCCTCCACGAACAATGCGCACCGCCTGATATTCTGTACGACAACGCCCATTGTTGCGTTGTCATATTTATCCCAGGTCTTGACCATTTTTACGAACTCGTTTGTCGGGTACGAGATATCCAACTTGCGTGGACCTTGTTGTCCAGCTGAGGAAGAACCACTGTCAACGAGACGCCAGGAAATCCAAAAATGGACGGCTGACGTTGTTTCGGCTCGACCGCTAGCCCGATGTAGAACGTCGTTGTGTACACGACCCTACCGTCCTTTCCTTCGCAATCCTCCTTTTTCCTTTTCAACACTGCGGCCGAGATTTCGCCCTCAGCCACAGCACGTACTTCCTCATCTGTCAAACAATACACCTCCTGGTCGAAACCCTTGATGAACGGATGCGCGATTACGAGGGACTCGACGTATTCGAGCTTCATCACTAGCTGCCGAAGCTTCGACTCGACTGTGCCCGACCTGTGCCCCGAGCTCATTCAAGGAACCAACCCAGTCGAACATTTGAAAGGACCCACCATTTCGATTGGAGATCTGCATTGGCTGCTGATGCAACGATCTGCAGATAATACCGGTATTTATGGAAAAAGTCATGCTTCTTAAACAACTCCGACCACTCTGCGGTTCCGATGATGACGCGTTCCACAACCTCCGACGCTGAAACAAGGGATGGGTATGCCAAGCGTGACCAATATGATGGGTTTCCTACCTTTCTTGAACTCATCCGTCATGATCATTTGTGTGGATGCTGTAACGTTATGCGTAGCACACATTGAAGGATACGCCGGTGTGATGATTGGCATGCGATGTGACCTGTCTCCTGGATAAAGCTACAGGACATCGCTTAGCAAAACAGAAGTTCACAAGAACACCGCGACGGATACCTTTGGGTTCCACACACGCACGGGGAGGGGTCCATCCTCGATCTGCTTCAAAAGAACTGGCTCTGGCCAGGACCTGCAGGCCCATCAGAGTGGTGTAGAGCAACATGCCACGAAGGAGCCTCACCACTGGTGCATGATGATGAAGAACCGGCTAACGATGGCACCGGCCGAAACATTTGGGTACAGTTGACATATCCGAGCGACAAGCATGGCCCAGGCTACACCGCCGAGGAACCCGCTCACATTGGAATAGATGGCCCTCCCTATCGATTCAACAATGAGCACGCGGGTTCGGGCAGAGTTTCAGGAGAAACATTTGAACTGACGTTGAGCCCAATGCTTGATACACCGCAAGGAATCTCGGAATACCCCCACGTTTGGTACTAACCGCAGAATCTCGTCGGTGACTCGTGAACCTGGAAGCTACATCAGTGAAAGGTTGACGGGATTAAATGTGGACCCGGTCACACCGTTCAAACTCCTCACGCAGCGTTCGTCGAGGTTCCGTAGGAGGTTGTCGTCTTTTAAGGAGAGATCATCCGGTATAGTCGACAAGGCCAGCCTCGCCATGGTGAAATCTAGAGGAATCCCCGTTATTTCAGTCTTGATCACGGGCACGTACGCGTCTGGGACACCCTGTGGGTTACACGCCGACTCAGTGTCGCCACTCAGTCAGCGCACAATACTGCGACATACCGAGACCTCCGTTATACCGTCCATCTCCTTCAGCATACCCTCAAATACATCGAAGAAATCTTCTCTCGATACGTGCTTAGGTACGACGCATAAAGTATCGATATCTGTCCCCGGACCGTGCACGCCCAGCCGATAAGAACCGAAAGTGAAGATTTTGCCACCAGCGGCGTTCGCGGTTGCTTCTGAGAGGCCACGGGCAATTGAAACCTGGTGGACGAATTTTTTCACAAGGGCTGCAACCTTTCCCAGAACAATTTCACTGGAGAGTCAAGGTTGATGATGTCAGCGGACGTGGACCGGAAGAGAGCAAGCGGGCGGGGTGGAACTCACCGCGTCCTAGCCTCCTGCTCGTTCTCAAAGGTCTTTTGTCTCTTCAGTTCTTCCATTAGAGTTACGGTGACCTCCTTTTCCCTCGGGTTCGATTCAGCGGTGGTGATGGGTCGCGTCACCCCGATATACCTAGAGGAGATTCAGCGCCGGACGAATGTGAGCCTTAGCCGGTGAACCCTCACGGTTTGTCGTCTTGCAAAGCCATGGCTTTGGGGTCTGCTGGGAGGCGTCGGGTTCAAGGTTACAGGTATTTGTGGAAGGGCAGACACAACCCACACACGGGGTTTGCCGATCGCGCGACTGGAGACCATCCCAAAGCCGACCCATCCAACCCGAAACGTGTGCACAATCATCCAGTTCCCCCTCTCGCCTGGCGCCGTGTTATAATATGGGGATTCTTGGGTGATTGCCAAGAGAGGTGACACGCGTGCTCTCGCCGTTGCGACCGCGCCCTTCGCTCCCCCCGATCCCTTGAAAGCAATGGATTTCTCCCTTCACCCTGCAGGGACTTCCTCGTTACCGGCGTGAACCCCCAACACAATACCCTGCCAATTCTTGACCGAAACCCGCAGCTATTGCGTTCGAGGTCACTTGTGTTGAGTGGTTGTGAAATTAGGGCCACTTCACGGAACACCCTGTTCCCATGTGGACTGCGTTCTGTGTGTTCCCGGTCTCGTCGTGGCCGGTCGATTTTCCGAAACCGAGGACACCACATACCTGTTTTGGTCTGGCCGCTAATACTGGGGCTCTGGGTTTGACTTCAGCGTGGGGGGCTCGTCTGCGGATGTGATCCTTGATATCTGGGGTCGACTCGGATTTGGGCCCTCGACCTGTTAGGGTCAAAAATATCCGTCCGCTGCTTTTCATCTCCGTGCGGTCGAGGTTTCTCAGCAATAACCTTTAGGACCCTCCGCTTAGGGTAGTCCCTATTCACACCACGCGCCCCTGCCGATTGAAGAACTGCAATAGCTGTAGGAGTCCAACGGGTGTACAGTAACAGATGGGGGAGAATATACACGTCGTCAAGGAGCGGTCGGGTAATTATACTGTGAGGCCACCGGAAGAGGAGAGCAAATGTCCGAAAACAACAGATGGTGTGAGGGTAGTGAGTATATATGCATATATATAAAGCTGAGGGAGGTGAGATCTAAGGAACGAATGGCGAAGGTGTCACAATAGGGTGGGGAACGAGAGGTGTCTATGTGTTCGTCAATGCGCCAAGAAGATCCGGGATGAAGCAACCAAAAGTCCGAGTGGTGTACCAGGATGAGCGGAATACCGTCTAAGGGAGGTTTTCAGGATGGCGGAGCGGTCGTTTGCTTCCCTTCCCACGTATCGACGTCCTCCGAGCCAAGGCGCCTGCTCCCTTCGCCCTGCTGCTGTTGCCTCAGAGCGGCCTTGCGGATGAAGTACGTCGCAATCGCAATCAGAGCCACGCCCAAAATAACTCCAATAGCGACACCAGCCTTGGCACCGCTAGAGAGTCCACCACTGCCTGAGCTGCCAGGGGTGGAACCGCCGCCGCCACCTCCGGGCGTCGTGTTGTTAGAGGAGGGACCGTCGTTACGGTAAGGCCAGTAATCTCCGCCATCAGGTGGCAAGATACAAGTCAACGAATCTCCATCGGAGATCTCTGTGAAGCCACTCTGAATCGACAAGCCTTCCGTGTTATTCTTGTCGAAAACGAAGGGCTGTGGGGTGGGCGTGGTATCGATAGTTGAGCAGTTGGGACCTCGTGATCCGATGAAGGTCGTGTTCCCGAACAAGACGTTGTTGTCGATGGTGAAGTTGCGGGCGGAGGTGATGGCGATGGCGTACCCGAACGCGCCAGAGAGGTGATTGCTCAGGACTGTCCCGGAGAAGCTGACGTTCTTGAGAAACCGATCACCGAACCAAGTTCGAGGTCCAATCGCGATGCCAATCCTATGAAAGAGGTAAAAAGGTATATTTAGCAAGCGGAAGAGGACCGAGGTTCACTGTGACTGACTTGATAATGGCGTCGTCGTCGTTCTCCCCTTTGGTTTCCGTGGGAGACCTTGGTTTGTCGGTCGCGAACCCACCCAGGATGACGTTGTCTCGGACGATTGTGTTGGTGTAGTTCCCACCTGTCACGATTGGATAAGCTGAGGTTCACGCCGGAAATAGATTACACGTACTCCATGGGTCGTAGTCGACCATGTTTATGCCACCAAGACACGTTGACTGGGGAAAGGAACGCTCAATCACAAACCTTCAAATCAGATGTAAGATACACACGTTTTCCACCGAGATGGTGTTGTTTTGGATGAGACTGCCCGGAGAGCCAAATATAACGATGCCGCCGTCCGTAGCATCAACGATGACATTGTTTCGGACAACGCTGTTGGCACAACTGAGGCTGATACCGTCCGCCCATTCTTGGAATGTATCAATGCCGCAAGGGCCGATATCATTGTTCTGAATGGTGATGCCAGAGCAGGTGAGTGGGCCTTCGGCGACGTGAAGGCAAGACCAGGAGCGAGGGTCATATGAGCGAACGTATTCAACCTGGAAATGATCCGCTCAATCACAGCTTCGAATTTCGCGCCCAAGTTACTCACCAGTTGCCCAGAGTTGTCGCCTCCCATCTCGATGTTGGCGCCCCCCTGGGTAGGCGAAAAGTTACCCCTCGTCCCGTTGATCTGCGAACCGTGCCTTAGCAATCTCAGCGGGCAAACCCCCCATCCGATAAGAACACACCTGGACATTCCTCAGCTTCACGCCGTCGCAATTGGTGCAGGTCCCATCCACGGCGGTCGTATGTCCCTTGCCGTTCGCCACGGGCCCAGCCACGACCAAAGTCGCCCTTCCACTTCCCGTCGGATAGCCTTGAGTGGAAATTTCCTGATTCGGGGCAGCGAAGGCCAGGGGTTGGGTGATAAAATACTGTTGACCAGGACACAGGCTGAGTGTGTATCCACTTCCTCCGGTGCTGAGAAGCTGGTTAAGCCTGTCCGTGAGCGTGTTTTGGGGGTCCGGGCTCGGGCACGACATGACTGTCTCTGGAAATGAAAGGCGTGGAAATTGGTCGGAGATCAGGCGCCTCGAGGCCTCAAAAACTTCTCGTAGGCAAGGACGAAGCCAGGGAAAAATAAAAAGAGAAGGGGGAGGGACGAAGAGAGGGAGCGGGCAGAGGAACTAGAACTAGCCTTGGGCGGCCTGTGCCTGTCACTCTGGAATGTACGGCCGGGAGCCGCCCTGCTCAATTACGTCCGCATGCTTGGTTCGGCAAATACGACTTTATTTTATTTTTTTACTGCCGTGCACACTGGTACATGGTCTGCTGCGACTGATAACATCGGCCAACGCGCGCCCACCCGTGGCCATGGCTCCCTTTAAGCTTTCACCATGACCAGGCCCAAGCGCAGGCTCAGGAGGCGATAAAAAGCGCAAGAAACGACCTCCTGAAGAACCACCCCATCCATGCCTTCGCAGTTCCCCCAGTCGACTCCCACTAAACCGATGCGCCCTGGCAACGGCAAATCGGTGTCACCGGCCAAGTTCAGCCCCAGCTCGCCTGATACGTCGCGTTATTTGCCGCTGGGTCTGATCGGGGTCGGTTCCGCGACACCAAACAACGACGCGAAAGAAATTGTGGAGCGGAGACGAGCGAGACAGAGCATGACTCCAACCAAGCCGGTGGCGAAGTTCGACTCTATCTGCCAGGACTCAAAGTCGATCCTCCACAATATGGCCGGGATGTTCAGCCCCAAGAAGGGTGAAACAGAGGCCCTGGAGGTTTCACCGTTCAAGATCGAAGTGGAAGCACCCCCTGTCGGTTTTCCGGTTATTAAGAAGAGCCAAAGGGGAAAGGATCGTCGTGATTACCTGCAGAGGAAAAAGGGACAGGAACGAAAGAGAAAGCTTGTCAACCCTGGACGGATCAGACGACCAACTCACTCCCCTGCCGATCTCATCCCTGAGGGGGGCGACTCGAAACACCGACAGTAGCGCTACATAAGCGCTAAGTGTGCCCCGATATGGCGTTGTATGTTAGATCTTGCCGGCGATTGCACATAGACACCTTTTCGTTATCTTGGCTGTGTTCGACTATGGTAGCCTCTGGTGTTTGAACTAGAATCCACAACAAAGACCCCACATGCCTCCCAGGCCGCATAAAGGAAGAACGAATACTGGCCTGATCCGCCCATCTGGGCGCGCAGGCGCTCCAAGGAGCGATCCTCCAGTCGAGGTCGCTTTTGGCCGCGCCCAGGCGTAAACGCCGAACTAGTCGGAGACTCGAAATGAGCCGCGAGCGAGGATACGAGGTTGGGGACCCACCGTGATGTGCCGCCCGCAGACCGCTGGAGGGTTCCCACTTGGCATGGTGGAGGATGGCGGTCGAGCGGGGCGCTGGCAGGTTAGGGGTTCTTGATCTGACCTTCACAGGTTTGGATACTTTGTGCCAATCTTGTCCTAGGCAGTACGTAGACGTGTGATATGCGTTATTCGTCCGTGCCATGACCGCAGAAAGGTCACAGCCACTATCTTTGGGAACCGAAGGACAAAGGGGAAATAACGAACATTCGTTTCACCACAATATATCGTCCGAATTTCGACTCAGAGCGTCACCCCCATGGCCGACCCCCGGTTCCCACAGCCAGAGCAAGATGTGTCTGGCAATGGCGACCTCCCGACTTACGACGCACTAGCTGCTGATGCCGGACCTAATTCCAGGTCGGTACCAAGTCCTCTCGGCTAAGTTGTAGAAATCTCAATACGATTTGTGGTCCAGGTTCGGTAGATGGAGACAGTGGGTAGAGAAGCGGTCAGCATCTATTTCCTCCCTCGTGCACCCTCCGTAAATTCATCACCCCGCTAATGCGTTTCTACCAGAGCCGCCGAAAGGTACAACGACCTCACACCCGAAGTTTTGGAAAGACGAACAGCGAGAGGATGGGGTGAAGACGTGCGCCCTCGGTTTCTATCCCGCATTCCATGCCGGCTGACCTCCCCCTCCCTCGTTAGATCCTGGATCACGGCCCCAGTCGAACTGGCCCTCAGCTGAGACTCCAAACAGGTTCTCTCAATGCGCAACCAGCAAACTACGCCCCCTCATCCGTGGTTCCAACCCCCTCATCCGTGGTTCCAACCCCCTCATCCGTGGTTCCTACCCCCTCCCCCGCTCCGCCCCCCATCACCGGAGAACTCCTTGCCCCCAGCCACCTGCGTGTTAGTCAGTTCGGCTCCAGGTTCCTACCACACTCAACAGCACCAATCCGCTGCGTACTACCGCTCCTAGCAGACCGTTTCGTTCTCATCGGCCACGATGACGGGTTATCCATGCTCAATATGTTCCCCAAAGAGTGGACGGATGATGGCTTATCGGACGACGGCCCTGCTGCTGCCCAAGCTAAAGTTATATGGGAGGGAGAAGCGTGAGTCCACATCGCTTTGAAACACCATCCCATTCTCCATCACTTGGTGGTATGAATGCTCACGATTCTTTTCTTGTCCCTCGCCCACCAAATGCACTGTACCCCGCGTTCAGCGTCTATCAATTGACCTTACTCGAAGTTGATTACAATGGGACAGACACCCCCACGGGTGTAGTCTTGGCTCTCGTTGGGTCCTGTCGGGAGGATGAATCCTCGTCTAAAGATATTGAATCCGCCAAATCCCTACGGATGTACAGCCTTTCCAGCATCATCAGCCTAGCTAAATGGGCCGCTTCTGCTCAGGTAACGTTTTGGCTTCATTCTATCGCTGAAACAGCTGAGATGACACGCATCGCCCATTCTCAGTATTCACAACCATTGCAAATGCGCGGATCGACACCTGGAAACCCACACCGCGTTACCATCAGGAAGGGACACAGGCCTCATCGCAGCATAACCAAGGGTCTCAAATCCATGACCATAGATAACCAAGTCCAGGCCCAGCCGTACCCGTTTACGTATGACCCCATGTCTCCAATGCATTCGAGTCCTGTGGTTAGCCCGTCGACGAGCTCGGTTAGCAGCCCATTCCTTGATGAATTGCGGGGCCCGAAGTTGTCGTACACCCCCACACAATCTATGGACTCCATTGACGAGACGTGGGACGTTGTCGATGATTTGCCGTACCGATGGGCAACTGACTATGTTTCTTTGGCAATATCCGGTTCTCGATTGGCCAACACTTCTGTCCTTTTCTATGACATCTGGTCAGACCCCGTGGTTAGTGGCCGTAAAGGCGCATTACTCGCCGTGGCAACGAAATCCACCATATTACTCTACGAGACCCCTAAGGGAGAACGAGCATTCCGATTCGTCAAAGTAAGCCACAGTCGTTCATACCTGACCACCGTTGCGGGACCTGACCTTTGTGGTTCTTTATGGGACTTTTCCCCACCTAGGAATTCTATATCCCTAGCCCACCTCGAGCCATGCGTTTCGTGTACCAATCTGTCACCGACTCAATTTCAAGAAGCGCGTCCGACGTGGGGGGTTCCACACACCGAACGAGAACGTCGCCCTCGAAACTCGTTAATCACCATTTCCGCAGCGTATCATCGGGCACGGCGAGCATCCGGTATTCAAACCAACT
>Ga0307509_10007675_pt1 | contig 14016 bp, 17 predicted proteins | sample 10_EM_MG_FD_202245 | JGI IMG/M metagenome (GOLD analysis project Ga0307509, IMG submission 202245) | Populus trichocarpa ectomycorrhiza microbial communities from riparian zone in the Pacific Northwest, United States - 10_EM | ecosystem: Host-associated > Plants > Roots > Unclassified | place... | reverse complement strand
CTGCGTGGAAAGGTGGGGGTACAAAGCACGATTGGGATTCGGCCTCAACTACTGATCGAGATCCCTCGCAAACCACGCCGCAATGGAGGACCAGTGGCCATTCGCACTTGCACGCACCGCTTCTATATGTCAGTTGGACGGACACGACCACAGCTTATCATCACTGGGCCCGGCCACCACGAAATCTGTAATCCAGTTTCCTTGATGTACCTCCACTGTCAGAGACCGTGTATACAACGTAGGTAGGGCAGGGCGCGAGGTCCTGGGTAAGGTACACTCCACGGAAGGGAAGAAACAAAAAAAAAGATGTGCGATCCAACAAACCAACGAAGAAAAGGTAGGAAGGAGAAAGAGGAGAGCCGTACGCACTTCGGCAGAAGGGGAAGAACGAAAAATGAATAAAAAAATAAAAACAAGTTCTTCGGGTTGGTAGCTACTACATCGGGCGCCAGGGAGACGCAAAGAATGGGAAAGGGAGGTGGGTAAGTGGCCACCAAAAGGGGGAAACAGAAGGGTAGAATCGTGAACGTCGTGTCGCGGCCTTCGTCATCGTCAAGCCGAAGGGTGTGGTCGGAAGAGGGGGCTCAAGGAGAGAACAGCTCAAGCCAATGAAGCCATGGGCGGAGAGCCCTGCCTTGGTACGACCGTTGCAGAAGAAGCCGACGAGTCCGATGCCGCTTCCGTCTCCGTGGAATCGTCCACCCTCCTCCGTTTGCTTGCCCTCTCGGTATCGTCTGTATCACCCTCTATATCCACCACAACATCCTCATCACCTCCACTTATCGGGGGCTTCACAGGTTGAAGGGAGTTCAGAGTCGCTGGCGGCTGCGAAGCTGTGATGGGTTGCTTCGCGTTCCCTTCCATCCCTTCAGCCTTGACCTGCGCTCTTCCAGCACCAGCTCCAGGTAGTCCGCGCCTTCCTCGCCCCCGCCCTCTCACACCTACTCCACCTCTCCCACGGCCCCTCCCACCCTCTGTCCTGATCCTCTCCTTCAAAAATCTCACAATATATCCCTGCAAAATCTCCAGCGCCTTCTGGGCGCCTAGGGTCTCGAGCCCCTTCAGTTGCTCGTTCGTCAAATGTCCAAAGATCGTTGGGTTCAGGATTAGCGTGTTCTCATGTAATACGATCGGTGGCGTGGGGAGGTGTGGGGAAGTTGACGCGGAAAGTTCACTAGCCGAAGAAGGAACGTATGATTCGGGGACCGGTCCAACGATTATGGGGATCCGGACGGTGGGTGGGATACCCGGTGCCTTGCCGCCAGTTGCCGGATATGTCGAACCTGAGGGTACTGGGGGAGCTTGTTGGGGGGTCTGCTGGAGGTGAGTGGTGGAGTGAGTATTAGCTGGAACCGGCAGATAGGGGTCGCCGGGGGCCACGGGTGGCAGGGTATGATTAGTAAAGGGTTGGTTTGAGCGTTCGACTTTAACCGCCGCAGTTGAAACGGGGAGTGCACGGAAGGTAGAGGTCAGGGAGCCATTGGGGTTCGCAACCGTCTTGGAAGCTAGCGGTTGAGAGGTCAAAGGTGGTGGTAGTGGTCCCTTATTCTTCTTCGCTTTCTCTCTGTTCGCAGCCGACTGACTTTGTTCCAGTTTGGCGTCTTGTTCCAGAACGATATGTTCGTAGTTCTCGTCGATAGACCAGTAGTACCCCTTGCCACGCTCTCCTTGCGATCGTTCCATCTTCTTGAAAGTCTTTCCGGAGGACAGGTTATGGCGAACAGAATTCTATACCACGACCTCAGAATGTTACGAAACGCAAGGAGATTCACGGAGCTTACCCCCCAACCAGATGCGACGTTGTACTTGTACCAGTCAAAGGAATCTATCATCCACCCGACAATGTCTTGCAAAGTGGCCTTCCCCCCGTGGGCCTTGATGGCTCGATAACATAGTTGGGCGTAGGTGTATGGTGGCTTCGGTGGCATTACTTCGGGTTTGACTATTGGTACTTCTATGTCGGATTTCTTTCTCTTCTTCGGGTTCGGCTGGGATTTGGTGTTCTTTCCGGCGCCCCCGGACTTGGCGGGCGCTGGTTCGGGTTTCTCGTCCGGTACCGGTGGAGGGGGTGGGGGCGGTGGTGAACATGAGGGTATGGAGGAATCTGGCGAGATGGAGGTGATGTCTACGGAAGGGGAACGCTCTCTCTGTAGAGACACGTGTGAGGTTGCGGGGGAGGGCAAGTCTTCCACAGGAGGGGTATCTGGTGGAGGGGGCAGCTCGAAGTGGAAGGTCCTCGAAGCAATTTGGATCTGGGACCTGTTGACCGGGCACGTTCATGAGCAAAGAGGGAGGCGCAGAACAGGAGAAAAAAACGCGCCTTTCGTTGAGAGGTGCCCTCTTCCCTGGTTGGATCCATACGCCATCTACCCAAGCACCGTTCCTTCCATGCACCGCCAGAACCCACCGTTCCTCCGTTTCATCATACTCGATATTGGCGTGCAACCTAGAGACGCTCTTGAGAGAGCCGAGGTCTATGTCAATTTGGGGGGCAGCCGCCGAGGATGAGGGAGAGTTGGGAGGGATGCACCTCCGACCGATAGTGACATTGGGGGTCTGGAGGTAATAGGTGATATTTGGGAAGACGAGGGAGTAATACGCGCTGATCTTGTCACTGGTGGCGGTATTCTCGTTGAGCTGTACATCCATCGTCGGTGTCGTCGTCGTCGTCGACGGTCTCCGGGTGTATAAGCTGTCGGGGTGTCGGATGTGACTGGGAGTGGGACGCTATGACTGAAAGCGGAAAGCAGAACCAGCAAAGTAAGCGTGACTGCTGTCACGATCTCACCCGCTCCAATGACCTCCACCAGTCCGGAGAGCGAAGGGATAACCAAACAGGTTAAGGATGAGATCAAGTCCCTGGTCGATGATGACGTTGACTCTGTCGACTCGGGCCTCCGCTATGCCGCCTATGGTGCCCGTCTGCGGACGGCGTTGAGGGCAGGCTCGCGTTATATAGCCTATGTGAGTGTTCCCCGACACGCACGCTTTTTTCACACGTTCGCAAGGTAGAGTTCATACGTTAGACCAGCGACATTGGTGAGGCCTTCCGCCCAATTGTGCCCCCAAGGATCGTCACCGCCGCATACGGCGTTTCCTGGATTTATCTAACTGGGCAAGTACCATCACATAACCCCATTCGCCCCGAATGCTCCGAAGCTTACTCTTATTATTTTCCTTCTTTCTATAAAGTGATGTGGGTTACGAAGGCTACAAGGCCTACCACAGGGGCCCGTCTCCGATAGCAGCCGCAAACTTTTCCGAGTCGACACGCATCGGAATGCTGTTGGTAAAACGGGCCGTGTTCCAATCGATAGCATCCATGTGCGTACACTTGTCCTAACCTCCGGGGGTAGGAATCCTGGATACCCTCGCGCGTATTCTCCACGATAAGAACGTGTCTCTGATATCCATCCCCTCCCATTCTATTTAGGGCTCTGCCTGCCTTCACGATTCACACGGCCGTCAGGTACTCCAAGCCCCTGTTCACCAACGTGCGGAACCCCAGACTTAAGTTGTGGGGTCCGACCGTGACCGGCCTTTCACTCGTCCCGGGGTTACCCTTCGTGTTCGATCATCCCGTTGAACGTGCCACGGATATCGTCTTTGAATGGGTGGAGAAACAACTGATCGAACGGAACACCACGGAAAAGGCTTCCCGTGAAGATCCGCCCCAACGCACATGATTCCTGACCACGTTTACCATGTCCCCAATAGCCACGAGATGCCCGGAGAGGGATACGATTACGTGTTCTCGAATTTTCTGCGTCATGCCCACGGCAGACATGATGCAATGGTCGGCGTCAGGCTGATCGACAACGCAGACAAGTTACATCACTGGGTATGCAATCGTTCCGGCATGCTCGAAATAATTACACCACGGAACAACAACCAAAGGCTAAATCATCTGTCTTCCGAGGGCGATGTGGATCGTGCCTATTGAAGTCGGGGGGATCACTCCAACCTCGGTCACCACTGCGGTGATATTTTTCGGTGGGGTTAGGTCATATAACGGGTTCAGGATCTCTAGATTGGCCGTATTCTTCGTGGCCAGCGACTCGCGTGGTATCGAGATTGGGAATGTCGAAAACATCCCGTTCAACGGACCTGCAGGAATGACCAATGAACTCCTCGCCGTTACATGCGTATTGAACCGGCGTACCGAGCTCATTTTTCGTGAAACTGTCCAACTGCAATGTCTCCGAGATCTTGTATGTCTCGCAACAAACGACGACCGGTATTGAGTGCTGTTTCGCCATCATCGAAACGAGGGCAGTCCCAGCTCTGGAATGCACGGCTCCGTTCGAGTGGAGGGAGTGAGCACCAATGAAGACGGTCGAAACTTCTGCGATAACGGAACCGATAGCGGGAAGGAGGAGATATGTGCACGGGATTCCAGCTGACGACAACGCCGTCAGTAGTTTCTTTCCTGGGGTTATTCAGCTCGACAGCTTCGACAGGAAGTACTAAACCAAACCTTCCAACATCGGTCTTGAGTCGACGACATAAACAGAGAAATCCTTTCCTTCATCGCGCGCCCGCAGAAGTACTTTCTCGACCACAGACGACCTGATTATCGGCATGGGAGGGAGGTCCGAAGGCAGCGGATAATGAGACATACCGAGCGTATGTCAGAAGTATGTCCCCGTCTTTGATCTTCAAACCCGCCGACTGTGCGATAACCTGATCCGCGGCGGTAATTCTCTCCTCGATGTAGTTGTCTATTTTTCCACACAACGTTTCTTTAGCCTACGAAGGTTCCATCAGGGGATAACACACTTGTTTAGAAGTGACTCACATCTTGTTCCGGCAAATCGATATCCACGCCACTAATCTCCAACTTCAGTTGCCGAATGGCATTGCCCATGGTCACAGACATGGGCCTCGCAGCGACGAGGTGGCTGATCTGAGCAGACAAGTGCGTCATTAAATGGCGGGATAGTGTGTTGTTCTGGGGCGTAGTGTAGTCTTGAATCACCTGGATCACAGTTAGCCCCATCCCAGGTGAGAACTCACGAGGAACTAAAAACTTCGTACGTGTTTGAATGCAATGAGTGTGGCGAGACACCGCGCGTTCGCACCGGTGATTTTAAAGTCAGAGAAAAGGAGGCCAAGGCGTACAATCGCAGAGTGGATCAACCCCTTGCCAGCCCCATACTTGTGTTGTAAACCAAAGTGCGAAAAGATCCGGACACCCCGAGGGTTTATGCTTCCCGAAGCAAGATCCGAGGCAAAATTTCCACCAGTTCCCCCAGCTGGCCAAGCGATCTCTCCACCAGTACCACCACCCCTCGAAGCCCTTCGTTGATGCAGAGTTTGTGGTTGCGTGCTCGGCCCACTCCCAGAACCCTGCTTCCCACCCTGCTTCCCAGACAGCTTGTCGCCGCCACCTTCGGGCTGTTTACTGGTTGGTTTGTTCGCCTGACCGGCCGATCCTGAAGCTTTCGCAGCGGCCTTGGCGGCGCGTTGTTTCTCCTGTAACTCTCGTCTTTCAGCCTTCGTCATAGATTTCTGAGATCGAGAGGGCTGAGTAGGTTCTTTTCCCAGTTCGGGCGTTTGGGGTGGTTGTTCCAAACTCATTGCGTGCGTCGTGAAGCTCGGAAGGACGCGGGGAGGGCGAAAGATTATTGGGTTATTGTGACTCGGGCGTGATCAATCCCGTATCCGGACGGATCAGCGAGCGAGTTCACACGATCGCTCATCCCGGCACTGGCCCACAAGGAACGAAGGGGGAGATCACAGACTCGTCCATACGGCGTTTCGGAACGTGAGACCGGGCACCCTGTTCGTGGTAAGTTGCGGCTTGACACTGGCCTTCAGGTCTACCAAAAGCACCCGGTTCTGTACCTCTATCAACATCGTTCGAGCAGGGTAACGCAGCTCTCCATCAGGCTGTTTACGCGTTCCGGCACCAGCGTAGGGGTCGCCTCCAGAGCCATGGCGTCGCGATCGAGGGGTTCGAAGCCCACAATACCGCAGCGGCGACGAGGTTTCAGGTCACAAGTACGAGAGTAATCATAGGAGAACCACGAACACCTTCCCCATCTGAACGTACGGCCACTTTTGGCCCTCCCATTCTCCGTAATCCATACGGTTGGGCACAGGGTTACGAGTACGTTATGACTGACGACAAGGAAATACCTGGCAGTGGTTTTCGGAGGCACGTCACGGGCGTAGTCTTTATGGAACAAAATGCCCCCTCGTAACAGTATGCCTTCTTTCCGACGAGCAGATCACCGAGAGCTGGCGCCAGTATGCATTTTGAGAAAAGGGAACACCACGAGTTACTTAAGGCGATAGTATACCGGTCTTCAGGCACTCCCCTCCAGGCCACCACCGCGCTACTAACTCCACGAAGACACCAGCAACCTCTAAACGTTGAGCCCGCCTCGAACATTCAACGAGGGTGGCTTGTACGCGGACGCGTCGTGCCTGAGGAGGACGGAACACTGGTGGGGTGACACAAAGCCCACGAACACCCCTGCGGTGGTGACGCGGTTGTTGCTGCCCTAAGGAGCAGGGAACTTCGACGGTTACGTCGGAGAACGTCTGGAATGTCCAGCCGGCTCCGGCCGATAACCCTCGGAGACCATGAAGATCCCTTTGAACGGCGGTCGCGGAAAAATGCCCCGCCGCCTGGGTACCACCCTTGCCACACAGATCAGATACGTCAATGGCACGGGACAGATCACCAAGAGCTATCATACGTCCGTGGCCAGCCTGCCAACATTATCATGTGTATTGGCTGGCGTAAATCCAAGTTTGGGACCCTTCGACGAACCTCCGAGCACTGGCAATCACACTCCTAGATGACCGACATCCGACAACGGAACTTGGGGTTTTTGTTTTTCGCGAATGATTCAAACGGAGAGTGACCAGCGAAAACAGCCATGAAGAGCGTAGGTTGACCCCTTGGTACCTTGATAGCGAGCCCAGGAGTCGGAGATTTCGACCACCGATTGTGGCAAGGGGGTCCTGTATTCTGTTGGTCGGTGGGACACAATCGCGTACTTGTGCCAGCAATAAGGGTTTGCTGCAGGCCGCAAGCAAAACCCGCACAAGTTTTGAGGTAAAGACGACCTCTGGTCGTCTTCGGGTGGGTGGACGGTGCTCGGTGCTCGGCTGAGGGTAAAAATGATGTGGTAGTCAACTCGAAGCTTGACGTGTCGATCAACGTAGCCCGTCATCTATACTCGTCTCACAGCCATGGCTTTCGCTTCAAAAAAGGACGACGAGGGCCTCAGCGCGTACTACAACAACAAGACGACAGTGATTCAGGAAGCTCGTGTCTTCAACGATTCTCCAATCAGTCCACGAAAATGCAGGGCATTGCTCACGAGGGTCGTCCATCTTCTCTATATTGGCGAAAGTTTCAGCACACAGGAAGCCACCACTCTGTTCTTCGGCACTACGAAGTTGTTCCAGCACAAAGATGTTTGTTCTTTCTTATATCGACTGGCCGGTTTGATTGGGCTGACGCTACGAATGCAGAGCGCGCTGCGGCAGATGGTCTACTTAGCTATCAAAGAACTTGCGGGCACGGCGGAGGATGTTATTATGGTCACCAGCAGCATCATGAAGGATATGCAACCGAATTCCGAAGTCATCTACCGACCAAACTCGATCCGAGCCTTGTGTCGGATTATCGACGTGTGTTTCCCGTTTTTTGGATTTGGGACCCGGACTGACCCTGCGGGTAAATCAGCCGTCGATGGCTCAAGGTGTTGAGAGGTTCTTCAAAGCAGCGATGGTAGATAAGACCCCTTCGATTTCCTCCGCCGCGCTGGTCTCCTCCTACCACCTCTTCCCTAACGCCAAGGACGTCGTAAAGCGGTGGGCTAACGAAGCTCAGGAAGCCGTCAACGCCAAATCTTCAGCGTCGCTATTCGGCAGTTCATCTGGTAGTGGATACCTTTCTGGGTGGGGGGGAGGTGCTGGTCCGCAATCGTCTGGCTACCAAGCTATCCCTTCCACCAGCTACGTCACACAATACCATGCCCTAGGGTTGCTCTACTTGATTAGGCAGCAGGACAGAATGGCTGTGACGAAGATGATCCAGCAGTTGGGCGGAGGAAAGACCGGCGCAGGCACGACATTGAAGAACCCGATGGCTTTATGCATGCTGATCAGGTATGCTGCCAAGGTTCTGGAGGAGGACCCCAAGTTTGTTTCTCCCCTTTGCTCCAATTGAACAAGGCTTACATCGACCTTGCAGTGTCCAAAAACAAATACTCGATCTTCTCGATGGTTGGTTAAAACATAAGAGCGATATGGTGAACCTTGAAGCCGCTCGAGTCATCTGCGAAATGAAGAATGCCCCCACTTTCCAACTTATGCGGGCAATTGGAGGTGGGTGACCTCCCACATCTTCGACTGGGTCGCAAGTTCGAACTTTCATCCCAGTCCTCCAACTCTTTTTGTCGTCACCAAAGGCCACTCTGCGTTTTGCGGCAACCCGAACTTTGGCCGCCCTGGCCGTCACACATCCATCGAGTGTCGCCTCTGTAAATGTTGACCTCGAAAACCTCATCGGCGATTCTAATCGCAGCGTTGCCACTTACGCAATCACTACTTTACTCAAGGTCCGTTCTCTAGGCAGCGAAAAACGTGTATTGGTGGCTTACGGAGAAACATAGACCGGTAACGAGGCTTCCATTGACAGGCTGATGAAACAGATCAGCGGATTCATGAGTGACATCAGCGACGAGTTCAAGGTCATCGTTGTTGATGCTATCCGATCGCTTTGCCTCAAATTCCCAGAAAAGCATGCGGCCATGCTCTCCTTCCTCTCTGGCGTCCTCCGTGACGAAGGAGGGTACGACTTCAAGCGTGCGGTCGTGGAGGCCATCTTCGAGATGGTCAAATACATCTCCGCTTGCAAGGAACAGGCACTCTCGCATCTTTGCGAATTCATCGAGGACTGCGAATTTACCAAGTTGTCTGTCAGGATTTTACACCTGTTGGGTATTGAGGGCCCCAAGGCTCCACAGCCGACCAAGTATATCAGATTCATTTACAACCGGGTCGTGCTGGAGAACGCTACCGTTCGGGCCGCAGCTGTCGGGAGCCTGGCTAAGTTTGGCCTGAACTCGAACGACGATGGGTTAAAGAAGAGCATCAACACCCTGCTGAATAGGTGGGTTACATTGTGTGTCCCGTTCTCTCCTGTCTGACAGGCCCTTCAAGGTGCTTGGATGATGTTGATGATGAGGTCCGAGATCGTGCAGCGATGTACTTGAGACTGTTCAGGGAGAGCTTACTGGCCGATACCTACGCGAAAGAAGGTATATCACTGGGCGTATTAAGTACTCGCGGCCTACTAACCGGATCCCAGAATCTGTCTTCTCGCTGGACGCCCTTGAGTTGAAACTTGTCTCATACGTGAACGACCCGTCGGCTTCTACGACTCCATTCGACACCTCTTCTATCCCAAAAATCAGCAGGGCTCAGGCTGCCGCTGAGGCTGCTCGTATGTCTCCTTTGGAATATCCCTTTCATCACATTCTTTCAACTCTCACCCCCACGCAGGACCAACCTCACTCGAAACCGTTGGTGTCCCAACAAAGAGGGAGGCCGCACCTACACCACAGTTGTCTGCTGTGGAGACCCAGTCAGCGTACATACAACAGCTCAATGAAGTCCCTGAGTTGGCGACGTACGGCGAGGTCCTGGGAAGCTCGAAGTCTGCTCAGCTGACCGAGAGTGAGACGGAGTACCGGGTTTCTTGTGTCAAACACATCTTCGCGGAACATATTGTATTCCAAGTATGTGGCTGCCCTTTCGTGGTCGGATGGTACTAATGGCGGGTTCAGTTCAACATCTCGAACACAATGCCGGACACCGTCCTGGAACAGGTCGCTGTTGTTATGCAACCTTCCGCCGAGTCCAGTCTTACAGAGGATTTCATTATCCCACTTCCGTCTCTCTCAGCAACGACCTCGCCCGGAATCGTCTATGTTTCTTTCACTCGGGACTCTCCAGGGGAGTATGCTTCTGGGTCGTTCCAGTGCGTACTCAAGTTCGTCAGCAAGGAAGTTGATCCGTCGACTGGCGAGCCCGAGGCGGAGGGTTACGAGGACGAGTATCAGCTGGAGGAGGTTGAACTGGGCGCTGGGGATTATATCATCCCAACCTATGTTACGTTCTCGACAGAGTGGGACAGGTTGCGGGGAGGAGCAAGTGCGACGGAAACATTCTCGCTCTCCGCGATGGAGAGCCTCAAAGGTGGGTCCATGTCTCTCGGTTTGAGATTTCTGCCGCTGGTCACTAAATATCCTTTTCCACAGCTGCCTGCGATTCCATCATTGAGATTCTCAACATGCAAGCGCTGGGAGGCACGGAAGACACTGCCTCGACCTCCGTTCATACACTGCAACTGGCCGGGTTGGTCCTTGGTGCTGGAGGTTCTGGGAAGGCGTTGGTCAGGTGTAGGATGACATACTCGAAAACCCAGGGTGTTACGCTCGAGTTGGGCGTGCGGGCGGAAAAGGAGGAGGCATGCGGTCTGATTGTTTCTGCCATTGGAGGTTAAGATTAGGGCTCCAGCTCTGTTTTTTTCGTAGACTTGGAGGTAGATGTGTAGTCTTAAAATGCCCATTAATTTCTGCCTGTCCAAATTGACCCGCTGCCCTCGCTGACTCGTTATTTTCAGGCGGCGCGATCGGCTCGGTTCGGTAAGATCCGAGGCAGCCTTACTCCGTCACTCCCATACCTTTTCCACATAACAACCTGCTATGGTGAGTTTCACGCTCCTTGGTCTCGTGCCTCCCGCACCGACTGACCCTCCAACGCCCTCAGGGTGTCCCCGCGCTCTTTCGTTGGCTGAGCAAAAAGTACCCGAAGATTGGTAAGCGCCCACACCGCCCCGTGTCGCAAGGTTTAACATTCTTGTTAGTCGCACCGGTAGTAGAGGAAGAGGAGGCCACGCTTCCTGGAGAAGATGACCAAGACATCTTGGTCCCTGTCAACATATCTGGTCCGAACCCTAATGGCATGGAATTCGACAACCTCTACCTGGATATGAACGGCATTGTGTGTTTTCGAAGTGAATTGGTTTCTAAACTGCGCCTGACCGTGTGCAGGTCCACCCTTGTACGCACCCCGAAGGGAAACCTGCCCCAGAGACCGAGGAAGAGATGATGGTGGAAGTCTTCAAGTACACGGAACGGGTTGTGAACATGATTCGACCGCGGAAGTTGCTTTTCATGGCCATTGGTGAGTTGCCTATACAACTCAACTTCCACCAAACGCAAACGATTCCCCAAGATGGGGTCGCCCCTAGGGCGAAGATGAACCAGCAACGGTCCCGACGATTCCGTTCTGCCCAAGAGGCACGTGAAAAATATGAGGCACGCATAGAGGCCGAGGCCGAATGGAAGGGTGCGTTATGTTCCTCCATCAGGCGCATGGGTATGCTCACTGTTTTTTTTCTCTTCAGCAATGGGCAAGGAGATTACCTCGGAAACTAAAGAGGCTTGGGACTCCAATGCCATCACACCTGGCACACCTTTCATGGACCTCCTTGCTAATTCACTGCGATACTGGGTGGCCCAAAAGCTTAACACAGACCCCGGTTGGAAGGATGTACGCTGCAGCCCCCCTTGCGATCCACACCAGCTGACTCTCTCGATAGATGCAAGTTTACATTTCTGATTCTAGCGTTCCGGGTGAGGGAGAGCATAAGATTATGGACTTCATTCGCCGCCAACGAGTCAACCATGGACACGACCCCAACACTAAACACGTTATTTACGGCTTGGTTCGTCTCTGTCTTCTCCAGAAATTTCACGACGACTTATTCTACCTGAAGGATGCGGATCTCATCATGCTTGCGCTCGCTACTCATGAACCCTACTTTAAGGTTCTTCGTGAGGACGTTTTTTTCCAGGATACCAGCCCCGGCGCATGTCGCATCTGTGGACAGGAGGGACACTACGCAGCACAATGTACCGGAACCAAAGCTGAAGTAAAGAAGGAGCCACCCAAGAAAAAACCCTTCATATTTCTCGATGTCTCCACTCTGCGCGAGTATCTCGAAGTCGAGCTCAATGTCCCACAAATTCCTTTCCCTTTCAGTCTCGAGCAAGCTATTGATGACTGGGTGCTCCTCATCTTTTTTGTCGGCAATGATTTCCTACCCCATCTACCATCACTTGAGATTCGAGAGGGCGCGATTGATACTCTGTTGAAGATCTGGAAAGACGAGCTGCCCAGAATGGGCGGCTATCTTACAAACCACGGCCAACTTGAGCTCTCAAGAGCTGAGATAATTCTCTCGGGACTTGCCAGACGAGAGGATGATATATTCAAACGCAGACGTGAAGGTGCATTATCCCCCCACCCCCATGAGTGCGTTAACCAAACATCTAAATTAAAAAAAACCGGCATTGCTCGTTCAATCGCCGCTTTTTGCATTTTCTTTCTTTACTAGCTGAGGAGCGACAGGACCAAAATGCCAAACGACGGAAACTAGACATGGAAGGAAAGAGTGACCAGGCCCAGAACAATGGCCCTTCGCCGTCGTTAAACTTAACGGCTGATCCCACACCTCCCGCTCCGTTTCCTCCCCTGCATGCCTCCCTACCCCCACGACCCGACTTTGCTGCTCGAGCGGACTCGATAGGTTTGGGGGGTCCGAAGACTGTTGATGCCGCCCAGAACGCAACCGCTGCCACTCTCGCTCTAGGGGGCTCCAACCGCGACATTGTTGCCAACCGCCGGGCGATCCGAATGGCAAACATGAGCGCCGCGGAAGTTCTCAAAGCGGAGTTGGGGGGAATCCAATCTGGGTCATCGCCGGCCCCCTCATCTTCCGCGGCAGATTCACCCGCTGTCACGGATCCGATACTCCCCATCACGTCGGATGTCGCGGAAGAGGATGAGATTCCAGGACTTGGTGGGGACTCTTTCATGGAGGCCTCGCTGGAGACCGAGACCCCGAATGGGACTGCGGAGATCGAAATGAGCGCTGCCGCGGAGAGTTTCCTATCTGGAGTTAAACGGAAGCTAGAGGAGGCCGAAGACTCGGAGGGTACACCTGCCATCCCAGACGAGGACGAAGAGCCCGGGAAGGGGCCACTAGCGCTCAAGGTGAACCCCGATGGGACCGTGGAACAGGAGGATACTGTCAAGTGAGTATTTGCATTCTCCGTTCTCCATCACCACTCTTATGATCTCGAGCATAGACTCTGGGAGCCTGGTTATCGTGAACGGTATTATGAGCAGAAGTTCGGTGTCCCATACACCGACTTGGAGTTCAGGAAAAAGTACGCTCGTCTAATTCAACGTGTATGAGTGGCGCGCTAAAATTCATCCCAGGATCACAACACACTACGTCGAGGGTCTTGCTTGGGTCCTCCATTACTACTATCAAGGAGTGAGCTGTGTTTGCATCGTTCATCTCTCACGAGGTATTCTTATATAACCCTAGACTCCTTCGTGGCAATGGTACTACCCCTACCATTTTGCCCCCTTCGCCGCAGATTTCCTCGACGTTGAGCATATGGATATCAAGTTCAATCTCGGTCAGCCATTCAAGCCATTCGAGCAGCTTATGAGCGTGTTCCCCGCTGCCAGGTCTGTTCTGTTATATGTGTTAACTCTGTCCCATCATACTGACTTCTGTATAGTCGAAAACACATCCCCGCAGTGTTCCACGACCTTATGACCGACTCTGAATCTCCGATCATTGATTTCTATCCGACTTCGTTCGAGATCGATATGAACGGAAAGAAGATGACGTGGCAGGGTGTTGCCCTTCTGCCGTTCATCGATGAAGATCGACTCTTGGGGTCGATGCAGCCACGCTATCCAAACCTGACGGAGGCCGAAGTGGAAAGGAACAAGTGGGGAAACAATCTACTCCTCGTATCTGACGACAACTCGCTGTATCCTTCACTGGAAGCCCTTTACGGCAAGAAAAAGAGCCAACAGGTACGCTCGACGCCCTTCTCTCCTCTCCCCCTCGTTCGGGAACTTATGACACCCCAGCCCGTGCCAATGGACTACCATCCAAGT
>Ga0307509_10007674_pt1 | contig 14016 bp, 11 predicted proteins | sample 10_EM_MG_FD_202245 | JGI IMG/M metagenome (GOLD analysis project Ga0307509, IMG submission 202245) | Populus trichocarpa ectomycorrhiza microbial communities from riparian zone in the Pacific Northwest, United States - 10_EM | ecosystem: Host-associated > Plants > Roots > Unclassified | place... | reverse complement strand
ACCTATTTCTTAATAGGAGTGGTAGGTCTACTCATAAATATGAACAAACATATCGGGTTTTGGGTTAATATGGGGATGTCCTAAGTAAAGATGCTCTCATGATCATAGTTGTATGATAAAAAAAAAATGCAAGCACTTAGTAACCAACTAAAAACCAACTGCAAATGTTACATAAGAAAATAAAATATATATAGAGCAAGCATTCCACAACTTGTTTTGACCCTTTCATGCTTGCAATACACAAATGCCTGTATCAACAAGCGGAATGGACTCAGAGTTCTTCAAAAGTTGAATATAAAACAATGGCATATGCGTTCCGTTGAGATTTGTGAATAGTCTACCTCCAAATATATGAAATAAGTATGCTTTAGCATGCTTGTGCATAATGGAATTTTAAGTTTCACAATTATTAATGCTATATATATATATTATTCAATAATGCAATTGACATACCATTGAACGACTGCGTCGTCATACTTATATGGTAATGCAAAGAAATTCTGCTAAAGCCATTCTTCATTAAGTTCCCCTCCGTCCAGATGCACACTCATTTAAAGCAACCTTATCATAAATCCTCGAGGCAGTAAGTGCTCAACCATCTATGAGCAAGCCAAGCAGAACCATAACATCCTCTCACCTAATAGAAGATGGAAGGTGTGAGTCTTCTGTCCCCATCGCTCAATAAGAGCATCAAGCAAGCCATGATCTAGTTGAATATGTTGCAGACGGGTAATCTAATAAAAACATGTCTACTTGATGAGAGGAATCATAGGATTTGGTAGCTCCATCAACTTACACATTTGATAATACATCTTACCATTGTTATGCAAAAAATAAAAATAAAAACTAAAAAGATTATAACTTTTCAATATGGATTATATGCTGAGTGATTTTTAACTTATAATTTTCAATTTAATATAATATAAAAAAACTTACAATCCCATTCTATTTGTCATCCAATCGATGCATTTCTTACAATCATAATACAGAAAGTCAGTGGGACTAGGATGTATGTACTACAAAGCTCCATCAACATGTGTATGCACACCTTGTGAACTAGATGCATCATGATCATGATTATATGGATGGCCTCTATATGCATATAAACAAATCCCCGTGTACGTGGCATCCTACTTAATTATACCTATAACACGTGTTATATCAAATCAACATAATATAATATGAAATCTAAATTGAAACATAACATCTTTATATGCAATAACAAATAACATATAATATGTTAACAACATGCAAAAATATGTGAACACGGCCGATAAAAAATTTTCTATTTATCTCAAGTGCATATTCCTTTAGCTAATTTAATTGTTTGTTGAATGTGTGTACCTAAAAATTTATCATCAACATTAAATATTCGTGCAATATGATCTTTCAATGTTTTTTTGTTCGAGTTCAATTTGAGTTGTACAACTGGAGTTTATATCATCCCATATATAATGTAGTTATATACATTCCCTTTTCAGGTAACAAAATCAACATTACTCTTACAAGAGGTCAATTGGATTAAAGTAAAAACAAGCGATACACGTACACCTTTTAAGTGATAAATAAAAGATTAAAAAATATTTGCTATCATATTTCCATACTAGTGACCCTTATCATAGGAAAGTGCCCACCTTTCTTTCCGTTCACTCCCAAACTATTTTTTCTATTCTAGGCTAATATTGCATATATTAGCAAACTATACATCAAATTTACACTTCAAAAGTTCATAACACATCTTAAACATATCCTTTTTAGTAAACAAATTTTTGAATTTGTGATTTAAGTTTTTTGTATAATGTCAGACATAATAACGAGGATAGCCTATTGTCTCAGGCTAAATTTCTGTCATTCCATTCTCAATACCAGTGTGCTTGTCTGAGATTATACATATACTAGTACGATCATCGATAATGTGTTGTTAAAGGCAAAGTAAGAACAATCTCCAATTGATGTTATTTTCTTTTTCAACTAAAGCATAAAACCTTTTATGTAGATAGGTGTCATCCACACTGATAATTGGTCTTTAAAACTTGAATCCTTCAATAAGAGTACTAAATGCCCAAAATACTCTCTAAAAAACAACAGTTCCATTATCAAGATACCTATTGTGATCCACTCAACAAATATCATAGGAAAGGAATAATCCCATTATTTCTCTTAAAACCAACTAGAATCAATTATTTCTCGTTAAACCTTTCATGGAGATGAGTGTCATCCACACTGATAATTGGTCTATAAAATTTGAATCCTTCAATAATAGTATTAAATGCCTAGAATACTCTTTAAAAAATAATAGTTCCATTATCAAGATACCCATTGTGATCCACTCAATAAATATCTTAGGACTAGATTCTTTTATTTCCAAAAAAAAAACAATTTAGGCAATATTTCAAATGACTTATTGTGTGTACCAAAAAGCTACTTTAGTTACCCATTCTTTATAGTATGAAGTTCTAAATTTATCGTGCAATTTTATCTCATCTTGTACACTAGCTACCGTATAAGCAAAGTTATTGATAATCAAAGTTAAAACCACTAATGAAATAAATTTGAATCAAGCTGATTGTAGTGTTCTTACACAAAGGTCATAGTACATGTGCGAACACTTTTCAACTTCGCTATCTCAAAATAATTTGATTTTTTTATGGTATCCTTCATATAGGTGCCATTGACATTCCAGTGCTTGAATACATTGTAATTGTAAAAAGTTATTGTAGATCATTCAACTTGATATTCAAGCAAATATGCAATGTTTCACCACTTAACCGTATTTATTAAATCAATCTTAGTGCTGAAAGTTTATCCAACTACTAAATCTACACTATCAACTAAATTTCTACAATAAAGAGATGTATCATTGCAAATCATATCATCTACTCTAGTATCATAACCAAATTCCAGAATAGAAGGCCTTATTATCTCATCATCATTATCATCCTCATCATCTGATGTATCAACTAAACCTAAAACACCATCATCTTCATTATCACTAACTTTAGAGTAATCATATCTACGTTGATCATAATATGTGTCATTAATCCTAGTTTGACCAAAATTTCTTACAACAATATCTTCCACTGTCCTAGAAGTACCATTAGAAAGTGTTGTTTCTCTAAGTGGTTGAGAAAATATAGGAACCAAGACAGTAGAGTCATCATGCTCTATATCTGAGGAGGAGCATCTTTATTTAGGTTGACTAATCATATACAATTCCATCATGTTTAAATCATATCGGACGAATGATTCCAAAACTCACATCATCTTCAATCTGTACAAGAAAATACTAATGTCCTCCAATAAGAGATGATGCAAATCATCTTATAAACACCTTAGGGATCCATTAGATGTTCCAATTGGGCCAATTAAAAGGTCCAAAGCAAAGGCATTGAAGGAAGCATTAAATGGGCTTGCTTTATAGGTTTCGTCCAAGGCTAATATAAGAGATCTATTGGACCATCAAGAGGATGCTTTAGTCCATTTAATTAATGTAAGAGGTGATATGAATCAAGTCAGGTCTGGATTTGACCTTAAAATATTTGTTGACCAATGTTGCGAGATCATGTATATCTCTCAAACAGTATATCAGAACGAGATGAAATTTTACAAGGAGATACTAAACTTATAGAACTATATTTCAATAAATTTTCAGATCAAATGGAGTACAAGAACATATTATTTCAGAGTGTAGAAGGTACTAGACAAATCTTGTCAAATCTGCCAAATTAGTTTGTGTACTGTTTAGGACATATCTGGAGTTACAAGTGGAATTTGTCTACAATTCAAGGTGGTTTGGAAACTAGACATCTCACAATTTCCAACCACATATGGTAAGACCGGTAATTCTTCAAAACAAAAGAGAACAATGTGTTTAAAGTCAGAAATACAAGTCTGGAAGAATGTACAAAAATTAAAGATTTGGGCTACATGAAGGAATTTTGGCATGAAGATTTTGTTTTTATTATCATATTTTATTTATTTATTTAATTTTTAATAATTATTTTTAATTTCGGTTTTTTCTGGCTCATTAGACATTGTTTAGGAGTTTATTTCATTATTGGACTTATGTTAGTTGATTACAAGTTTCGGCCTATAGCTTGCAACCTAAAAAAGGTCTATTAAGGTTAGTTAAAGGAGACTATATTATATTTTTTTTAGCTACAAGTTTTAGCAGAAAGTTGGAGAATAAAACATGAGTTTACCTTTCTTTGCGGCAAAACAACCTTTCTTTGCAGGGGCACAAATACATTGACTTATCGAAGATTAACTGGCTTCGTGGCGTCATTTGTATACTTATGGTTCTTAAATACAAGGTTATTTATGAGTCCAAGTCTTTGTCCAATTCTTTTGGTTCTTAGATACATGGATACCTCTAGGTCAAGGTTTTATCAAACATGATTTTTGGCTTTTTAGGTTGTTATCTACTTTATTAAGGGTTGCTGGACCACATGATCAAGAGGTTCACATTAGTTGGTATTAGAGTTGGGCTTTAAAATTAGGTTATATCCTTTATTTTCTTCTTATTAGTTTTGGCTTCCTTAGGTTTTGTTGTTTTTTATTTGATTTTTGATTATCTCGTGTCTAGAGCTTAGTAGTTTGCGTCTAAGGTTCTTTAAAAAAGTGTTCTATTTTAGTTTGTTGCTGTCTCAGAATATATCAGTAGCATAAATAGTAAAAAATAAAGAAGAAAAAAGTCCAAAAATCACTTTTGTCGAATTTGTTACAATACACAAACAAGGGAGAATTTGGACCAAACCAATTCAGAAAATTCTCAAATTTTAAAAAATGGTTCTTGAGGTCCTAATTGCACTTTATATACAGTTTGAGGTCATTTGGTGTTCTTTTGCTATATGAACTAAATTCAGGATTGAAACTTTTCGTAATAGGTCTAATTCGTGTTAGTAATTCAAACTTGTTTTGTTGCTTTTATTTTTCAATTGTAACATTATAATAACATCATAATTGATATATTTAGGTTTTATTTAATTTTTTATATAAAACTTGCATCTTTTTTCTTTCGCCTCTTTAAAAACATCAATTTTTCTTACAAATTCACTTGTTACTCACGAATTGTAATATTAGTTTTGTCTTTTCTTGTTTTCATATTTTTCTTACTTCTTGAGTCATATACACATATTTGGATATGTTGTTATGGCTATTATATTTGGTGTTAATTTCAGTTATGCAAGAGTCAAAGAAAGGTGAGATGAGAGGAAAAAGGTGTTGCAAACATATTTGAGTGAAAAACCTATATTTGAGTAAAATACGATAGGAGTGTAAACATATAAGGGAGTGAATGAGGAATATATATTTCTTATCAACTAACTAATTTTTTAGATTCAAAGATGTCAAAAGCAAGCAACAACCTGGCACCACAATGAGGAGACAATAAAATTGTAACTCGGTTATGCATTATCAATCAGTGAATGGAACGAATGGCCAATGAATTTGGATATAGATTAGATAGGTAATGATCATGGTAGGGTTCAAATTAGGTCTGAGTGAAGAAAATTTAATGTTAGGAGGGCTGTTAGGTGAGTTAACACTAATATGAATGAGTTTGTGGCTGAAAATACGGATATGAGTGATGTTGATTTTGAAGTTATGTCCGCGGGACATGGGGAATGTTTTGGATAACAACAAAATTGTCAGTTTATATGGGAGAGATATTGTGATAATTTTAGCTAGAGGGGTAATTATATGTATTAGACCATAATGATGAGTTAGGTGAAAATTTGGGTACAACAATTAAGTTAAAAATACCGGCTTTTTATGGGAAAAATGATCATGAAGTTTATTTAGAATGAAAGAAGAATGTGGAGTGGATTTTTTAGTGTCATAATTATCTGGAGCCCAAGAAAGTCAAGCTTTACTGTGATTGCTTTTACTAACTTTGCCATTGTGTGGTGGGATCAGTTAGTGACATACCATAAGAGGAATTATGAGAGACAAATTGATACTTAGGACATGATAAAATCCCTTATGAGGAGGAGATTTGTGCCAAACCACAATTATAGAGAATTTTATCAAAGGTTGCAGAGGCTAGATTCATGAATGGCTTTAATCATTATGTGAAGCTGGAGGAGATAGTGCATATGGCCAAAAATATGGAGAAACAACTTAAACAAAAGGGTACCATTTGGCAAAGCCAAACATTAGAACCTTCGAAACCTAGTTGAAAGGATAACACTGGGGTTGGTCCATCACAGCAGAATAAGAAGGGCAAGGCCGAATACCCTAGAGAGAAGAAAAACACCTCAATCATTATTAAAGGTAACAATGTTACTCCTACTTCTTGTAACCGTGACATTAAATGCTTTCATTGTTTGAGTTTTAGTCATGTTGTTTCACAATCCAAACAAAAGAGTCATGGTTATGAAAGCTAATAATGAGGGGAGGATGAAGAGGAGAAAATGTCACCATTAGAGGATGTTTGATAGACCATGACAATATGACAAGAGAGTTATAAATGATGGAGTGAAAAATAGGTATTCCTTTGAGATGAAAGAAAGACCTATAAATGTTGTATCTTTGACACCTAAACAAATATATGAGGAGCAACTAAAATTAAAAAAGAAGAAGATGGCTGAAAATGAGAGCTTGTATATCAAGAGAATCTTCTTTGCTAACAAGGTTTTTCTTGGGTTTGATGATGATGATGTTATTCTTTAGCTTGATATTGATTTCTTAACCTTATAAGATGTTTTCTATGATACAGATTTGAGTTTGAATCTTTTTAAAGAAGGGGAGTATGATATGAACTAAGTCGGGTCTGAATTTAGCCTTAAAATGTCTACTGACTAGTTTTGCGAGATCAAACATATCTCTTAAAGAGTACATCAGAATGAACTAAAATTTTACAGGGAGATACCAGATATATGGAAGTATAGTTTGGTAAATTTTTAGGTCCAATGGAGTCCAAGAACATACTATTTTAGAGGTTAGAATTTACTAAATAATCTTGTTAAATCTGTTGAACTTGACCTTTGTGTACTGTTTGGGACATATATCAAACTACAAGTGGAATTTTTCTACGATTCAACTTGTTGTAGAAACTAGACATCTCAAGATTTCTATCCATATATGGTAGGATTAATAATTCATCTAGACGAGAATGAAAATTTGCAAAAATATATAAAAATTAGAGATTCGAGCTACATGGAGGAATTTTGGCATGAAGACTTTGTTTTATTATCCTATTTTATTTATTTATGTTTGTTGAATAATTATTTTTAATTTGAGTTTGTTCTGACCCATTAGACATTGTTTAGAGATTTATTTCATTATTGGACTTATGTTAGTTGATTACTAGTTTAGGCTTATTAGCTTGCAACCCAAAATGGGTCTAGCAGGTTTAGTTAGAGGAGAGTATATTATATATTTTTAGCTTCAAATTTCAGCAGAAAGTTGAAGAATAAACATGAGTTTTCTATTTATTTGTTTGTGACAAAACAACGTTTCTTTGCAGGGGCAAATATTATATATTGACTTATCGAAGATTAACTGGCTTCATGGCGTTATTTGTATACTTAGGGTTCTTAAATACAAGGTTATCTATGAGTCCAAGTCTTTGTCCAATTCCTTTGGTTCTTAGGTATATGGATACCTCTGGATCAAGGTTTTATCAAACTTGATTTTTGACTTTTCAGGTTGTTATTTACTTCATTGGAGGTTGCTTGACCACGTGATCAAGATGTTCTTTTTTTGGATAAAGTAAGTATATTAACCAAAAGGGAACAATCCAACAACTTAGGATGAGGCCCATAAAGCTTGAATAAGCGACTAAAACCCGCCCAACCTAAAACCAAAAATAAACATGAAATAAAAGGGGCATGCACCAAAAAAAGGCTAAAAGGACATGCCCTCAAAACTTAAATAAAAAATAAATCAACTAGAATAAAAAAAATATCACAGAAATACCCTACGAAATATAAAGCCTTTTATTAGTATCCGAGGAGGCCATATTACAAAGAAGATTAACTTTATTTAGAAGAACTTGAGTATTTATAATCAAATATTTTAACATTTACAATTCAACCCCATTTTGCTTAATAATTATATTTTGACCCCATCTTTTCTTCTTTTCCAACAATAATGCCATACTTTCTTTTATTTCTTTTAATTGCATCTTTGTTATTTAATCCTACATCCTCAATTTAATTTAACTCATTCTATCTCCAGGTTAAAATTTAATATTTTGAAGAAAAAAAATAACCAAAATTTTACAGACAAGCCCACACACTTGGCCTAAAAGGAAACAGCCGAGGTGTGTATTTTTTTTCAAAAACAAAAGAACGAACGCTGCATTTTTTTTAAATAAAATGGATGATGCATCGTCCACCTGACAGACAATGTGTTATCTATTGAAAAATCAGGGTTCGAGTTGTAGGACCTTCAAAACCCAAATCTCAACTTGTTTTTATCTAAAAACACCATATGAACCTTAGTAGACTCATTTCCAACTCCATTACACCCTTTAATCAGTTTAAAAACTAAGAATAAAACCAAATAAAAAAAACTTTATGTACTCCGCTCTACTTTTTTCAGCAAGGTTAAAGGAGAAAACCATATTTATTAAACTCTTTTTTCTAAAATGAATCCATTAACATCAAGATTTTTTTTTTTTTTTTGTGGTTGAAATGTGAACAATCAAAATCTTTCTCTCTCCTCTCCTAACATCAATGGACCAGAATGTGAGGGAAATGAATTTTTAGGATCAAAACATAAACACTTAAAATTATTGGGACATAAAATATAAAAATAAAAAATTTTAGGGACCAAAATGAACTTTTGCAAAAGATTTGAGGACCAAATTGGACTTTGTCAACGTCCAGGGACTAAAATACGAGAAAAGAATAAAATTTTAGAACCAAAGCATGAACACCTGGATCCAAAAATATAAAAATAAAAAACTTTAAAGAACAAATTAATTTTTTTTTTAAAAAAAAAAGACTTCAAAAATCAAACTAAGTTTTTATAGATTACAGTGTATGGTAACAACGCAATTCACCGTTGATTGTGTGTTAGTGTACAGTAACGAAACGACAGCAAAATAAAAGGATATTTTAGTTTTATAGTATAACAATACAGTGTGTGTGTGTGGATCCTCTGGCTGCATTTTTTTATGTGAAATGTGAGTAATCTCAATTCTCACAGCTATAATTCTCTATTACAACATATATAGCATTATTCTACGGGGATTTTCCGAGGACAATTGTTCCTCTTATTACTTGTTATTCACACTGACACAAGGTCACAAGAGTTTCCAAGGCGAGTCATTTTGCTACACGCGTCTTTCCACTACTTTTTAGCAGACAGTTCTCTTGTCTCCTTCACTTAAAAGACAGACACAGATATTCAACCTCAAAATGTTTGAATTAAGCCATAGATAGACATCCAATGTGCTGGCTTTCAATCGTCTCTCACCACACTACTTCCTTCAACAACCACTTCAAAACTATATACCACACCCCCTTCCTCACTGCAGCAATAAGAGCGATTTATTTTCTAGTATCTCTATTTTTCAGTATGTATGGAGAGATCAATCCTTGGAGGCTTAGCTCGAATGTTGATTGAATGGATTCACTCTTCAATCTCCGAGTTATCATCTAGGGATTTGAGTCCTGGGATGGTGTGTATATATGATCCTAGATAAAATACAGTGAAGGATGTGCCGGATGAAGTTTTAAGATATGATTTTCTGATATGAAATGTTTTTGAACTCGAAACTCGTGCTATCTTGTACTAAATGAGGCATCATTTATATGACTTTGATTTCCTAAGAATTAAAAATAAGACCACCCATAGGCACATGAGATTTAAACACGAACATTTACTTGAAGAATCTTTTGCAGGCAATGCTTCATCCAGGCATTAACAAGTTAACAGAACTAAAAACTAGTACATGCAGTTCATTTGAAAATGGATGAATCTGAAACCCTCGAGGAAGTGATTTTGGTAGGTAAGAGAACAGAGAAGGAGTCAAATTAAGGGAATTATACTAAAATATCTAAGATATGTTCATTCCGTCCATTTTGCAGTGCAGAAAGCATATAGCCCATTTCCTGCATGCGTTGCAGAGATTCCAAAATACTCCTCCCTTGCAAAACAACACCATTGTACGGAAAGCACACAACTTCAACTCTAAGGATCATGAATTAAGATGAGTTGAATATAGGGTACGGCGAGCTGATATAGATGATAGAGGAAAACAATGCAAAGGCAAAGCCGGCCACTGGTCATATTGCAATATGTAAGCCATTCACCAAACGTGAGTTCCAGCAGAGCTAACCACATAATCAATTTCATTAGTTGGCTGATTACGTAACTCTACTGAAAGAACCATCATGCTTAATGGAACTTGATTAATTATTTAAACCCCATTTTCTTGCAATAAAACCATTTATAGAGTAGTGATCTCTCACTTCATTTGAACAGGTTTTGTATTCAGTTCTCTTATCATTAATTTGCATAACTGAGCTCGAAAAGTTATCTCTCTCTCTGATCAGAATTCAGAGCAAACTGATGTATATATCTTACTATATTCATTAGAACATTTATGTATTATAAAAAAAAAAAGAGTGGGATCGCACTTTGCCCAAGAAACCCATCCCTTCCCTTCCTTCATATCTTATCTTTTCCGCTCTCTCAACTTGTGGGGTCGTAACTTATCTTTGCTCTCTCTCTCTCTCTCTATCTCTATATATATATATATATATATATATATATATATATAATATAATTTAATCGCTTTAAATCATAAGATGCATGTTCGTACACCTTCGTATCAAGATGCATTACTTTTTGAAAAACCAAAGAGAGGTACAGCACGGCAAAGTGCACCAGACACTACAGTATATTATATATGTATTTTTGTACCCATACCAAGTAGTGTATAACTAAGTACATATACGCTTAAAATATTTCATTACTCATCCTCTTAGCTGCCCGTATTGTCAACCGTTTAATGCTCCAAAAGAGTGGCTTCCTCTTCCCGATTCTACATTTATATATAAGCCTCTTTCACTGTCGTACCTCCACCCCCACCTCTTCTGCTCTCTTTCATATATATACTTCAACAACACTTTCTCTTTCTCTTTTTCTTTCTCCATCTTTTTCGCGTCTAAACAATTAATATGAAGAATACTAGGAGGAACTTTCTTGTGGCATCCCTTAGCAAATGGAGAAAGACGGGAAGTAAAGTCATGCCTTGCTGTGAGTACCAATATTGGGGTTTGTGGCCTTCCACGTATGAAGGGAAGTCGATTCCAAGAGATGTCCCAAAGGGTCATTTAGTGGTCTATGTAGGCGAGAACAATAAGCGGTTTGTAATCAAGATTACCTTACTCAAGCATCCACTCTTCAAGGCACTGCTGGATCAAGCTCAGGATGAATATGATTTCACTGCTGGCTCCAAACTATGCATTCCTTGCGATGAGAACATTTTCCTTGATGTTGTTCGCTGTGCTGGCTCCCCACGGGATCGAAAGATGTGTTTGTGTCTTTAATAATTCATCTGTAGAGTTTTGAAAAAAAATTGATTGATTCATGAGGGTTACACTAATGCTAATATGTAGACATGATATGCTGTACACTTTGTAGGATTGTAACATAAAGATTGTCTAGCTCATAATTGCAATTCAATTCAAAGTAGGGTAATTCTGTTCTACTTTACCATCCTGCTTCCTAGGGGAAAAAGCCTTAAGCAAGCTGAGTGAATATGGAACCTGCTACACCTACTAGATGAGATGAGGGCCATGAGCCCTGTACAGTACTAAAGTTAGTAACTGCATTATGACAGCTTTCAAGTGACGACAAATTTGGAGTTTGATAAGCAAAGAGCTTTCACAAGTCTGCAATTTGACCTCCAAAGCAAATTGGCCTAGTATGTTGTGTCATGATACCTTGCAATCTTGCATAGCTAAACAGAATATGTACAAACTCGACCATGGCCAATCTTCGCCAATCTTCTACGGTATCATACTTCTTTCAAAACATTTTGTATCTCTATTCGGTCTAAACTTGCTCCTTGCAAGTTGATGGCCAGGCTACGCAATAAAATTGAAAGAAATTAAGGTCAGTGGATGCACTTCTTACAAGAAGAGGCATCATAAAGAATTTGAAGGCATCACCATGCATGGTGATTGGTGAAGCCAGAACTTTTAATATGATGGACAGATTATTAGACTTCATATTATTGGATTTGAAACAAGTGTCTCCAGGTCAGCAAGGAAACAGTTGCATGGGATCATGTTCATCACCTGAGAATCGAAGAGAATTAGCTCCCACTCACCTTTCCACCGGAAGTTAAAAATGCGTTATAGCTCCAATTGAAACCTCTAGCAGAAGCATATGATGACTTGGTGATGCAAAGTGACATGATACAACAGGGAAAAGGGAATAAAGATAGGGAATTCTACCCTCCCCTGCCTCCAGCCTCCAGCCCCTTGAATTAACTCCTTTCTTACTCTATTTTCATATTACAGCTGACTCTGCTATGATGTCCAAATAAAACCATTTTGGACCGGAAAACATGCTGCCAAGCAAAGAATTCAACAAAATGAAGACAACTGATACATTTGGCGAGTTGATACATCATTAACTCCAGAAAAAAAAAATCAAATGGAAACGTTTATTTCCCTCTGGGATGTCTCATAGACTCTAGATTTATATGATTCAAGACTATCTTACACTTCGTCAAGCCATTCATTCTGTAAATTAATAATTGCATCTGGTAAGAGGAGAATTAAAGTAATTTTGCTGGACCATGCATGGTTGATAGGTCACTACTTTCTTAGTGCTACAGCTATGGGTCCATACCAATAGGGGTGGAAAAAAAAAACTGACTCACCAATTAAACTAAGGAAACAGAAAAACATTAACCAAAAAAACCGAACTGAGTGAAACAACCAAAGAAACCGATTTAAAAACCAGATTTAAAAACCAGAAAAATCACTCGGTTCAGTTCGGTTTTTGTTTTAGAAAACTAAAACCAATTGAATCAAATTTAAACCAACTAATACAAAACAGGTATAAATAGAAAATTAAAAACATTTTAACCCTAAAGATTTTGTTTCAGCCGCCCCTCCCCCCTCATTCTCTCCTGTGACTCGTTTTTCTGGTCTCTCTTTCCCTTTGTTCTGTTCATTCTCTTGCAAAGTCAAATATTGTACTTCTACATTACAAAGTCAAAAAAGATAGGTTCAATGATTTAATTTCTTTGTTTTAATAACAAAACAAGTTGGAGCACATCTTGAATCACAGCCAAAAAAACCAAGGAGGCTGAATGATTTATATTTTAAGAACATGTATCTCCATTTTAAAATTTCAAAGTAATAAACTATTTGATTGGTTTGTTGTTTTGTTCTTTTTCCTTTGAAAAAGTGTTTTTGTTTCTAATGAATTAGTCTTGCTTGTGATTATTTAATATTTATTGTTGTTTTAAGAGTACATAGTTTGAGATTTTGCTACTGTCAATAACAAGAACTTTAGGTAATCCAAAGTCTGATGTTAGTGTTTGTTCAATCTACTCTAGTTATTTGTAATTTTTGTTTTATTGTTAGTATCTTCTCCCTCTACATGGTTATCTTTTTCTTTATACTGGTATAGCTTTATGGGAGCTATCTGTTTTTCCTGTTTTCAAAATAAAAAAAACCAATATACACCCAATCAAACGGAACCAGTTCAGTTTGAACTGGTTTTCGGTTAGGTCCGGGTCAAATTTTTCAGAAATCACAACTTCTAGTTTGGTTGAATTTTTTAACCTAAACCGAACCGAACCATGAACACCCCTACATAGCGATGTCGAAGGAGTTTAGGAAAGTAACAAGCACAGGACATCAGGCTTCAGGAAAGTAAAGCGTCAAATTTACCCTAAAATTGCCTACTCGATCAAAATGGGAGAAACCAAAAATTGCCAAACTCGATCTAAATGATAAAAACTTGGCAATAATTATCTTTCAGTTTTCTCCTCAGGACTTCAATGCCTGAAATACTGCACACCCAATACACCAGCCT
>Ga0307509_10007673_pt1 | contig 14020 bp, 10 predicted proteins | sample 10_EM_MG_FD_202245 | JGI IMG/M metagenome (GOLD analysis project Ga0307509, IMG submission 202245) | Populus trichocarpa ectomycorrhiza microbial communities from riparian zone in the Pacific Northwest, United States - 10_EM | ecosystem: Host-associated > Plants > Roots > Unclassified | place... | reverse complement strand
CTCGGGGTGTTTTATTCTTCCTATGACGAGGTGAAGCGGGCGGGATGACATTTGCTTATAGGTTTTTTATCTCCATAGCTAGCGCTGCATGAGTCTTTTGTACCTTTAAACATAATAACGATTTGATTACAAAAAAGAAAGAAAAAAAAACGACCCAGAGATAGGATCTTTACGCAACCATCTAAGTACTTTTCTATACTCAAGATATTGCAATACGATTACTCTTTACTCTCTTTGCAAAAAATGTTCCTCCACTACGAGAGCTTATGCTCAAAGAACCCGGTGACTATTGTGATAGTCTCGACGGGCTGCCCAAACATAGGACTATTGTGATAGTCTCGACGGGCTGCCCGAACATAGGACTATTGTGATAGTTCTATCAAGCACACCGATCCACCCATCTTGTAACGTTTTCTTATCGGTTCTCGGTACACTGAGAACCTTTAAGAAACCGTCCCGGGTTGTGTACTTGAAATCCTAGCCAAAGAGTGGCCTAGGCGGATTGATCAAGCGGACGCTCCGCAAGGTTGTTAGATAAAACCTTATACTATATGGCTAAGGTCTTGAAGTGTTTGGCTGCTTCTCACTATCGTGGCGAACTGAAGAGGTAACTATCCAACCAAGTATATTGAAAACTCTGTCTGTCGAAGGCTGCTCTTTCTAAGTCCGAAAGATACAGCCTTTAAATACATGGTCGGCTTTTCCTAAAGCCTTACCCCTACGAGCACAGCTCGTATCCTAAAACAACTATGGTATCATATCGATACCATCAAACAATACATAAAATATTCAAGGTATCAAACCATCCCTTGAAACAAAACTTCAAACAACCGGAGTATCAACTGATACTTCCGAAACACAATCAGGAAGAGGCACAACCTCGTATCCCGAAACCAAACATAAAACACATTAGGTATCAAACGATACCTCCTGCATATATAACAAGGCTACAGCCACAAGGCTCGTATCCAGAAACCAAACTAATCCTAAAGGTTATCCATCAGTAACCATAATACCTGTACCGGTTACACCCCTGAAACAAAACATCTGTTTCCATCAATCAAACTAAACCTAAATCCAACTTGTAATAACTCCACAATCCTCAGATCCAGAGTCGTCATACTCGCTTTCGAAATAGGGCTTGAAAAAGTCAGTATCAACCGGGCCTTCATCCGCGAATTGGGTCCAGCTACGCGTAGTCGGGGTATAGGACATCGTAATAAAGCCTGTCTCAACTGGAAACTCGTCTCCAGGCATGTTGTCAGTCCACCAAGCCTGAACAAGGTCCATCGCATTCTCGAGACATTCCAACGGTTCCCAACTATTGTCGCTATTGGGATATCCTTTCCATTTGACAAGAAACTGGGCCTTGCCATAGCGTTCGCGGTGGTCCAGCACGTCCTCAACCTCCTATTCGGGCATCTACTCAACCAGGATGGGTGCGGGTTTAGCATGAGTCCGTCCAGGGAATCTGCCGTTATCGTTGGGGAAGAACTTCTTAACCATCGAACAGTGAAAAACTGCCTCCTTTCTGCGGTAGATTTTCGAGTCCATCTTGACAGTATAGTTCTGCGTTTGTTCATCGTATTCAAGGACCTGGAAAGGCCCTTGCCATCGTGGCTCGAGTTTCTTACTCCTTCCAGATTCTGTCGCGAATCTGTCGCCATATACCATCAGGAATTCTCCAATGCTGATGGGTTTGTGGGTTGTCCTCCTCTTAGCTGCAACTCTGGTGCTGCGGATCCTAGCTAGCTTGAGTGCCTGATATGCGTCATTCCTGAGCTCCTGGTGTCGATTAAGATAATCCTCAGATGCTGGGACAGCCGTGCCTTCGATCCTATAGGTCGCCAATAAGGGGTAGTCTCGTCCATACACCGCTTTGTATGGTGAAATGTTTATGGTATCAGAATGTCCAGCATTCGTATATGCAGCCATATCCTGCAATGAATTCACCCAATTATTCTGCCGCTTGTTGGTGATGTTTCTCAAGGCGGTCTTGAGTTCCCTAATCTTGCGTTCCACTTGCCCATTCGTTTCATGATGTCCAGACACCGCCTTAATATGTTCGATTCCCATCGACTTCATACTTTGTTGCCAAAATCCTGAAGTGAACTTGGGATCTGCATCGCTAACGATCGACGTAGGTGCGCCATGGGGTGTGAATACGTGGTGACGAAGATAGGATAGGGTGGTCTCTGAATTCGCATCTGCAGTAGTGGGGATGAACCAGGTAAATCCAACGGCCCGGTCCACAACTACCAAAACCATGTCATAGGTCTTTGTTCGTCCTTTACTCTTGTTGAAAGGTCCGGCGAAATCAATAGCATAAGATGTAAAAATCTCCCAAGGAATCGGCATCATCTGGGCATTGCCTTCGGGCAACGCATTGCGTTCCTTATTCCTCTGACAGTGCTCACACTGTCTAACATAATCCCTCCAATCCTTCCTCATCTGCGGCCAGTAAAGGTACTCAGTAGCGTATCTAAGATTCCTTTCCACACTGTGGTGTTCTTAGTCATGGACTTCTGATACGACGAGTTCTCGAAGGGTCTGACCATTTGCTGCATGGCCTTTCGGTATGTAAAGGGCTTGAAGTTCTTTGCGTGTGGTAGCGAACATCAGTCTGTCACCAATGCGATAGTGTTCCATCCTTCCTCCCTTAGCCGTCTTTCCAGAGTCAAGAGCTAACTTGTACAACTCATCCTTCCTATAGGCGTCGACTAGTTGTTCTCTCCACATGCTCTGCATCTCAGTGGTAACCTGAATCGTATCGCGTTCATCAAGTAACTGCTCGAGGCGCGAGGTGTCACCTTCATCGTCGAAGACATCATACAGGATGCGGTCATCCTGCGACAGGGTAGGTGGTCTGATTGTAGGAACGGTTCTGTTATAGTGGGCTAAGCCTCCTCCATAGAGGGGTTTCTGTCGCTTTGCCATATAGGCATCGTGCGCTTTCTGATCATGACCGTCGCATTCTCTCCATTCTGCCAGGGGATCGTCATGTTCTAGTGCCGTGGCTAGTCATTTTCTGACTCCGTCAAGGTCAATTCTAGGTCTAGGACCCTCATTGCCTTCCGCTAGGTATCTCGCTCTCATTGCTGCCACCTCAGGGGATTCAGGTGTGATGACTTGTCCTGCAAGCCTGTTCTCGTTATGGAATTCGCATACTGCTTTGTGGCATGCTGTCCAATGAATCGCTGAGTGGTTTAAATCCTCTTCGCTGAGATGTCCAGAGGAGACCATATCTCCCCAGTCGTTCCCTTCTCTCATACTGCAATCAGAGCCACATTCAGAGTGATCTCCAATAGTGCGTAGGGGTTCAAAGCGTGACATAGTGTCAGAAAAGAATGAAGTAGCAAATAAGGTATGGGGTGAGTTCTCGTGGGTATTGGTAGCTTCGAGGTCTTCTGTTTCTTCAGTAGGGTCTTGGGCGTATTCTGCTGGTCCAGTATCATGTCGATAAAGGCGGGAAAGTGCGTCAGCTAAATAGTTTGTTGCCCCAGGCTTGTAAACTATCTTCGCCATATACTTTGCCAGGTGTGTACGCCACCTCATTTGCTTCCGAGTCGGTCTTCGATCCGTCCTTAGATACATCAGTGGTTGATGATCTGTAACGATCGTAAACTCATGTCCTGCAAGGAGGTGGTCAAATGCTACCAAGGCATCCATGATCGCCAGTGCCTCCTTGTCTGTTGTCCCATAGTTCATTTGCGTGTTGGTGAACTTCCTGCTGTGCAAGGACGCTGGTCGTGCAGTTTCAGGTGTTTCGCCTTGTCCAACCCAGGCTCCCACTCCTGTGTCTGACGCATCTGTTATTAGCCATATGGGTACTCCAGATTGGTGGTTAATAGGTCTGATGACCTCGTTATCATCTGCAAGCCTGTTCGTATTCTGAAACGCTGTTTCATGAGTTGGTGTCCAGACAAACTCCGCATTTCCTGTGAGGTCGGTAAGGGGTGCAGTAATCGTTGCAATGTGTGGTAGGAATTGGCTAATGTAGTTAACCAATCCTAAGAACTCTCGCAGTTCTTTCCTATCTTTCGGTATCGTCCATTCTCCTATTCTCGTGATCTTCTCAGGTGAGGCGAGAAGTCCGTCATCGTCCACCACATGTCCTAGCACACTCATCTTAGATGAGAAGAACTCCGACTTCTTTCTGCTAGCGAAGAAATGTGCTTCCTTCAGCTTTCTGCAGACCTTCTTAATGTGTTCCATGTGTTCTTCTTCCTTGTTTGAGAATATGAGTATGTCGTCAATGTATACCCACACAAATTCTCCAAGATAATCCCTCATTAGATGTGACATGATCCGCATGAAGGTTCCAGGTGCATTCATATCACCTTGCAGCATAACCTTGCTGACGAAACCTCTAAAAGGTGTCTTGAAACAGTTCAGGTATTCATATTCTGGTTCCACTCTCGTCTGAAAGTACGCGTCACTCAAGTCGATCTTGCTGCGATATCTTGATCGGCCTAGAGCATTCAGGATCGTCCTTTGATTCGGAATTTGTGTGTCATCTTTTCTTGTGTTGTCATTTCGCGCAGTTAGATCCACCAGGGGTCTTATCCTGCTATCGGTTTTTCCTTGGACAAACAGTGGTGCTGCGCCAGGAACTTCCTTCCGATATATGACTCCTTCTCTTTCCTTCTGAGCAAGCCATTCTTTAAGCTTAAGCTCATACTTCTCTGGAACTCCGAATGTTGGTTGCGTCTTAAGGTTCTCCTTATCCTTCAACTGGATTCGATGATTGTATTCTCGCAATGGTGGTAATCTTTCCGGAATTGGGTCTGGGAAGACCTCAGGAAACATCTCCATAACCTCCTCTGTGGTTGCTATCGCTGCTGCCCTTACTAGTCCGCTAGTTGGTGTGCAGTTTACTTTAACCTTGTGCTTAGGAAAAAGTATCGTTGAGTTCCCACACTCAATCGTTGCCTGATTTCTTGAAAGCAATTCCATTCCGATCAAAGCATCATACTTTGCGAGGTTGCCAACAATCATCCTGTTGTTTCTGGTACGCATTGTTCCAATCTCTATATCCACCACGCTTTGTTTGCTGCTTGTGGATTGTGATCCTTTCATGGCCATAAGAATCCGAAGTTCTCCTTCCAACGCTTTGGTTTCCACGCCGTGGGTGGTGACAAACGCTGCGCTAAGGATGTCTTCTACAATAGTTCCTGTATCGAACAGTACTCTGGCATCATGACTATTCATTTTTATTGTTCCTTCCAAAGCCTTCTTAGCCTTGGTCGTACTGGGTGCTGTTTTGCCTGATGAGGCGTAGGTCTCTATTTCCATCGAGTTGATGTAGACCTCGTCTGCACTTGTTTCAGCCTCGGCTCTGTTTGAGGTTGATTCTTTCTTGACTGCCTTCCCCTCGCGTTCATCCTTCTTGTCAGGACAGTTGCGGGAAAGGTGCCCTTTCTTTCCACAGGTGAAACACGCACCGCTTGCCTTTCGTTCCTTGGAAACTGTGTTGCTAACCTTCTTCTGATAGGTAGGCTTCGAGCTGCTCTGACCTCGGTCCTTGTGATGTGACTTCTCCTTAGATTCTTTCTTGTATGCTCTGACTCCTCTTAGCATGGCATCTTGTCGTTCCGCATATCGTATTACCGAGTTTATGGTTTCGTCATCGTCAAACCATGGTTCTATTATCTGGCGTAGCTTGATATGCATGCTAGCGAAGAATCTTTGCATGAATACATAATCCGAGATTGGGTCCTTTGGTAACTTGGATCGATAGGTGAGCAAGTCTGTTGCTACATCTGAGATGTTCATTACTACTCCATCCTTGACTTGTCTGACCTCTAGGAACTTTTGGTAAAGCTCCTCGGTATGTCTTGACGATTGGAATCGCTTTCGTAGGTATCCAATAAGTTGGTCTCTTGTGATGTCATTTTCTCCGAACTCTTCCAGTGCTTGTCGGTATGTGTCTTTGGCTCTACCTTCTGTGTAGAAGCCATAGTATCGAGCATTTCCTCCCGTAGTTGAGGTAATACCATGTAGCAGTAGATATTCTCGAACATCTTCATACCATCTGTCGAATGCGCCAGGGTCCATGTCTTTCCCTGATCCCGAGAACCGCTGGGGTTCTGGGATCTTCATAGTCAGCCTTCGTGCATTGGATCAGTCAGGTACCTCGGTGGTTCCTGATGCCGACATCTTGTCGTCCTCGTCGTCACTTGACTCGCTGCTGCTAGAGCTGCTAGAGCTGCTTGGATCGTCCTTGGATGAGGTTGACTGTAAAGGTTTCTTTCCTTTCGCTGGTGATTTAGGAAACGCGCCTGTGGCCGTCTGTTCCTTGACTATTTCACTTTCAGATTCCTTGAGTGTCTGAGAAGCCTCGTCCCTTGCTAGTTGTCTGCTAGCCTCGTCAATAGTAAAGGTTGACGCCTTCTTTGCTTGCGCCTTAGCCTTCCCGGATATCGACCTTGCGGACGGTTTTGCAAGTTCGCTTCTATCAAGCGATCTGCCTGATCTCGTGTTGAGTTCGTCGCCTATGATGGGCAACTGTTGCTATCGGGTTTCTCGTAATGATAGTAGTACTCCCGGAGCACTCTGCTGATAGCTGTCGTCGGTATTCCTTAAAGGTTGATCGCTCCTTCACCGATATAACTTCCAACTGACTTGTTGAAGTTAAAAAAATGTAACGTTTCCTTATCGGTTCTCGGTACACTGAGAACCTTTAAGAAGCCGTCCCGGGTTGTGCACTTGAAATCCTAGCCAAAGAGTGGCCTAGGCGGATTGATCAAGCGGAGGCTCCGAAAGGTTGTTAGATAAAACCTTTTACTATATCGCTAAGGTCTTGAAGTGTTTGGCTGCTTCTCACTATCGTGGCGCACTAAAGAGGTAACTATCCAACCAAGTATATTGAAAACTCTGTCTGTCGAAGGCTGCTCTTTCTAAGTCCGAAAGATACAGCCTTTAAATAAATGGCCGGCTTTTCATAAAGCCTTACTCCTACGAGCACAGCTCGTATCCTAAAACAACTATGGTATCATATCGATACCATCAAACAATACATAAAACATTCAAGGTATCAAACGATCCCTTGAAACAAAACTTCAAACAACCGGAGTATCAACTGATACTTCCGAAACACAATCAGGAAGAGGCACAACCTTGTATCCCGAAACCAAACATAAAACACATTAGGTATCAAACGATACCTCCTGCATACATAACAAGGCTACAGCCACAAGGCTCGTATCCTGAAACCAAACTAATCCTAAAGGAAATCCATCAGTAACCATAGTACCTGTACCGGTTACACATCTTACTATCTGACGAGATAGTGTCCCTCGCCGGATCACTCAAGAAAAGCAAGCCAGTTCCGTACTATCTGAAGAGATAGTACTCCCACACGCCTTAAGTTAGAATAAGGGGAATTGCTGACTAAAAAGATAACTATCGTTGCCTGTTGCATACCTGATTACAATAGGATTGTTACATGTTATCACAGAAACAGCTTGAAGCCCTTCGGAAATACCTTGACGATATGCTCAAACAAGGAAAGATTTCCCCCAGCAAGTCCCCCGCGGGCGCACCAATCCTTTTTGTACCAAAACCTGACCGTCGCTTACGGTTGGTTGTTGACTACCGAGGCTTGAACAAAGTTATAGTACACAACAAATATCCCATCCCCTTAATGACAGAATTAAGAGATCAGGTCCGGGACGCTCAGATCTTCACTCAGCTAGACCTGAAGGACGGTTTTCACTTAATAAGAATACCAAAAGGGGATGAATGGAAGACATCTTTTCGAACCCGTTATGGCCATTACCAATATCGAGTTATGCCATTTGGATTGGTTAATACACCCGCTACCTTTCAAACTATGATGAACGAGATATTGCGAGAATTCCTAGAACAGGGACTCCTGGTATACATTGATAATATCCTAATCTACTCTGAGACAGTAGAAGAACACATATTACTCGTTCGAAAGGTCTTGCAATGACTACGAGAATACCGAATGGCCATCTCCTTGGAGAAGAGCGTGTTTGATGCAAAAAAGGTGGATTTTTTGGGATATGTGGTTGCAACCGACAGTGTAACTATGAACGAGAAAAAGGTTCAATCAATTAAGTCGTGGAAAGCCCCTGCCTGGGTCAAAGACATCCAAATCTTTATTGGGTTTGCTAATTTTTACCGCCGTTTCATAAAAAACTTCTCGGTAATCTGCACACCAATTACGAACCTACTAAAAGGGGACCCCTAGAAACTTTCCAGTGGAAAAGAGCAACAAGAAGCCTTTGAGGACCTGAAACTTCGATTCATCTCATCTCCTATTCTATGTTACCTCTATCCAGATTTGAACACCGTGGTTGAAACAGATGCCAGTGACTACGCACTTGGTTGCATCCTATCACAATTCCACGGCAAAAGGCTTCATCCTGTGGCTTTCCACTCTCGCAAACTCTGACCAGCCGAACGAAATTACGACATTCACGATAAAGGGCTGTTAGCTATCGTCGTCGCCTTCATGGAATGGAGACATTACCTGGAAGGAACGGAAAAGCCGGTAACAGTCTATACTAATCATCAAAACCTGCAGTATTTCCTTACAACGAAAGTCTGGACGCATGGACAAATAAGGTGGGCTCAAAGGTTATGTGGCTTTAACTTTAAAATAGTCTATCGTCCCAGGACCAGAGGAGGCAAGCCAGATGCTGTGAGTAGGCGGCCGGAGTACCGCCCCGAGGAGGGAGCTACGCATCGCGAACAACAAATTCTGCAACCCAAGCACTTCAGCAAATTCCAGATCGCCGTTGTATGAGTTTCAAATGCGGAACAGCTCCAACAGGGCTTGCCTCAAATGGAAAAGCGAACGGGAATTCGGGTACAAAGACTTTCCGAAGACGCACGAATCCCTACAAAAGGGTCAAAGCTAGCGGCAGGACACGACCTCTACATTAGCGAAGACATTAACATCCTGGCAAATAACCGAGTCCTGGTTAAGATTGCCTTAGCCATCGCAGTACCAGAAGGAACCTACGGGCGTATAGCACCTAGAAGTGGTTTGGCAACTAAGGGAATCTCGGTAGACGCAGGGGTTATTGACGCTGATTATAGAGGAGAAGTCAAGGCCCTACTTGTTAACCACAATAGTATGGATTATGAAGTAAGGAAAGGTGACCGCATAGCTCAGCTGATTTTGGAACGGTTGGATGATCAAGATTGGATGAAGGTAGAAGAATTAGATGTGATGGAAAGGGCAGAGAAAGGGTTTGGAAGTAGCGGGCTAGGAGTAGAGTTGAAAGAGGTTCAACCAACGATATGCTTCCTTCAAGCGGATGGAAACCATCAGTTCTACGACCCTTTCGATATTAATCATCACCCTATACTACGCAAGGGACAAGTCCTCCTATCTAACGCAATTATCGCTAAAGCCAGCTTAAGAAAATTCGAAGAGGATTTCCTATCATCAGTTAAAGAAGCGGTATTGGAGAATGAGAACTGGATGCGAAGAAAGGAAGAGTTGGAAACCTTAACGAAGGAAGAAAAGGAACTGCCTAAGCAATGGCCAATATCCGAAGACCTACTCTACTACAAAGATCGACTATTCATTCCCGATAACGAAGATCTGCAAACCCTTGTCGCTAAAGGTTGTCACGACTCCAAAATAGCAGCACATTTCGGACAAGAAAAAACCCTGGAAATTATCACATGAGATTTCTATTGGAAAAGGTTAACCGATTGGGTAAACGACTATGTCCGATCCTGTACCACATGCCAACAAGCGAAAGCCCCAAGACATGGTCGCTTTGGGTTACTTAGTTCCCTACAAGTGCCTTATGCAGCCTGGTCCTCTACATCGGTAGACTTCATCACCCAGCTACCAAACTCGGCAGGGGATACTGAGTTTATGGTTGTAGTAGACCGATTCACAAAAATGGCCCACTTTATCGGATTACAAGAAAACGCGACCGCTAAAGAGGTGGCAGAAGCATTCCTTAAAGAAGTATGGAAACTTCACGGGCTACCATTGGAAATCATTTCGGATATGGATGCGAAGTTTGCAGGAGAATTTTGGGAATCATTGTGTATAAGACTTGGGATTAAGAGGAAAATGTCGACAGCTTACCATCCCCAAACGGACGGACAAACAGAAAGAGGCAATCAAGTGTTGGGAGGGTATCTTCGAATATTTGTCAACTATGATCAAGACGACTGGTATCACCTCTTACCCCTAGCCAAATACGCCTACAACAACTCTGTTACAACTGCACATGACATGACCCCCTTCTTCGCAAACTACGGATATCATCCACAAACCGAATGGCTAAAAGAACGAGAAGCACAAAATCCAGGAGCCAACCTTTATGCCCACTGGATGCAAATGATACATCAACAAGCGAGACAATCACTGGAAAGGACAAGGGAAGCCATGGGAGGATATTACAATCGAAAAGCTAAGCAACAACCAGACTTTAAAGTTGGTGACTTGGTTATGCTCAACGCAAAAAATATCCGAACAAAACGCCCCTCTAAGAAGTTAGCTCCAAAACTTTACGGTCCCTTCACAATCCTAGAAGAAAGAGAACAACTCGCCTACAAGTTAGAAATATTGGATCGATGGAAAATACACCCTGTATTCCATGTGTCGCTTCTCGAGCCCTACCGAACTTCTACTCGACCTACCCGAGAACAACCACTGATGACCCCAGAAGATATAGATGGAGATCTTGAGTGGGAGGTGGAACAAATAGTAAAGAGTGAAATAATCGCTTATGAACGAAGAGTTCGTGGAAGTACCAGATATTTTGAAGAACTGCGTTACTTTCTAAAATGGAAAGAGTGTTCGGAAGATGAGAACACCTGGGAACCATCGGAGCATTTAGAACATGCTAAGGAATTGGTTGAGGAATTTCATAGGGAGAATCCAGATATGCCAAAATTGGGCTAAGTAGTATTACTAGGGAAAAGGTTTTCCTGCGGTGGCCAAGTAAACACGGAAGGTTTTTTACCCTACCTAGTAGAGTACTAAAAGGAATTTATGTTCATCGCGATGCATGTACTATCAGGAGTTTGCGGTCAAACCCCTTTGGTGGGAGCTAATATTACCCTAGCGGGAATAGCTTGCATAATTATCCGCGAGGTATATGCCACCAGGGGAGAGAGCATATATCCGAACCCAAGCTTCCTGAGTAAGGACTTCGCGGAGGCATCTGGGAGACTACTCAGGAACCTCAAAGAGTTCACATTTCAAGATATGGCTAACTGATTGGAACGATGATTAGAGAACCAGTTCTCTACTCTTACTAATGCATACGCATTATGTATTGATAGATGAGCATCGGACTTGATCACTCCATACTCATGATACTATTGGTATGTAGGCATTTAGACTGCATATTCCATTATAGTCTATCAGGACGAAGAGATCGAAGACTGGCTACTGGTGGAGTGGGGACACCCTCAGAAGAAATAGCAGTCAGGAGATTCTCAGAGTCAAGCTGGGCAAGATTCAGGGTCAGACAGTGTTCGCACTTTGTTCTGACGAACTGAATTCTTAGAAAGATACTTCTTTACTAGAGAAGTCAAAGTAGAGTGAACATTAGTATAAATAGTAGGGCTCCCCCCGATGGTTGAGAACATCATCAAGCAACGGAGAAGAGACCTTAACAATATTATAAGTTATTACGATATTCTTCTATTACTTTAATGAACAATTCATCTTAAGCCTTCCTGACCTATAATCCGTTGTCTCAAATATCCTCGGCCTAGTTAGCTCGGAATCCTACCGTGTTAGCTACCCTGTAACAGGAGCCAATCTCGGTGACAACGTCCTGGGCTATTTAGATAAAACAACCAGTACGGTGTCTACGCCGGCCTCTCGTGGAAGGATCTTGAAAGGTCGTCGTGAAGACGTGTCCGACGACCTTGATTTTTGCAAGGTGTTAGGAATCTCGCTTGAGCGGATCTGTTGGGAATTGATTCGATACAGCTGACACAACCTGCCCACTGGACGCCGCCTTCCCGAAGAACCAGCAATCCTCCAACTACTTCCTGTTGAACTACTAACGCAACTCAAAATCCCGGTTTTGGCATTCCAGGACACGGATGTTTACGACATCCATCGGGCACGATGCACAGGAACTCACCGATTTCGGAATCAAGAAAGTCGGAATGATTGAGTTTGGGTACAAGCCGGAAGCAAGGAGATGTATGGTGCGCTGAGGGGTCGTCTCCCGGCAAAGCTCATGGCGTTCTTTAAAACCAGGGACTGCAGCCAAGACCCTGTGTGGCGGTTCGCAGGCGTTCAGATGTTGAGCCCTGTGAACTCAGGCCGGCCCTCTGATATACACAGTCTTGTTACGGTTCAGCTGAGAGAAGATGCGCGAGAATTTACATTGGTTGACATAGGGACAATTCTCAGCTTGGCTCATCTCATTCCAGAGGGAGACCGGCGCTGGCTTGTCAACAGCCGTATCGACTTGAGGACGTTTAACGAGATTTATTAGTTATACAAACGGGGGCGTGATGGATATGTGCGAAGGCGTGTATCGGGTGCCATGGCAAGCTGTATATATAGTGTGTACTAGTATGAAGAAAATATATAATTAATACATGAGTTAAACGTGCCAGTTATACCTACTCTCGGAGACGCCACAGGACGTTGGCGGGCGCAGGGCTGGCACAGAGTTCACGCCAGGAGACTAGGGGTAGGAGTATGATAATCCTGACGGCTTCCAGAAGGGGCTGGCGAATTGAAAGCGTCAGGACGCTGGGATATGGAGAACAGGGGGGACGTCAAGTCCGGATGCAAGCAAGTGTTGCTGCGCAACTCAGGACGCAATAGTGGCGTGCGGGAGTTGGGGACGGACTCAGGACGCACTGGAAGCGTATGTACGCTGGAACTGAACTCAGGACGCACAGGACGCGCAGGGCGCAGTGAGGGCGCATCAGATGCATGTGTTTTCTTTGCTGATGCCTCTACCTGACCACTCTCATCAAAGACCTGAAAACGGCATTTGAGATCTCGGACCTTGGGGAAGCCTCATTTCTACTTGGCCTACATATCACGTATACATCAGACGGTATTGCTCTTACCCAGGAATGATACATCGGTACTATCCTCACCCGATTTGGAATGGAAAACTCAAACATGGTGTCCATCCCCTTACCAAAAGGCATTACACTTACGAAAGGGATTACAGAACAACCAAAAGAGCAAGTTACCACATACCAATCAATGATAGGTTCCCTCATGTACCTCATGACCGGCACAAGACCAGGTATAGCCTCTACAATTTCATTTCTAGCACAATTTTCTTCTTGCCCTACCAACGAACATATAAAGGCTGCTAAACACGTCTTTAGATATGTTAACGGAACGCGAAACCTTGGCCTATTTTACCCGTACACAACAACGAACGCTATCGATGTTTATGTTGACGCTGACTTTGCTGGCTGTCACGATACCAGAAGATCCACCTCCGGTTACATTGTTCTATTCAATAACTGTTGTGTCTCCTGGCTCTCAAAGAAACAAGCCTCTGTTGCCAAATCAACTACCGAAGCAGAATTCGTTGCCATGTCCTACCGTACCCGCCATATTCGATGGCTTCTGAATGGCCTCGCTGACCTTCGCCTTCATGTTCCAATCGCTATGCACGCTGATAATACCGGTGCAAATTTCTTGGCTGTCAACCCTCAGATCAAGATTCGAACAAAGCATATCGCCGTCGACTTCTTCATCACGCGCGAAGCCCTGGAAGACAACTTGTTCGTTCTCCTTAAGGTTGAATCAGTTAATAATCTTGCTGATATATGCACCAAAATCTTGGCAAAACCCGTGCATCAGCGAATGGTTATTTTATTGGGCTGTAGATAATGTGGGGAAGTGTTCAAATTCTTTGTATATTTCCTATGTATATTCAACACACTACTGTGTATTCTTTTACTTAGTTTGTGTTTCGGCTCCGCCTGTCCACCGCTTACATTACTACAGCTAAGATATATATTATGGTGTTTTATTGTTTATTTCAGGATAATATCTCAGGATTTAACATGTGCT
>Ga0307509_10007672_pt1 | contig 14021 bp, 17 predicted proteins | sample 10_EM_MG_FD_202245 | JGI IMG/M metagenome (GOLD analysis project Ga0307509, IMG submission 202245) | Populus trichocarpa ectomycorrhiza microbial communities from riparian zone in the Pacific Northwest, United States - 10_EM | ecosystem: Host-associated > Plants > Roots > Unclassified | place... | reverse complement strand
TTGGCGCACGAATGCCATCATTGGATCTTTATTGCCACCGACTACCAATGGGGATCTCCCCAAATTGAGAGCTACAACGGTGGTGAACAGTTGTGAAGGTTAGTCAGGGTCGATAGGGCCTCGCCTCAGTGGGCAAGTGTGGGGACCTCTATATACCTCGAGGCTCGGACATAGGAAACTACCCTTCTCTTGGGTTCATGGCCCCTTTGAAGAACCCAGACTTTTTTTTGGGGGGGGGGAAGGGGGGTTCAAAAGAGTCCCATCAAAAGTGATTCGAGAATTAATTCCCACGTCCATTAAGGCCAAGTAGTGACTAGTCTCGATCCTCAACATTACAATCATCACCACGGGTCTCGTTCTAATATAGCTCCACAGAAATGGAGCTCGACAATCCGGATCGCCTTGTGAGTTGTAACCCATACAGGCTGGCCTTCGACCTCGCCTTTGATATTGCACAGAATCGGCCCGGACTGTCAGGATCACTTAAAGTAATTATAATAAAGTTGGACAAGTCGATGTTTGTCGTTTTTTTGGCTGCTACAATTGCGAGGCGGTCAAAGTGAAGTAAATCTTTGAGTTATTGCCAGAGTAACTACGAAGGGAGGGTAGCCGAGCTCGGTATTATTTAATCTTGTTGCCTGGACAGGAATCAACAGGAAGAACAGGGATTATGGTGCATAAGAGTACAATATCCTCAGTGGGGTTGATGTCCAAAGTTGTTTACCTCGGGATAGCAAGGGGGTGTGTGCTTTCGACACGAGATTAATATTCTGGTAAGAACGGATTTACAAAGTTGATGGGCCATGTCAGGAGCACATGGCAATATGTTAGACGATTCTATCCGAGTCCGACGACCGGGACTGCAAGCGCATTCGCAATCGATCCTTGGGATGTCTCTTTGATTCTGCGGCTTTTCTCGAGCATCAAAAAGGATATTACAACCAAGTTTGTGATCTCTTGAGCTCGGGTGTCCAACGTCAATGTTGCGTCACGGACTACCTCAACTGGTGGATTGACTTTGCGATCTGTGTATCGCAAGGATTTCTTGAAAGCTGCTATGGGATGCTTTTTATCCTCCGAAGAGTAGAGCTATCATTTCGTTAACATCGGGAAATTTGGAGAAAGGGTTAGTATATTGGGTCGTACCTGCATTTGACCACCTCCTTCGATGCCTTTCCATTTGAACGACCTCCCTTGATTGTCTTTGAACGACACAGAACTAAAACTTCTTGTAAGAACCTCTCTACCACAGTCATCCCTATTCATTCACCTATTGAACGGGATCAAGCTCTTCTGCAACCATGCATTCGACGGCATCGGTTTCGCGTTTCCAAGGGTAAGAATATCCGAGAGGGTGTCGTGCCATTCCCATTGAGCCACAAGCGTCCCATCCTCGTCATTGAGGTAGGTAATAGTTTCTTTCACGTGTTCGGTGTGCACGGTATATACGAGTTCCCCAGTGTCGTTATCGGTGATCATAGCGTTGGAAGGGTTGTCCGGCTGCAGGACGAGGATAAGGGGTTCGGACATGGTTGGGATCTGTTGAAATATTGGAACAGCGTATGTATCGCGGGTGCAGCGTCCTTTTTACCCCGCGCGGAGAATGCGGAGTCACCTGGGTGTCCCCCTCAACTTTAGTTGTGGAGGTGGCATGACCTTCTGCTTTGAGCCCTTGCGCGAATGCCGCGGAAACAAGTATGTACAGCCCAATCCTGTGCTGGTAGAAATTACGGGATCGTGACCTTGGACTGCCAGCCAATCCAAGGTACACATTTACAGATGGCATAGCACATTGATTATAATCAGAGTGCTGAAGGCAAGGCTGACAAGCAGAAGGAACTTTTCTGCGGCTTTAAGGTTGGGGTACTAGATTCTATATCTGGACGTTAGCTACCTGCGGAAGAAATCTCTTGGACGACGGGACAATATTTGAACCGATGACTGATGCTGTGCAAATGTCTTTGACAAGGAAAGCACCGTTGGACTAAAAGTGATCAGAGTTGAAACGTTGACGATTTATCGCACTTCTGCAACGATGGAAAACCAGGATTGTAGGACGCCGTTGATCCAATGTCCCCTGCCCAATATATGGGTGAAGATGTTGTCAATGCTGATATCAATGCGATTTGGCTCCAAAAGGGCTATAGAACATGGATGAGCAGGCACGCGCGTACGGAGAGCCTCGAAAAAGCCTAATCGTTCCACGCTCCCCTTCAAGGACCAAGTGATCTCGCATGGTGAGATGAGCTCACTGGGTACTCAGGGGCTATGGATCGATCTTCATAACGAGTGGATATTTTATTATGATCTCTGAAAGTATAGTCGTGAGTACAGCGAATTATAGATGAAATTATAAATATATCGTGGAAGCAAGTGCCGGAATAGATGGCCTGTATGGTGGACGACTGAAATGGGTTCATTTCCTTAGAAGTTTCTCGTGAAGCTCTGCCCCTTTGAGCTTAGCGTTGAGAAACTCCAGGCGTGCGGTGTACCGTCCGATAAGATCTTCGCGTCGTTTACGGATGTCAGAGAGTTCTTCGCCCTCGTCGTCGTCCGCGTGATCGGGGACGATTTGCCCTACAGTCTCCGTGGATACTGATATTTGGCTGTCCTTCAGCCTTCGGAGAGCCAGATAGCTTGTGCTTCTCGAGAGGGTACTGGAACTGCTTACGCCGAGCATCCCAGTAGAAGCATGGGAGGGCGCCTGTGAAGACACGGATGAGACCGAACTCTTCCGTGGTATTGTAATTGAAGAGGTCCGGAAGTGAGGGGAAAGGGGGCTAACAGGTGGGTGCTTCGGCAACGATGAAATAGATCTTGACTGAGAAAGACTCGTCTTATTGGAAGACCCCGAGCGGATTGATATCCCATCGCTGTTGCTCTCGACGGAGCTCAGGATGTGGCGCGGTTTGGAATCAAGCAGCGGGGACGATGGTGATGAAACCAAGCGGTGTTCGCGCCATTCCCTGCCGCCAAGGAGGACATTTATGTTCGCAGGTGTGGTGGTAGGAAGGCGGCGGGCCTTTTGCTTTTGAATCCGGCGGATCGTGGTGGTTTCAAGGTTGTTGAACGCTTCAACGAGTCGACGACCTTCGTCCTCCGCAAGAGCAATGGCATTGCGAATCTCCGTTGCAGAACGGAGGTTTTCGTTGTCAAAGACATCGCGAATAGTGGAGATTGACTTCTCAGGATGGAGGGGAGACAGTGGTTGCCTAGAAGGGGAGATAGGGCTTGGTGGGGGATTCCCATGCTCGCTGCCTGTACGTATAGTTGGGAATTTGGAAGAATCTAGAGTGCTTGTGAGCGGCCGAAGAACTTCCGTGCGAAGACGCGGCAGTTCAGAAGGTTTCTTGTGAAGTCGTGGAATCATTATGCTACGCTTGGTGGTATCTTTGGGGTCATGGTCCACACCATTACCCTTGCGCGTATCTTTAGTCGTGAGTGAGTCGTTAAAGGAGTTTGGGGTTCGCCGGCCTGTGGCTCGGCGCAAGAGATTGGCCACGCCGGAAGTGACGACTGCCTTTGCGCGACTAGGAGAAGGCGCAGGTTTGGTGTGGTCGGGAGTCAGATTAGGTGCTGTCCGCCGTTGATTTGGCGTCGGTGATGTCCCTGAAATTATGCCAACGGGCAATTATAATAACGGAAGGGTTGAGAGGGATGACAAGGGCTCACCATGTATACGGATGCGGACTATGGGGACAATGGGGGATTCGACGGGGATGACTGCATTGCTCGAATATTGTTCAAATACATTCTGACGCAAGAGCCGGTATTCATCATCACTAGAAATGCTGGTCACCAAATGCACTGGTAACCAGAGGGCGAGAGCATACTTTAGGAGACCTTCCGAGTTGGCAGTCGCGAGTTCGTTGAGACGTTGGGCTAGGGCCATAGCAGGAGCATGAGGAGAAAGAAGAAGAAAGGATATACTTAATAATAAGCATCTGTAGCGGAGCGGATGTCAAGCGTACCTGTACCTTTCTCCATTTGTCACAGAGACAAGACTCGTACCATGTTTAGTAAATCTTCTCAACCACAGCCGTCATGTCTTCAAAATTGAATCCCCGCACGACCCACTACGAATTTCTTGGACCCCCCGGCGCCTTCGCCATCTCAATAGGAGTTCCCATTGCTACATACCTCCTCTATTTTGGTTGCTCCGAGACCGCAGGTGGTTGCCCACCAAAGTTAGATTTAGCCCCCGAACGCGTCTTGAATGCTGTCACAAATCTAGATTGGTGGAAGGGACTATGGGACACCGAAGCCAGCCTTATCTACTTTGGTTGGTATGCGTTTTGCGTCGTCGCCTGGGCCGTACTTCCTGGAGACCAAGTTGCTGGCACCACGCTGCGTACTGGCGGAAAAAAACAGTATAAAATCAACGGTACGGTCCCCGATCCCTACAATTCTTAAACAAATGCTAATACACATGCCTTTCAGCCTTCTCTACATTTTTGTTGGCTTTGGGTGTCACCTGTGGTATCATCCAACGTTTCGGGCCAGAATCTTTCACTTTTATATACGACAAATGGGTTGGCTTCGTTACCGCGTCACTCATCAACTCCTTCGTTCAGGCAACCTACTGTTATATCTCTTCCTTCAGAAAGGGGAAGCTCCTAGCCGTTGGGGGGAACTCTGGAAATTTTATATATGATGTTGGTATTATATTATTTGATATTTCCCTGAGTCGTAAAACTGACTTCAATTTCTAGTGGTTTATTGGACGCGAACTCAACCCTTCCATTGGTTCTTTCGATATCAAGTCGTTCAACGAGCTCAGGCCTGGTCTCATCCTTTGGGTCCTTATCAATATCAGCATGCTCTGCGAACAAGCGACGCGTCGAGGAGGTTTCAGCCAAGTGACAGACTCTATGTGGTTAGTGCTTGCGTTTCAAATTTGGTATGTTGCCGATGGTCTGTACAACGAGGTAGGATTTTGTAAATTCTTCATAAACCATTCCTAACCTTTCCTTCCTTATAGCCCGCCCTGTTCACCACCATGGACATCACAAGCGACGGCTTCGGATTCATGCTTTCCGTTGGCGATCTGACTTTTGTTCCCTTTACTTACACTTTACAAGCCCGTTACCTCGCTTTCCATCATGTCGAACTCGGCCCTCTTCGTACTCTTGGTGTTTTGTTCGTCAATTTTTTGGGATATTACATATTTAGGGATGCCAATGGCGAAAAGAACAACTTCCGCAATGGAAAAAACCCCAAAAGTGAGTTTCTTGAAAAATAAAAATAAAAAGCTGAAGAGACTCAATATTTATGTTGATTAGACCTCAAATACATGACCACCGCCAAGGGCTCTAAACTTCTCACATCGGGTTGGTGGGGTCGCTCCAGACACCCTAACTACCTGTAAGCTATATTCAACGCCTATCTGCAATCTTTGACTTTATTTGCCCTTGCAGTGGGGATTTGATCATGGGTCTCGCATGGTGTCTGCCAACTGGATTCGACACTCCTATCACCTATTTCTACGTCATATATTTTGCAGTCTTACTAATCCATAGGCAACGTCGAGACGACGAGGCCTGCGCAAAGAAGTACGTCGGATCCAAATTTTTTTTTTTTTAAATATCTCCAATTCGCGTTATCAACCACAGGTATGGAGAAGATTGGGCTAAATACACAAAGCTAGTGCCCTACCGTATTGTACCCTATATCTATTGAGCAGCAATCCCTGCATAAAAGAATATTATATTAACCCCAATTTCTCTTCGTGTGACGCTGGGAAAGGTTGAGGGCGGCTTAATGAACTATCTGGCAGAAAGGGTCAGGTCAAATCTGCAATTCCCCCCAGGAGAGAGTACAGGTGTATATACATCAAGTAAAAACAGAGAGTAGGATTCTAAATATAAATGTAACATCTAGTGATACTTGCTGATAGCAGCAAGATACGTTTGCCCAGATTCGCTTGTGATCGACGGGTTAGATATGATATAAACGTTCAACATGGAGATGAGCATTACCTCAGCGAATTGCCGTTCATCAATGGCCACATGTCTCCAAGCCCCAGGCCATTACTGTAGGCATAGGCATAGACATTAGGATGGTTTTGAAAATACGGGACTATCTCGTTGATGAACTTGTTGATCGTTCGTTGATCGTTACACGGAACGAACTTCTCGAAGTCTTTATGATATGAAAAGATCGAGTTAGGATTGCCATCGGGAGGAAGACGGCCCACCTACCATCGACACAAGCAAATTCGGTTACCCAAATAGGCTTCCCGTATTTGAGGTAGTGATCCTATGAACCGAGGCAATCAGCATTACTTCATATCCGACATCAAGGGTAAGCAACTCACAATATCTTGCTTCACCCCATCCAAACTGTTCTTATTGATATGGATAGCAGTAAAGTCCCAGGGTGTAGAAATCCGGTCTTGGAATTCAGCTAACCAGGTCTCGTCGATTTGTTCTACAAAAGGCGGGAAGAGTGGGGTTAAGGATGTAGCTTCGATGTGATTCAAACACAGAAGACGTACTGCACATGGATGGGCTCCCAAGTTTAGTTCCTTTAGAGCGAAGAGGTGCAATCAAAGATTCCCACTTCGCGACGCCATCCTCCACAGACATTCCAGCCGAGCCTTCGCCACTAGGACAGTCCGGCTCCTCGTAACCCAGAACATATGGTGGAGCCGTGGCCAAATGTTCAAATGCCTTTAAGCGCTGAGCATCTTGACTATCGACGGTGCCGTTACCCCACAGCATCGGAACAGGGATCGGTTTGCCTGGCTTCGAAGGGTTCGGAGACCTGTTCATTTGTGATCGATGAGCACGTATCCGAGACGTCGGGGGGAAAGACTTACCAATCGTACCACCAACCAATGTGATCCTTGAAATAGGGAAAGGCATCTCCTCCTGCAATACCGGCCTTGATGTTGTTAGGCACCAGCGACGTGCTGAGAGGTTGTGCAGCTTGGGTTGTTAATTTGGTCGAAGAAGGGACAACGATGTTGCTCGTCGTTGTTGCCACTGAAGTTGGGGCGTGCGTGGATGAAGGAACATGGGTAGTTGAGGCGTGCGTGGATGACGTGTGCGTGGTGGTAACTGCAACAGACGTTGTGACATGCCTGGTAGAAGTTGTATGAGGTTTACACGGACCACGGTGGGTCGAAAAGCGATGTCTTTTAATGTGACCCGCGTCAACGCCGGCCAGAAAGACAATCGCACAAAAAATCAAAGATAGGTCGAGATAGGCCATGGAAAAACGAAGGCAGAAAGGACCTGAAAGTCGAAAGGCGAAGGAAGAAAATTGAACGACGACATTCTGAGGTCGCAGGGATGCCTTTATACCGGCAGGTCGAGTTGAGTCCTTCGAGAAGCAATCAATAGAAGCATTCCGCAACTTTAACGAGCGGCGAATTATCTAGTCAACCAAGCGATCCCATGATTTGCCGGAGCGACGGTTGAAGATAAGGAAAGGCTTTTGGAACCAACCTCGAACGACGAATGCAAGTGAATCGTGAAAAGAGTGGTCGTGTTGCGCCGGATATGGACCGCCTCGCCTTGGGTAAATTTGCTGCTCCTGAACCCAGAAAAATCCGACTTGCGTTGACGCGGAGCTCCTAATCCTCAACTTTGACTAATGGAGTGGCTCCTTCACCCTGACAACAAGTGTGGCGAGAGTCAGAATCAACTCCAATTCCTAACTTCGACAAGCATAGCAGCACCACGGTGTCCAAGGGATCCTGTGTTGGCCCTCTACCTCGACCACGGGTTAGAATTCCGGAAAGAATGTGCGTTGGAGTCAAGACGCGAGGTGGCTTGGAATCCGTTCCCTGAGTGCTTCTGTTCCTTTTTTTGTTGGACGAACGTGGTGCCGCCGTGGAAACTACGATAGTATTGTCGCGGTTTGCAACCTCCAGACCACGGGTCACCAGGACACGAATAAACTCTTTTGTGAAAAGAGAGAGCACTCCGAGTGGAGCTAAATTCTTCTCAATGTCCATTCGATATTCCCCGAGCTGATCAATGGGATACGAGGGAAAACCTTTTCTACTCTCCGCGGGTACACTCAGGTGACGGAAGCTCGACAAGCCTAAGTCATCCACGAGCCTGTGGACCGATAGGAGGAAGAAAGGATCCGGCGCTGACACCACAGGTCGATATTGTCGGGTAAGACACCCTGAGTCTTTACCCTTGGTTCGTGGTTCTCTGTCAGACAGCGGTAGACGGACATCGATTCGGGGTAATTTGGTGATGTGAAGTACCCGAGGGACGATTGTGCAGGTCTCGTCGGACGTAAGGATGGCATCCGCATTCGGAACGTTGCTGATTGGCTTTGCAAGATTTTCATCCCCCAGCTGCTCCATTTTGAAACTGTTTCTCGTCTGATGCTTCGAGGTTTCTAAGCCACAAATATAACACCAAGTGGCCACATGCTTGTTTGTTGGCGGATGAGTGCCTCTCTTTCCATCCTCAGAAAGTTCTTGTTTAATCTGAGGTCTTTTGTCGATTTCGGAATCCACTTTGCAGAAATGGCCATTCACAGAAAGCCAAGAATAGACGTCTGTCGCAGTGAGCGCAACTAAAGCTGACTGAGAAGTCCTTTGGAGAGTGCTGTTGTAGGCATCCCGAATAGCTCGCGAGCGGCCCCACTAAGAGAATCGGAGCATTCAGAAGGCCATCAACTCTCAATAAGGAAGGATTTACCTCGATGGCCTTCCGTCGTCCAAAAATGAGGGTGTTGAAATATTCAATGGATGGAACCGTCATGTACGGAAGGTTTGCACCCTGTGCATGATTTCCTGAATAATAATGTGAGTAAGCCAATGGCGCTGATGCGGACAAGCCTAACCTTCCGAGATCATAGGAAATCGCTTCACTAGCTTAGTCAAAATGGCGTTCGACGCTGCCAATGCCGATGAGGAAGTAGAATCTCTCGGTACGTAGTAATGACTCACCATTTTGAGGGTCCAGTGAGGACTGGTCATTTCCCTCTGTTTTCGTCCTTTTCTCGGGTTTAACACTCCATAGGGGGTTACGATTCCAGAGAGCTTTCGATCCGATTAGGGTTGCATTGAGTTGAGGAGGTTTAAGAACCGTGTTCTTGTCCAACTCAACATCCAACACCTGAGATTCTCCCGATACAATACTTTGAGTGTTGAGGGGATCCAACTAGGAACCTTTGATGATGAGAAAGATCTCGAAATTAAAAATTGGATGAGCGTGCTCACCTCTACCCAGTGCTCAAAAGCGACTTTCTGATCTGGACATCCTTGTTCAGATGAAGTTCCAGTGAAAGAAAACACAACTTTTGCGAGAAAGGATAGGTTGGAATGACCAACTACCACAAAAGGCGGACTAGAGGTCGGAGGCGGCAAAGGTATTGAAATTGATGGATCACAAGGTATGACCTCGAGGCAATTCAAAATACTCGTAATGTCGTGGGCCTACAAATAATTAAGTCGGAATTCCTCTGAATGACAGTTTCTGCACGCACGTAAGACGGAGACTCTACAGATATCATCCACTTGTGTGAGTAGTCTTTGAACTCATCGGGTCTTTGTTCTTTAGTATGAACGTGTCAGTGATAGTAGTAAGCCGCACATTAAGACTTGGACACAAACCTGGTGGGATCCATATACTACGGTCCGTGATCACGATACGAGCAAGGAAATGGAATCTGCTGCTTTGATTAGATGCTACGGCCTCGTCTATCTGAGGTAATGAATAGAAACACAGTTATAAGGGCATGATTAGTGAACCAATTTAAATGCTACTCACCGGTTCAGCAGAGATAACATCGCTATGACTCCCGTTAGCCTCAATACCTTGGGTGGTTCTGGTTCCCAAATCTTCCGTAAAATTTCGTGAAGCAAACGACATTTTATAGGACCGTATCTGACGAGAACTTGCGTTCAAATTTTCCAGATCTAGTTCTTCGGATGTGTCGAAAACATTGATCTGACGACGAACGGCTTCTTTGCCCAGAAACGAGGCGAGAGCGGGAGAGTCTTCATGTAAACCGAGTGTTTGAATCAAATGACTGCTTGCCTTCGAAGATTCGTTGTCGAGGATGATTGCTGCATTGTTGGTGTCGCTTGGATCCTCCTTTCCTTTTGCCCCAACGGCCATCTGGAATATGGTCCGCAATCCCGGAAGAATGCCTCCTGGTCCTAATACAACTTCAGTTCCATTTCCTACGTCCAGATCATTGTCAGGGACGGCGCAAGCCCTGACACATTCGTCGTGAGTCCCCCATTCAAGGTTGTGAGTAAGGCGAGCATGATTGAGCAGGCCTTGGAGAGATGTAAAGGAAGTCCTGGAGCACCCCGGACATTTTAAGAGGTGCACGTGGTTCTGTCCATTTCCTTCTGCATTGAGGAATGCATTAGTGCGAATATACAGAAACGCAGGCTTCGGTTTATTGCTTGAAATAAGGGATTTTCGGGGAGCAGGCCGCGGAAGATGGACGTTGAGAGCCGGTGGTGCAGCAGGGCCATGAGTGAGAATGTATTCGGATTGGTTTTCCACTACCGATAGAGCATCAAGAGCGACACCTCGAAAAGTGTTACCAGAAGCATTGCCGTTCCCTGATGTAGAAAGTCAATCTTAAAAAGCTAATAATGGACGAATCAAAGCACCTTTCTCGATAGATTCTTGAAGAAGCAGACCCCATTCAATCCTAGATTCTAATGTTGCCCTCAACTGCTGCTTTAGCGCGATTTCGTGATCGACGTCAGCGCAGACGTCGGAGAGGAGTTCTTGAGAAAGAATTTCCGGCACATTGGATGTTGAGAGCTCCAGTTTGCGTCGCTTAATGGGATACATCCCTGCAATTAATATAAGAAAGTGAGATGTATGAGGGCTTGGTATTAGGTTGTGAATAGGTTCATCTTTGTTCGAGAAAAGTTGGAAAGTCACAAAACAGAAAAAGACTCGGTATAACGGCCCGTTGTTTCCGGATAACGACGAAAGTAGTACTTAATTCCTTTATTATTGAGATTTTTCGAGTCAATACTACCGCTCTCCTGGCTCTACGATTTATTTGTACCATTTCGATAGCATCGTAAGATATCTGTGGTAGTTTGATTGGTTAAAAATTTATATGTACATGTGTGCATAGTGTCGGGGAGAGGGGCGAAGCAATAGGAAGGTGAAAGGGTATCCGGTGAAAGTCCAGTTATGATGGCAGAATTGTATCGTGTTGAAGGGATAAGGTAGAACATGAGTATCTAGAGTGCCGTTGGTTCTTTAAAAAGGTAGGGACAGCAAAGACAGAACAAAGAAAGCAGTGAATCAACGCGAAGATGAGTGAGGCTTGAAGCAGTCGATAAGTAGGTATCTCGGAGATCCGGGAAGTAGCGCCCTAAATAAACTTTAGGAACCAGAACGAAAAAGATGAAGTTAGGAAATGATTCTATGAAAAAATAAACCAAAAATAAGAAACGCTCAAATCATAGTGCCGAACCCCAGCCTGCATGTCCTTTCAGGATGGCAAGCCACCTGTGTTGCGTCTTGGGCGCTTAGTAGGTTCTCGATCGGGATTCTTCACGCAGTTCCTCATGTGTCGACTGATCGTTGTTCTTTCTTCCATGCAGAAATCACATTTTGTTTTTTTGCCCTGTCCGCTGTGGCGGTCGATATGGTCTACAAAGAACGTCAGTACTATGGCATTGTGGAACCAAAAAGTTCCCAAGACTCACTTTGAAGGCCATCTGCACGGGTAAATGTGTCGAGGCAGAGAGGACATTGATGTGGTGCCGATGCGATTCTCCGCGAATCGCTCACCCTTTTGGAGGCCGGCGTGGAAACCCTGGGCCGGTAAGACCCCTGGGGTTCAGGACGCGACCTAGATCGGCTGCGTGAAGGATACGGAGCGTTACGTGCTGCCTTCATTGGGATTAGATTCGCTCTGTATCCCAGTTCAGATTCCGAACGAGAACGCCGCCCTCGAAAGGGTTGTTCGATAGGTGGATCCGAATCACCGCATCCACCGGCAGCATAATTGGCGGTCAGAGAGGAAGGCCCGGCTACGAGACTCGGAGACTCTTCAGCATCTTCGGCTTGAAACGGCAAATCAAAAAGTTTTTGCGAAAGTAATGCACTAAAATCAGTGCAGAGGTCGTAGTAGTCGGGTGGTCGCGGTTCCATCGGGTTATTGAAATAATCCAAGTGTCCAGAGTCAGAGTATTGATCGTCCGCCGGCGGAACGTGCTCATTCACTCGGGACGAAGTGGGCTGTAAAAAAGATGTGATTCCTGCTGGGATATTTTGGCAGATGGGATCACAGTTGTCTAGGAGTTCCGTAGAGGGTCCTGAAGAGGTAGGCGGGGATTGGTAGTGCACGTTACCGAAGGCCATAGGGCCAAAAATCCAGTCTGAGGTTAACGGCGAAAAAACCGGGGATGTGGTTAGACTAGAAGGGCAGGAATGGGAGGCCCTCCTGAGTGCCGAGTCGAATGGCTGTAGATCAGGAAAGCAACTTGATCCATCAGAGGGAGTGGAAGAGAGATTCGAAATTGGGGACTCGGATGACTCGGATGACGAGGGATAGTTCATCTCCTCAGATCCACCCAAAGAGTTGGGAGACGTTGACCACTGGCAGTCATAATCCGAATATATTTTCGGGTCGCCAGTGGTGAAGATGGCGGGTAAAACCCTCTCACCAGCGCCAGACGACACGTTACCATAATCTAATCAGAGAATTGGCTATGGCTAACTTTGAGAAGTAGAATGCTAACCTTCGATGGTGATATTAGGCAGATCATCATCCACGCCTTCGGCGCCTCTCAAGGTGATAGTGTGCTTGGAGCTAAACCATGTTCCATCAGTGCTGCAGGGCTTAAAGAGAAAATTGACTCACCTCCTCGCACTGGCAAAGGACCACACTGGACTGTGGTGGGAGACCATGAGGGATAAGATAAGCACGGAAGACAAAGGGCGGTATAATATACTAGGGGTTGTAGTGCACTTGAAATTTGCGAAAATTGTGGTATAAAACGGGCTGTGCTTGGTCATGCAGTGATATTTGGAACGTGGCACGAAGCGCCCAACTACAGTATGCCACATGATTGATTCCGATTCCCACTCTTATGTCCCCACCAGAATGAAGGCGGGGCATCGAATAAAACGTCAGTGTAATGGGAAGAGCGTGCAGCTTGCAGGAGAGAAGTATCAGGTTCGGAAGAGGATGTATTTCTTTGGAGAATATGAGTCGTGGCTATTAAGCGCCCATGCAACACCCATGCTTGGAATACCAGTATCAACGATTGCTGTGCAACTGCCGTGCACTGACTGTTATTAGGTCACTGCATGTCTAATAAAGGCGGTTCACCCTTCAATGATAACTATTTGGAATGTAGTTGGAATCTGGTGAGCACTTGAAGCACTTGTGCAACACGCGATGCTCGGAAGTCACTTATCTTGTGACTGAAATTCAGTGTGACGCTGACACTTCGTTGTTACCAATTTTTGGTATTTCGAAGTCTGGCTACGGAAGTTCATTTATCGTGAGTCGTAGGGTACGTCACATATATCGCAGTCTGTCTAGGAGAGACTACTACGGAAGACTCATTGGCGCTCTCTCGAAACCCCCCCAGCCAAGCGCTAGCAGCGGTTTACCGAAAAATGCAATTTACACAGCCAAGATTTAATTCGGGACCTCACGAAGTCACTGCGTCATGTTCAAGTTGGAGGGCCTCCTGCTCCGAGTAGTCTCCTAATTGCTACTCTTATAACTACATAATACGAATTCTCATCCCAGCTTCAAGGCCGCTTATTATTGTTTTTCCCACACAGGCCGAGAGCCCGAAGAAAATCTGTATGTATTTGGTAAGTTCGTCCTCCCAAGTTGGTTCCACGACAGATAGTCAATTCAACTTGAAGGTACACCGAACGCATGTGAGACTGAGGCTCTACAAATAAGTACGCATTGGGGAGCCTTGGCACGAGGCGATGTCAGTCATGAACCGTGTGAAACTGCCAGTGGGCACCATCTTCAACTTGATCCATATACTGGTTCAATTTGTAAATAAACTGCAGGTAGTACGTTATATGTGATCT
>Ga0307509_10007671_pt1 | contig 14021 bp, 9 predicted proteins | sample 10_EM_MG_FD_202245 | JGI IMG/M metagenome (GOLD analysis project Ga0307509, IMG submission 202245) | Populus trichocarpa ectomycorrhiza microbial communities from riparian zone in the Pacific Northwest, United States - 10_EM | ecosystem: Host-associated > Plants > Roots > Unclassified | place... | reverse complement strand
CAATTTTTAGCAGTAGTGGGTTTACGTGAGCTTCGTTTTAAGAGTGTATCTTAGGATCGGGGGAATGGTGGGAAGGGGTTGAGAGGAGGGTGGGGCCGGCCCGGAGAAACAAAAAAGTACGAACTGACAAAGGCGTTTGTTTCCTCAAACTCCAATGGGATATAGCACCACCACTAACCAGCTCGATGTGTCAACCTATACGATTCTCATATGGAAAGCTTCACCACCTCCTTTAAGTCATCGTTCGAATCCACAAGTGAGTGCAGATATTCCATAGTATGAAATTTAGGTAATGCGGGTATGGGAAACTGGGCTTTATTGAGGGCGTAACTCCAGGAAGTGCATTTACTGCTGGCTCTTGGGTAGGTGAAATCTAGGGGTTTGATCGCAGAGCACAATGGGGTTTTGTTGTCCTGTTATATTGTCATCTGCGGCCAAATCTTGCAGTTGATTACGAACTGTATGAAGTTAGTGGTGCATGTGGGAGTAGAGCAGTCCTTCGTCCTGGGCTTGGGATGTCTAGCTTAGCTGGTAGTTTGACATAAGCCCTCACTCCTCAGCTGTTCTGTCTTTTTTCATTCCCATCTTACGGGGGAAGTTCGTGAGAGTGTGGAAGCGGTGGTGATGGTATAATAATCTCAGGGGTGGAGCGTTGTATTAGGAGCAGAGAGGAGCGCAGGCAACGAGAAGCGCACATGGGATAGAGGAACACTGAAGTGTAGACGAGTGAACGTTCTAGGGAATGAACGAATGTATAGGGTTATACACGTAGAGTTTTCACTACTTAGGGTGACCTTTAGCTAGGAACCTCCATAGAGAATAGACACCACGACATCCTTCTCCTATCACCATGCCCACACGATTCCGCCACCCTCATCGGGTGTCGTGTACTGGAATTGAGCGGTGGGAGGTATGGACCCTGTCGCCTCGATAGAGGCAGGTTGGGAAGGGGAGGGAGGGAGAGAAGCATATTCAGAGATGTGTTCTGACACACATCCTGTTCCTTTGTGCAAGGTTTGTCCTGGCCTTTCCGGCCACTCCCGGGGTGGGTTGGCACGTCTAAGGTTCTCGTTTGATCCACGCACTGTCCTCTAGTGTTTTTACGAACGGATCTGCTAGAGGATGTTAGGTATTAGGTTAGCAGTAGGTACGGGTAGCTATCCTCATATGCGTTGGGGTTGAGTAGTAGGGTTAGTAGAACCTGTTGTTGGGTCTTGGCAGTCATGTATCTCTATATATACCTTTGGTTATAGATAGGAAATACACTATTCAGCTTGCACTTGATTTTGAAATCATGTTTATAGACTATTCTGATATCAGGGTTTAACCCCTGATCTCCAAATCACTAAATCGTGATTTCCAAATCAAATCACGGCCAGCCGAACACCCAAGTCATTCTTCCACCACCACCAGGTTCCTACAGAAGAGGGTCTGGATGGTTTGGTGGGTGGAGGGGCTAGCAGCGGTTGAAGGAAACACTGACAACTGTTATTCGCAGATGGGCTGCGTAGATTCGTGTTGTGGTTTGGAAATTCTGCACAGGTAGGGTAGGGGTCACGGCAGGATGCATCGGACGTATGATATCAGTAAAATTTTCCAGTGGACAATTTTTTTTTGATACCATGAGAACTCGAATAATTAGACCCGAGGCTGACATCCGGAATTCCCTCTCTTGGATAGGGGGGTGAGCGCACAGCGAAAACTGACCCCATCAGACCGAGCTGAAGGCGAAGTAAAGAGAAAAAAGAGCCAGACCTTACCAGCAAGGGCAACTCCAACGTCCTAGCCTCGGGTCCAATTATTCGAGTTCTTACGGTACTTAGGATCGCAGGGGATTGGCTTCTGGACGGAGTTGGTACAGTAGGTAGTGTCATGTCGTCTCACTCGCTCGCCTATGAGTTTCTAGTTTCAAAAATTAGTATACGACGCATTCCCGGGGGTGGATCTAATATAATATGCTATACCCGTGCTTAGGGTGAAATGAGGGGACTTTGTGATGACGAATCCTCTATCCTTTGGATACTACAAGTTGTGCATGCTAGGGAAAGGCTATGCGCGTAGCTGGAACTAATACCGAGGATCCACGGGCGGTAAGCAAGCTATACAGCGCGCCCTGCTCTGCTCGGAGTGGGCCGGACACATGTCATGTTGGATTGGGATTTGAGAAAGATGTTTGGATTACCTGGTATCATAGCTAGTTGGTGCAAAAGGGAGACTTTCAAGCAAACCTAGACGAGCAGCCAATTGTCGTCCAATCGGTGAGTATTGAGAGAAATTCTCTCACAAGATGATTGACATCAGCGACCAAGTTCTTTCCCTAGATTCAAGGAAACAAAACAATCACAATTCTCGTGAATTCTTTCCCATGCTCGGGTTACTCCGTAGGGAACGATAGAGAGCGTTTAAAAGAGAAAAAGCTCTAAAATTAGTTTCCCTTCCCGTTAAAGACTTCGAGAAAACAGCATTGCTCAACTGCCGGCCTGGGGTGGAATGTGGAATCCATGGATCGAAATTGATTAAAGCGTCGTAATCACCCATTAGCCGTCCATGATATCAAACTTCTCCGATTTTTTTTACCGTAAAATCATTTATGTGTGCCGAAACCCTAGGCCAATAGACGATGTTTGCGTACTGCGGCACTGTGACCGCCATGGATGGAATATCGTAGGTGTTTTTTTTAAAAAGATACTCTCTGGGGCAGTGCTCTACTGGTACCTTGTGTAGTTTGAAACGGTGAAATTCGTAGCCAGCACGCTGATCCCGTTTTAGGAGTCTCCGAGTGTCGTAGTTCGTTGGAGATTAATTCCTCCGATGCTGAGTCATTTGAACGTTAAAAAGCCCATACTCGTGCTACAAACAGTTGACCGCTGACTGATCCTCCACAACTTATATTCGTTCTGTCTCGACAAGGGAGCTATATCATACCAAACTGGTCTGGAGTACAAGAGGACCCGGGGAGATGTTTTCGTACAATACAGGATCGTTACCCAATACAATCCCTGTCTTGTACGGAAAAAATCCCCTGGCAGTGGCACCGGTAGCCGTGCCTGGGGACGAATATTGCTGTTTCGGATGGCCCAAGGGGTAGTGCAGCCCTCGGTTTTGGCTTCATTGGGTACAGCAATACAGCAAGGTAATCACTGATTGCAAAGGTTTGCTTCCACCCCTCGTTACTAAACACTGAACATAATTCGCATAGTGAGATAAGCTTCGGGGGACGTCAGTCATGCATCGGGAGTACTGGAATGGCGAATCATAATTAATAGCGAGAAGAGTGATCTCAGATCTAGCCTTACCCACATGAAGCTTCTTAATAATATCTAGCAGCAAGATGATTGTGAAAATTTAGTAGACTGGCGTATGAACAGTCGACTAGTCGGGCGTATAAACCATCACCTTCAGAGGTTGAAACTGCGACTGGCGAGTCATTCGGGTAACCCCCATGAGAAAAACCTGTATTGAATACTCTTGCGGTCACTACTGACTACACACCTCAATGCAGCATCCGTTTCTCAGGCTCTCACAGCCGTTGATTCCTTACTCCGCTGTATTCTAAGTTGAAGGGACGTTTTTTCATTGGAGGGGTCGGACTGGTAGGTAGTGAGATATATAGAATGGCTGGTCATCACTTAGTCTTGAGTTATGCACCCCATTGTGGGACAAGCCTTTGTGGTGGGATCCTAATATGCAAGCAAAGGTAAGAAGTCAAGTACTCGGGGGTACACTGCCCAAAAATTAGAGTACCAATTTAGTATGGGGCTCAGATATGCACAGATAATCAACCACATATTTTTCTAATCCCTGCTTTCAGGTGCTTCTTACCTGTCACTTGTGGCTCGCTTCTAGATCCTAGGAACACATGACCGCGCGTCCTGAATTCTATCCCAACTACCGGTACCATACCGTAAAAACTCATTGAACCCAAGTGGTGTCAGGATGCACATCGGAAGTCACCGACCTAACACGCAAGAAGCTTAACAGAGTGAGTTAACAAAATTACGAATACAAGTTAATGAGATCCAGCGGGCTCAACTTAAATAAGATATACCCAATCTGGAAAAGATTATTCCTTCTCGGGGTGCTTTGTCTCGGATTGCGATGGCTAGGGCCTGACTGGTGAACAGAATTAAGTATTGGTTCTCACTCAGAGCCCTTGACTTCCGCAGATATCACCAGTGGTGACAACAACATATAAACCCCAAGGAATCCGCTCTCCTAGACAACTTCCCACAACCAGACAAACTCCAAGATACAATTCCCACAACAGTATACTTCTCCAAAAAAACCAAAAAAACCTACTTAACCCACAATCACTAAAAATGCAATTCACCACCTTCCTCTCTGTTTTCGTCTTCGTGGCCACCGCGCTCGCAGCCCCTGCTCCTATGGCGGACTCCAGCATCGAAGCCCGAGCTGGAGACCCAACCTGGGAATTCCACCCTTTCGACGACGCTTCGTGCAATTCACCTCGCGATGTCCTCAGCGGTCCACAGACTCCAGGAACTCAATGCATCAACATCACCGAGCGCTTCGGAACCGGAGTATCCGCGGCACAAAGCACCCAGGGCTGCAAGAGTAAGTTCCACTCCTCCCAGGCCAGTCTGAGGTGGGATTTCTAGGATCAGGCTAATGAGATGGGCTCGATCAAGTCTACACGTTCCCCGGTGGTAACATTAACTGCAGCGGGACCCCTGGAACCGGAGCGCTGTTGTCCAATACTTGCTCCGTTTACCCCTCTAAGATCGGCAGTATCCGTGTGGATTGTTAAAATATGAGAGTTTCTACTCTATAGTGTTCCGGTGGAGGCAGTGGTGTGATGTATGGTGCGAGATGTCATGTTTTTTATAATTTGATTGGGTCAATTTTGGGGAATGAGTGGGGGAATTTAGATTGTTTGGGGAGGTGATAGTTCTATGGATAATTGGATAAATATTTTTACTACCGGTCCATTTTGAGATATGCATTTTTGTGGAATTGTGACCCTTACGCATGGTCTATTGCTGCTTTTGAGGTTCCCAAAGTCGCCTGATCGCACTTGATTGTAGCCAAGGAGTATCGGAAAAGATGTATCATACTATACTAAAAATACACCCGGGATTCTAAGGGCGGTCAACAATCCAACTAGAATCATGCATAGGTTTTCCCGGAGAGAGCTTAAGCAACCCAACTTATCAACACTCGCTATAACCTACAAGTTGGCTCGAGTGCGGGGACAATGCTCAGCTCGCGCTCCTGGGTATGTATAGTACCGCCATTAAGTTAAAGCCCCCAAGAAAAGAAGATAGCTGTGAGAGGGAGGGGGATACCCAGCAGGATCAGGACATTTGACCAATGCCCTCCCTCACCGCAGGAATCCCCAAGTCACTGGCAGCATAGAGTAGATACTCTGTGAAAACTACCTGAAATTGTGTACTGCAGACATTTCAACCGCCAAAAGATGAGCTGGCAAAAATTCCCAGAATGCATTCACTAACTCATTCATCCATTCATTAATTCAGCCAGCCAGCCAGCCAGCGAAGGCACAGGACCCGGACAAACCAGTAGCCAAGAATGCGCAGACCGAAAAAGCACGATACTCAAAAAAAACCAATACTTCCCTGGAAACGAACATAGTCCAGTGATCCTCGCCTGTGAACCTCACAGTCCACAACCCCAGCTGAATCGGATTCCTTTCCTCTGAAAAAAAAGGGACGAGTTACACTTCATAGCCCCCCTTCCCCCTCCACCTCTAGAAATGATGCATCAGCGAATTGTCAAAACTACTCATCCACCTTACCCGCTCACCACCACCAGCCCCATAACTAATCACCAGCGACACACCATCGAGTGACCCGCCATGACTTCCGCACCTTAGCTCAGCTTGAAAAATCCGAAGAGAGAAGAACTAAAAAAGCCGATCCCGTACCGCACCCCCATCTTTCTCAGTGGCCCCATAACCGAGTTAAGCTGTGTAGCATGGGATTTATTATACCAATAGTCAGCAAGGGCTTTTTCTTTTTCCTTTTGGTGTTTGTTTCCCCTACTATAGACATGACACAGTACTATATTACCCGATGCAAGTATGTTTTTTATAAGTCGTTTGTTCGTTCTGTGCTGATTAGATTGTGGGTGTTTTTCCTGTCGAATCCTCCATCTTTTAGACACCGCAAGTTGTGCCTGCCAGGTAAAGGCTGTGTACACAGCTAGAACCAATACCGAAGGTCCAGGAGCAGTGTGCGAGCAGTAGAGTGCGTCCTACTCTGCTCGGAATGGACTGGGCACCTGTCATGTTGGATTGGGGTTTGAACAATATGTTTAGATTACCTAGTGTCATCTCATAGCTAGTTGGTGCAAAAAACCCTTTCAAGCAAACATAGACGCGCAGCCAATTGTGGCCCAATCGGTGAGTATTGAGAGAAATTCTCTCACGAGAGGATTGATATCGGCGACCAAGTTCTTTCCCTAGATTCAAAAAAAACCATCACATAACTCTTCGTGAATTATTTCCCATGCTCAAGTTGTCACTCCACAGGGAACGATAGAGAGCGTTTACAAGGGGAAAAGGCTCTAAAAATTAGTTTTCCTTCCCGTCAAAGTCTTCAAGAAAACAAGCATTTCTCAGCTGCCGGCATGGGGCGGAATGTAGAATCCATGGATCGAAATTGATTAAAGAGTCGTAATCACCATTTAGCCATCCGTGGTATGATATCATACTTCTCCGAACTTTTTGCCACAAAATCATTTATGTGTACCGAAACCCTAGGTCAATAGGCGAGGTTTGCGTACTGCGGTGTTGTGACCGCTATGGATTGAATATCGCAGGGTGTTTTTTAAAAAGATACTCTCTGGGGCAGTGCTCTACTGGTACCTTGTGTAGTCTGAAACGGTGAAATTCGTAGCCAGCACGCTAATCCTGTTTTAGGAGTCTCCGAGTATGGTTTGTTGGAGATTAATTCCTCTGATGATGATGCTGAGTCATTTGAACGTTAAAAAGCCCATACTCGTGGTAGAAATAGTTAGCCGCTGACTGATCCTCCACAACTCATACTGGTTCTATCTCAAGGGAGCTGTATCAAGCCGATCTGGAGTACAAGAGTGCCTGGGGGGGTGTTTTCTTACAAGACAGGATCGTTGCCCAATATAATCCCTGTCTTGTACGAAAACATCTCTCCTGGCAGTTGACCGGTAAGCGTACCTGGGGAAAAACCTCGCTGTTTCGGATTGTTCCAGGGATAGTGCAACAGTCGGTTTTTGGCTTCATTGCATACAGCAATACAACAAAGTAATTACTGACTGCGAGTAGTTGCTGCCACCCCTTGTTACTAGACGGTGCGCATGATTAGTATGCGGTGGCACCCTGCTATAACGAACCGCTTATAAGGGGAACATCGCTATTACGAATGAACCCTCTTGGAATTCACATCCCTAATCCCATAGGAATTGCCCCCGCTATAAGGAATTTCTTTCGAAAGCTCGCTATAACGGACGAAAACCCCAATTTTTGGCCTTCGTTATAGCTGGGTGCGGCTGTAGTGGGACAAGCTTCGAGGGATGTCAGTCATAGATGGAGAGCACGTTAACCCTAATAGTAAGAAGGGTGTTCAGATCCAGCCTTACCCACATGGAGCTTCTTGATATATAGGAGCAAGATGATTGTGAAACTTTAGTAGACTGGTGTAGTTTTAACCTCCGGGCGCTAGTTGCCTGCTTGTGCGGCAGCAAATAGTTTGGGGTAACCACTGTGAAAAAAAAACGGGTATTGAATACTCTTGCGGGATAATCACTACTGACTATACACCTCAAAGCATCCATTTCACAGGCTCTCACAGCCATTAATTCTTTTTCCTTCTGTATTCAAGGTTGAAGGGGCGTTCTCTTCATTGGAGGGGTCGGACTGGTATGTAGTGAGATATATAGAATGGCTGGTCATCACTTAGTCTTGAGTTATGCACCCCATTGTGGGACAAGCCTTTGTAGTGGGATCCTAATATGAAAGCAAAGGTAGGAAGTACAAGTGCTGTGCTAGTACACTGCCCAAACATTCGAGTACCAATTTAGTATGGGGCTCAGATGGGCCAGATAATCAACAATATATTTTTCTAATCCCTGGTTTCAGGTGTTTCTCACCTGTCACTTGTGGCTCGCTTCTAGATCCTAACACACATGACCGCGCGTCCTGAATTCTATCCCAACTACCGGTACCCATACCGTAAAAACTCGTTGAACCCACTGTCGGGATGCGCAACGGAAGTCACCGAGATAAACCGGAATGCTTGATAGAGTGAATTAATAAAATTACGAATACAAGTTAATGAGATGCAGCGGGCTAAACTTAAATAAACTATACCGAGTCTGGAAGACATTATTCCTTCTCGGGGTGATTTGTCTCGGATTGCGATGGCTAGGGCCCGACTAGTGAAAAAACCAAGCATGGGCTCTCACTCATAGCCCTAGACTTCCGCAGACATCACCAGTGGTGACAACAACATATAAACCTCAAGGAATCCGCTCCCCTGGATAACTTCCCACAACCAGACAGACTCCAAGATACAATTCCCACAACAGCCTACTTTTCGAAAAAAAACCCCCTACTTAGCCCTCAATCACTAAAAATGCAATTCACCACCTTCCTCTCTGTTTCCGTCTTCGTGGCCACCGCACTCGCAGCTCCTGCTCAGGTGCCGGACCCCAGCATCAAAACGGACTCTAGCACCCAAGCAGACCCCAGCACCGAAACCCAAGCTGGTGATCCAACCTGGGAATTCCACCCTTTCAGCGACGCTTCGTGCCAGAATTCCCCTCGCGATGTCCTCAGCGGTCCACAGACTCCAGGATCTCAATGCATCAACATCACCGAGCGCTTCGGAACCGGAGTATCCGCCGCACAAAGCATCCAGGGCTGCAAGAGTAAGTCCCCTCCCTAGACCTGCATGAAGTGAGATTTCTAGAATCAGGCTAACGAGATGGGCTCCATTAAGTCTACACGTTCCCCGGTGGTAACATTAACTGCAGCGGGACCCCTGAAACCGGAGCGCTGTTGTCCAATACTTGCTCCGTTTACCCCTCTAAGATCGGCAGTATCCGTGTGGATTGTTAAAATATGAGAGTTTCTACTCTATGATTTTCTGGCGGAGGCAGTGGTGTGATGCACTGTATGGTGGGAGATGTCATGTTTTTTAATTTGAGTGGGCCAATTGTGGGGAATGAGTTGAGGAATTTAGATTGGTTGGGGAGGTAATAGTTCTATAGATAATTGGATAAACATTTTTATTACCGGTCCGTTTTAATATATGCATTTTTGTGGAATTGTGATCCTTGTGCATGGCCTATTAGTACTTTTCGAGGTTCTCAAAGTCACCAGATCGCACTCGGTTGTAATTGAAGGATTGTCGGAAAAGATGTACTATACTAAAAATACACCCGGGCTTTTAAGAGAGCGTTCAACAATCCAACTAAAATCATGCATGGGTTTTCCCGGAGAGAGCTTAAGCAACCCAACTTATCAACACTCGCCATAGCTTACAAGTTGGCTCGAGTGCGGGGACAATGCTCAGCTCGCGCTCCTAGGTACAGTATGTATAATATCGCCATTACGTTAAAGTCCCCAAGAGAAGAAGATAGCTGTGAGAGGGAGGGGGATACCTAGTAGGATTAGGACAGATGACCAATGCCTGCCCTCACCGCAGGAATCCTCTCCCGAAGCCACTGGCAGCATAGAATAAATACTCTGTGAAAACTAGCTGAAATTGTGTACTGCAGACATTTCAACCGCCAAAAGATGAGCTGGCGAAAATCCCGAGAATTCATTCACCCATTCATTTATTAATCCATCCAGCGGAAGCACAGAATCCGAATAAACCAGTAGCCAAGAATGCGCAGACCCAAAAGGCACAATACTCAAAACAATCAATACTTCTCCCGGAAGCGAAGATAGTCCAATGATCCTCGCCTAGGAACCTCACAGTCCACAACCCCATCTGAATCGGATTCCTTTCTTCCAAAAAAAGGGACCAGTGACACCCTCCCCTCCACCTCTAGAAATGATAATTCACCAAATCATCAAAACCACCCATTCACCTTACCCGGGAGCGCTGTCCTCACCACCACCAGCCCCATAACTAATCACCAGCGACACACCATCGAGTGACCCGCCATGACCTCTTGCATCAGTTCAACTGGAAGAATCCGGAGAAGGGGGAATTAGAAAAGGGGGTCCCGTACCGCATCCCCCCCTTTCTCAATGGCCCCATAACTGAGTTAAGTTGTGTAACATGGGATTTATTATACCAATAGTCAGCAAGGGCTTTTTCTTTTTCCTTTTGGTGTTTGTTTTCCCTACTATAGACATGACACAGTACTATATTACCCGATGCAGGAATGTTTTTTTATTTGTCGTTTGTTCGTTCTATACTGATTAGACTGTAGGTTTTCCTGTCTTTGCCCCTCGCTCCCGAGGTAAAGTGGCACGTATCTAAGGTTCTGGTTTTGTCGTGGCACAACTCTCTAGAGCCTGTTTGGTAGAAATGGAGGAAGTGGCGACCGTTCCGTTGTGAAATGGTTTGACCCACAGAAAAGGTTGTTGTCAATGGCAACCAGTGGTTACTCCATGAAAAAATTTCAACGAAAATTCTTCAACCTTTCAGAATTAAAGTATGTCCAGTACGCCTTGAAGTATGTACTTGCTAGGTTGGAAGGAAGAAATAGATATAGAGAGCTGTTCCAATAGCCAAGCAGATTCGTTGCTGCATAATAGCTGTGTTAACAGTGATAATATCATTATAGCTAGCCATTGAATTGGAGAAATGTGGATTTATAGCTGACATAATTGAAGGTTGATATTATATTTTAAACAAAATTATTTTACAAGAAAAAATTAATCATCTAATATTTCTGTATAGGAACCATCTCGTTGCCATCACTTTGAAACGGAATGGTTGATAAATTTTGTGCCAAACAGCTGTTTTGTTCCTTCCGTTTCGAAATGGCAGGAAATGGTCGTTTGTATGGGCCAACGGAACGGAACCATTCCATCCAAACAGGCTCCTAGTGTTTTTACGGAAAAAATCAGCTAGAGGGCCTGGATGGTCTGGTAGGTGGAGGGATCCGTAGATGTTGAAGCAAACACTGATGGCTTGTTCCCACTAATGGGCTGTGTAGATTCGTGTCGTAATTTGGAAGTTCTACGTAGGGTAGGGGTCATGGCAGCGCGCATAGGACAAACCAGTAAACTCTTCCAGTGGTTAATCGTTATCCCTTTTTTTTTTTTGATACTTGGGATCACGGGGGATTGGCTTCTGGAACAGTTGGAAGATGGTGTCATGTCGTCTCACTCGCTCGTATATGAGTTTTTGGTTTCAAAAGTTAGTGTACGACGTGTTCTAGGGGATGGGTGTAATATGGTACGCGATATCCGTGCTTGAGGCGAAATGAGGGGACTTTGGGATGACGAATGCTCCATTTCTTGGACGCCGCAAGTTGTTCATGCCGGGGAAAGACTATGAGCACAGCATGGATCAATACCAGGGTCCAAAAGCGGTAAGCAAGCTATAGAGTGCGTCCAACTCTGTCTAGATAGGGCCGGACACCTCTCATGTTGGATTGGGTTTGAAAAAGATGTTTAGATCATAGCTAGTCAGTGCAAAAAAGAACCTTAGAGCAAAACCAGACCTAAAGCCGATTGTCGACCCATGGGTGAATATCGGGAGAAATTCTCTCACAAGATAATTGACATCAACGACAAAGTTCTTTCCCTAGATTCAAAAAACAAAAAATCACATGATTCTTGATGAATTTTTTCCTATGCTCGGGTTACTCCGCAGGGCACTACTTGGCTATTCATAAAGTATTCGGATGGGCTGGCGCAAAGATGTCACAATTCAGTACACCTAAACGCCCCAATATTGGCGCCAAGTCATCCGAATACTTTATGAATCACCAAGTATAGAGATCTGTTTAAAAACAGATGAGGTACCAAAATTGGTTTTCCTTCCAGTCAAAGTCTTCGAGAAAACAAGCATTGCTCAACTGCCGGCATAGGGTGGAATGTAGAATCCATTGGTCGGGAATTGATTATAGCGTCGTAATCACCGTTTAGCCATCTGTGGTATCGTACTTCTTTGATTCTTGTGTCACAAAATCATTTACCTGTGGCGAAACCCTAGGTCAATAGACGATGTTTGCGTACTGCGGTGTTGTGACCGCTATGGATTGAATATCGCAAGGTGCTTTTTTAAAAAGATACTCTCTGGGGCAGTGCTCTACTGGTACCTTGTGTAGTTTGAAACGGTGAAATTCGTAGCCAGCACGCTAATCCCGTTTTAGGAGTCTCCGAATATCGGGGTTCGTTGGAGAATAATTCCTCTGGTGATGATGCTGAGTCATTTGAAAGTTAAAAAGCCCGCTCGTGGTAGAAATAGTTAGTCGCTGACTGATCCTCCACAACTCATACTGGTTCTATCTCAGGGGAGCTATACCAAACTAGTCTGGAGTACCTGTACAAGAGGACCGGGGGAGATGTTTTCGTACAAGACAGGATCGTTACCCAAAATAATCCCTGTCTTGTAAGAGAACATCTCTCCTGGCGGTTGACCGGTAGGCGTACTGTACATGGGGACAAATCTCGCTGTTTCGGATTGTCCAAGGGATAGTGCAACAGTCGGTTTTTGGCTTCATTGCATACAGCAATACAACAAGGTAATTACTGACTGCGAATAGTTGCTGCCACCCCTTGTTACTAGACGGTGCGCATGATTAGTATGCGGTGGCACCCTGCTATAACGAACCGCTTATAAGGGGAACATCGCTATTGCGAATGAACCCTCTTGGAATTCACATCCCTAATCCCATAGGAATTGCCCCCGCTATAAGGAATTTCTTTCGAAAGCTCGCTATAACGGACGAAAACCCAATTTTTGGCCTTCGTTATAGCTGGGTGCGACTGTAGTGGGACAGGCTTCGAGGGATGTCAGTCATGCATAAAGAGTACGGCAATGATGAATCATACCGAATGGTAAGAAAGGTGCTCAGATCCAGCCTTACCCACATGGAGCTTCTTGATAATATCTAGTAGTAAGATGGTTGTGAAACATTAGTAGGCTAGCATACAAGCGGTCAACTAATCGACCATATAAACCATCACACCCGGAGGTTGAAACTGCGGCTAGCAAATTATTTGGGGTATCCCTTTTGAGAAAAACGGGTATCGAATACTTTTGCGGAATAATCCCTACTAACTATACGCCTCAACGTAGCATCTATTTCACAGGCTCTCACAGCCACTAATTCCTTTCTCTGCTGTATTCAAGGTTGAAGGGGCGTTTTCCCCATTGGAGGGGTTGGACCCGTAGAGAGATAAACAGAATGGGGGGTCATCACTTAATCCTGAGTTATGCACCCCATTGTGGGACAAGCCTTTATAGTGGGATCCTAATATGAAAGCAAAGGTAGAAATACAAGCACATTGTCCAAACATTCGAGTACCAATTTAGTATGGGGCTAGGATGCGCACAAATTGTCGGCGGTGTGTTTTTCTAATCCCTGCTTTCGGGTGCTTCGCATCTGTCACTGGTGGCTCGCTTCTAGATCCTAAGTACACATGACCGCGCGTCCTGAATTCGATCCCAACTACCGGTACCATACCCTAAGAACTCGTTGAACCCGCTGTCGGGATGCTCAACGGAAGTCCCCGAGCTAAACTGCAATTCTTGACAGAGTGAGTTAATAAAATTACGAATACAAGTTAATGAGATGCAGCGGGCTCAACGTAAATAAGCTATACCCAGTATGGAAAAGATTATTCCTTCTCGGGGTGATTTGTCTCGGATTGCGATGGGTAGGGCCTGACTGGTGAAAAAAACCAAGCATGGGCTCTCACTCACAGCCCTAGGTTTCCGCAAACATCACTAGTTGTGACAACAATATATAAACCCCAAGGAATCCGCTCTCCTAGACAACTTCCCACAACCAGACAGACTCCAAGATACAATTCACACAACAATCTACTTTTCAAAAAATCTGCAAAAGCCTACTTAACCCTCAATCAC
>Ga0307509_10007669_pt1 | contig 14024 bp, 13 predicted proteins | sample 10_EM_MG_FD_202245 | JGI IMG/M metagenome (GOLD analysis project Ga0307509, IMG submission 202245) | Populus trichocarpa ectomycorrhiza microbial communities from riparian zone in the Pacific Northwest, United States - 10_EM | ecosystem: Host-associated > Plants > Roots > Unclassified | place... | reverse complement strand
CATCGACTCCTTCTGCGCACCCCGTAGACTACCGGCTAGACTTGTATTCATATCTACATGCGACTGCGGACATCCGCAAGATGGTCTTTCTCACGAGCAGTCCACGGCACCGCCGTGAGCGCTCCTTTGTGTGGCCATATTTTTCACATATCTAAGTGTTTATGTGATGAATTTCATTAAAAAAACTACAGTAATTCATTATGGTTTGTCTATGTAAACTACATAACGCACTTGACTTGGGGAGACATGATAAACGTGTAAGTGTAGCTACCACTCCGGAATGCCACGCCAACAATTGCCCACCGCCTTTGGTGACCATGTTTTCTGTGCTCGTTTCCAACGTCGTCTGTCGTTTTCGGTGGGTTTGTCTGCTCGGAGAACTGGGGCGCTTGCTTCGTGCAGTTCATGTCGGGTTTGTTTTCTCATCGTGGTCCGTAAAATCGTGGGGAAGGAATGTACGTGATCCATAGGGCACATCACATATATCGCGGTCTGGCTAGGAGAGACTAACTTAGGGCGTAGTCACTACAATTCTAGTAACCTCTATACTCCCTCATCCCTTTGCCATACACTTCGAAATATCTTGCGAAGAGTCGTTGAGGTGTTCAAAAGCAGTGCAAGATTAACGATGAAGGGATGAACTCCGAGAGATCAGACGGGACGAGGTGAGACAATTGTAAGTCGAAGGGAAAGCGTTGTGAAGAAGTCCATCGGACCTTCCATCAGAATCGGAATAAAACACTGTACCATGGGCAATTACGATCCATTGGGCTTGAATGAATAAACGAAATAAGGAGGCTACCACAAATGAAAACACATCGAACGTAAGTGCCGGACACCCTCTCGACAGATAACAAGAAGTGTAAAGAAGGAAACAAGACAAAGAATGAAATGACAGACGGCGGAAGCCAGTCAGAAGCATCCGAGCACGGATCAGAAGAGAAAAGTCCCAGCAGTAGACCAGGTACTCAGCCTGAGAGAGGAAGACATGATGGAATAAAGTAGGAACCGCACAACAGGGGATCAGTATTCGATAAGCAAGAAGAACAGTGAAAGGAAGATGAGATCACCGCCGAAGAAAAGGAGGGGAAGGGAAACATAACAGTCCCATAACCTGGAGATCATGCAAGACGAATGCCAATAAGCACAAATTATAAGAAAACTGGTCGAACGAGCGCACCGAAACCGATAGTCCAGAAAGTGAAGAAGACAAAACAGTGGGGGGAGATGCAAGAACCGCATAGAATATTGACCAATCGTTTGTGGGAGAGGAAGAGAGCTCACGGGGCCCAAAAAAGCCAGGTATGGCCAGAACGAGACGAAAGAAATTGTGAATCCTAAACGACTGGGATCAAGGATAATGCTTGAGTGATTTAAGGCAAAATTTACCGAGACTCGATTTGCATCAAGCTCTGAACAGGCGCCGAGACCTAGCAAAACACTGGATAGACCCCGAAACAGTTAATTGAACCAGTGAGGCGCAGAAGCAACGCCGCGGAATGAAATCGGCAGGTGAAAGAAAATGGAGAATGGAAGGCGGGGAGTCGTTGGATTGTGAACTTGCAGAGCTATAGAACGCGTAGAAAGCGTAGGGCACAGGCACTTCACTCATTCGAGGTGGTCGTTCGTGTTACCCTTGTGTTGGTGAAGGATACAGGTCAGTCTTGAGATTTCAAAATCTATACTGGTAACCAGAGTCAACGGCAAAGGTTGAGGGAGAAAGAAGGGAGAAAGACACCTGTTGGGAGGGTGAAAGATGGGGCGACTAGCTGGAAATGCAGAGGGGAAGAAAAATGGGGGGTGGAGCGGATGAGACACTGTGTCAGAGCACATTCATGTTCTTACGGTTGAGGATAAAGACGCCTGATCATCGATAATCCTTAGATGCCAGTGCTTCTGGAATCAGTTGAGGACACTAGCTGCATGTCAGCCTTGGTCGTGGTGCTCCACAGTCGTATCCGTCACGGGAAGCCGTGCTGCGAAGAACAGCGTCTCGCGGGAGTTCGGCGCGCAGTATAGAAGGGGGTGGGTGGGAAAAAGGAAAAAAGGGCCCGAGACGAGGCGTAAGGAGACGAGACGGGGGGATGTACGTGGATTAAGATAGTGATAGTGGGTTTAAGAAGTAAGTGAGTAAAGGTGTTGCGACAGCGCTGTGAGAAGGTACGCCCACGTGACGAGTCACTTGGATGGTTGACTTGGACACATCCATAACCTACTTTCCATCTTATAATGGCAGGCAGGCGACGGCCGTCATTGGGTAGATATTGATTTTTTAAGACAAAAAATCCCCGATAATCCCACTATGAGCAAATACAATTTCAATTCCCAAGAAATACGTTCCATATGCAGGAAGTCTACTTCGATCATTTAGTTACAACACACAATAGCTAGGCCCCAATGTAGTTCCAATACATATTTGTTTAAAAACTCTGCTCAAATTCAACATGCTTCAAGTCGAAATTTACGACGGGAACGGCGGAATCGTTCAGTTCTTTATAGGCAGGCTGCTTCCCACAGTCATAATGTTGCTGTACGTATGAATGGTCAGAGAAGCGAACACGAAAAATTGAAGTTATTTCCACCTGTACTGAATCCCATCCGATCACCACTATAGACATTCCTTCCGACTCTGTAGCCTCTCCCCAATAAGTCCCTATGGCACCAGTATCGTCGCCCAATTCGGTGAACCTAATCAAAAGGGGTTTGACGTCCTTTTCGAAGGCATATCCATCCTTGAGAAACATGAAAGTCATGTCCGTGATGGGAGCTGCGAGCGCAGCTTCAGGGTACTCATTAATGTCGAACAGCTTTCGCTGCAAAGCAGAATCGGTAATAGGTGGAAGGTTTGGATAATATGAATCCTTGGACGCCGTTGTAAGATGCAAATAAGAGTGCCAAACTACGACGATATGGAATTGCGTTGCGTCTTCGATTTGAAAACCATGCCATGCGCTATGAATAAATCAATATAAGGTCCACGCTGGATGTTGAAAGTCTACCTGATGACACCTTCATACGCCTTGCACATCTCCAGAAAATTCTGTAGAGCAGGGCACTCTTTGGGACGACCTTCAGGAAATGTAAACCATATCATGTCGAGGATCGGCATTTCGGAATTCAAGTGAGGACCCACACAGATTCTCGTCCTGGAAATGATTTAAGGACACTAATTTTTGTTTGGCACATGATGGCCATTCGTGGATGACTAACCTTGGGCCAGTCAGCATTCCACCTAATGTTTCCTTCATCTTCCGATGAGTGTTGAAACAACGGCTTCAGGGAGCGGGCCCATTTATCGTGCAAATTAGTGAAATTTCCAGAAGATCGATCTAATACAACAAATGACTTCCATCTTTTCGAAGACTCTCACGGAGCAATCTGGTTGGTTGCTGGCTGTTGAGCCAACTCAAGGGGTTCCGGGATCCGAACCCAACTTTTGAATAACGAAGTACGTAATCAGGCACCATTCCCTAATAAAGAAATTATGACAAGGGACACAAACCCATCTTATGAGGACATTCCGCAGCGAGATGGTGCTAGCATACAGAAATATATAGACTGAGGTTTGGTTGAGATAAGATGCTTGATCTTATCAATTTTATCTCTTAAATGTTAGATTAGCCGCTTTATGGCTACTAGTCATGTATTTTAAATACCCCGCAATACATAGCCCGAATAGGGAAAAATAGCCACTTTCAAATGAACGTTCAATTTTTTTTTTCACCACCTTTGGACACTAACCGACCTCCGGTTCGGGATTATCGGGCCGGTACCCCAACTGGCCGTTCCATCCGGAGTAACGACCAGAAGGCCGGGCGAGAAGGAATGGCGAAGGAGCCTTCGGCAAATGTCGGCTGGTTAGAAGTTAGGAACGGAATTTCCAACTGGAGATGAGATCTTCGTTACCATTGTATCATTCTCAGACTACGTCTTCCATTATTTAATATTTCTAAAGGTCTTGCTCGTCTTCAATATGAGTAAAAATCCATTGATTGGGTTTTGTGCTGGAGCCGACTTTCTCGGGCTCTGACCATTTTTACTACTATTACGATTGGACGATGGACGGTCGACAAAACTACTCGTTCTGATTGGATAACACATGGAACAAGAACTCTCGCCAGTCGCCCAGCCTCTATCATTCTCTAAGGTTCTCTCTCGCACGTCAACATGCGAAATTTAGTTTTTTCGATTTCATTCCACATCAACTTCGAAAGATCTCATCTGTAGATTCCGTTCTCGATTTCTTCCCCCAAAGTCACCAAATTGACCTGTAAGGTGGGCCAAAGTTCTGGAACTTTCAGAACACTGCACTTTTTTTCAGAGTTATGTACAAATAAGGGTCTCCTTGAGATCGCCTTCCAAACATAGGGAAAACTTTTGATATTCTCGTGTCATTCGAATACTGTCAGCTGATGAACCACTCTTCGGCGCTGCACATGTAATCTAATTCCCTGTTAAGTCCCGCTTGAAGAAGTTTACATACATGTCCTTCGGCAGACTGAGAGCGAATGGAGAGAAACCGTTCTTCGGGTTGTCAGCGTGAGGGGAATCTCTCGGTAATTCCCATTCCCAGATTTGAAGAAGCATTGCGGCCAATGTTCTCAACTCATACATAGCAAAATTTCGCGCAGGACATTGACGCGGTCCCAGAGCAAAAGGTCTGAGAATCAACCAATCAGAAAAAAAACAGCGTCATTGCTAATTCCAAGTTGCTTACAACCAAAGACTGGCGTCAACCCGAGTTTCATCCCTCGCTGACTTGCCCATAAAGCGCTCCGGATTGAAAGCACCAGCATTCGGCCAATAAGTTTCATTGTGGTGGATGGACGTGATGTTCAAAATGACTGAGGTCCTGGCAGGAAGATAATACGATTTGCCGCTCGATGCTTTGAGGTTAGCCGGTTTTTCTGATGCACGGGGAACCATGTAGGTCTATAAATCAGGCGTTTTAGCTTTGGGTCATTCCTGTATTCAAAAAAATAAACTCAAAATCGGAGTGTTGATTCGCAGGGATTCCCGAAGGCAGGCTTGAACGAAATTCATTTTACGAAGGTTAGCCATGTCTGGGTCACCACCACCCATTGCGGCCAGGACCTCTTCACGCGCACGCCTTTGGACTTCTGGGTTCTTCGCTAAATAATACACGAAACTCGACATTGCTCCAGCTGTGGTGTCCTAGTGGCTAATGTCAGAGTTGGTGGCTCGGACAGCACCACCTGGTGCTTACATGACCAGCGATGAAAAACACAACCCTGGACGGCTTTTAGCTGTTGGAACACACATTCTGCAGTAGGAATAGAGACTGACATGTTATCTCGATATTCTTCGTCTGTCATCCCTGGTTCCTCCAGCATGTACGTCAGCATATCATTTCCTTTGTTCTCTTTCTTAGACTCCAGGATACTTTGGAACTTCGCTACAAGGTCGTCGATGTTCTTGATGACTTGGTGGCGCGGGAGCCACCGCTCTAGGCGAGGAAAAACTAGATAACTGCGGGGCGATGGTATTCGTATGTTGGATGAAATGTTTAAGAACGCTTGTATGACTTACAGAGGAGATGCAATTCCGTCCATAACATCATTGTACTGTTGGACAAATGGACTTTGATCGTCTTCGATGGCACGAAAATCGTTTCCAAGAGCAGTGGTACCTGAGAGTGTTGTCAACTCGAAAGTCGTCAGGGTGGCAGTCCAAAGGGCGTACCAACTGCATCTAGTGTAAAACGCTGCAAATTATTTTGGTCAAAACATTTCCCTGGAACAATTTGAGTCGGGTTTACCATCGCAAAATCATCCCATTTGATGGGTCCGCCTTGTCCCATTTTTTTGAACAGCTTGTTTCCCAACAAAACAAATTCATGGATGGGAAGGTTCCGGGACAACGCAGACTTTACAACATGCGAGTGCCTTGTCCACGCCTCTCCATTGGAAAGAATAACGTTCGTCCTGCCGACGAACCGCCAGAGCAGCATCTCATCTATTTTAGATAGACAAGTAAGTGCCAAATCGTGGGGGGAAGGGATGGACAAACCGGGAGGTTCCTCTTTTGGCCAGAGGTTTATGTTGTCAGACAGGTCTTTGGCTATCTAAATTCCGTGATTATTTAAAACAATTCGGAAAATGTAACCATGATACGATGCCTGATGATCTAACACATGCACAATCCAGCGACCAAGGGCGTAAACAAGCACCACACCTTCACCTTTTTCATTGGAAAATGGCAGGAGAAGGCGCTTGATGCGCACATCTTCGACTTCTCCGCAAGCATAGCTCCATAGTAGAGAAAAAATAGGGGCTCTTGGAAGGTGCCGAAGCTCAGCAGGTGGCGTGAATGCCCATTTAACGAGGATGGAGAGGAAGATGACGGGGAGTAGAAATTTCCATCCAGTTGGTAGCTCTGACACGTCGAACATGGGAAACATGATGAGAGACCTCATTTGAAGCTCCCTGGACAAATATAAAGTAAGTTCGAAGACCGCTGTAATACAATCAAAGAACGACTCAAGGTTGCTCGTCCCTCACAACTCGATCCGATCTTGGCATTTCCTTGTGAGTATATCCCAGATTGGAGTACGATTAACTGGGGTACTTACACTACAAAATGCAATCCGAGATCGCCACTTCTTGCCAATTCGAACAATGTGACATAGTTTAGGCGCGTCGTTGTGCGATTGATACCGACCGTGCGACCTTGAGAGAATTTCAGCCCTCAAGTCGCACGTTCGGTATCAATGAAAAGTACATTCACCCGGTTTTGCCGGACCCATATTGAGTGAGTTGAACAAATCTTGAATATTAATCAAGCATTGTGGGTTGGCAACTTCAATTTATCAAAAAAGGCTAGACGAACACATACCACACATCGTATGATTGATATACTGAAGGATATTCGAACAATTGCCTCCGAATTCCTATCCGTTTGGAGAAAAACTACCACCCGGCCGTCTCGACTCTCAAGCAGCAATTGAACCTATAGAGACTGGTTTCGAGTCTACTTTTCCAATGGTAATGCACAGAAAGTCATCTATATCCAATTGTTCATTATGGGGATATCGGGACAGCTTCGGAAGTTGTAATTCGTACACACGCCAAGTATGATGCAATCGGCAATTACCTCGTTTGGCCCCGAGTAAACAAGCATCGAAGGATTACATAAACAGGAGATTCGATGCAATTCAGATTTACTTATCAAAAATCTGGAGATGAGCATCGGGGTCTTCTGTTATTAATAAACAATTTACGCGATTACGCGATCTTTTTCCCCCCACCAGGCCTTTTTTAAATCTTGGTTTTGGTACACAGGAATGTCGAATTCTAGAATGTCCAAAGTACTCTAAAAGTCCGAACACCCGTTCCTTCGCTCTACCATTCGCATACAATATGGCTTTCTCTAGGATCGTGGATGTCAGCAAACCCTTTGGTTATGAGCCCCTGAACTTTGGTTTCGTGGTCAAGGCCACCGCCACCGCTATGCTTGTTGTGGGATTTCTAAAATTCATCAAGTCATTGACAGAACGTTCACCGTATGACCACATACCTGGTCCAAAGCCGTCGACTATTCTTGGTATGTCATCCTCCATGCAAAAGATGGTTGATGGTTCTTTGATACACGGGGCTTACTAGGCTACCTCCTCGACATGCATGACCCGGACAACGTCAATTTTCACTTCAAAATGACGGAAAAATATGGGCATATTGCAAGACTCAGGAAAGGAATCATCGGGGTAAGACTTTGCTGAAATTAAATGACTCACATACGCTAACCCTGCGGGTTTGGTAGTCGGACGGATTGTATATTTCAGATCCGTTGGCTTTGCATACGATCCTCGTTCGGGACCAAAGCATCTTCCGTGAATCCACTGAATTTTCAGGGTGAGTCACACAGATTTATCACAGCCTGCTTTCTCACCAAGGTCCGCGTTCCAGCCTCTTTGGAGTCATACATCACGGCGATGGCTTGGCCTCCGTCTGGGGTATGTGTTAGTCTCTTCATGTTCCACGCTACTCACAAATAATCTGCGTCAGGAAACGAACATAAAAAGCAAAGGAAACTCATGAACCCAGTCTTCACGGCGGCCCACGTTTCGAAGCTTTCCCCGCTCTTTTATCGCATTGCTGTCGAGGTAATTTGTTCACTCACTTCCAAGGGCGATGCAACTGAAAAACACGGTTTAGCTTCGGGACAGACTGGCGGCAGAGATAGAATCCTCATCTGACAATACTGTGGATATTTTAGATCGCTTAACGCGCACGGCTCTCGAGCTCATCTCCCAAGGCGGTATCGGCCACACTTTCAATTCGTTCGACAAGAACAGCGAGAAATTTCACAACTTCCACGAAGCCCTTAAGGATGTTCTGTGAGTAAATCATTCTTACATTTAGGCGGATCACTCGCCAACTTGAATACCCCAAGCCCTGCTGCTAGCAAACTTTTCTTTCTTCTCCCATTCCTTGAATCGTGGAGAAAAATCGAACCCGTATGGTTCCGTAGGGGAATGGCGAACCTGGCCTATGCCCTTCCCTGGCCTGCGTTACGTACATTCAAAAATGCTGTCGACACCATGCACCCAGTCTGTGCTCAGGTATTCTACGACAAAAAGGCAGCATTCGACGAAGGAGGAATTGCAGCACTTGCCAATTCTGCTTCTGGTGGTCGCGATTTAACGACTTTACTCAGTGGGTTTAGCTAGCTACTTCCATCCCTAGATCAAAATGAAACAAATATTTAACAGTGCAGGCAAATGTAGAGGCAGATGAGGAAGACAGGATGCCCGATGAGGTTGTCATCGCGAACATGAGGTTCGTCTGATGGTTTTTAACGGAACGGTTGTTCTATAAGTTGATTTCGGGTAGTTCCATCGTCCTAGGTGGTCAAGAAACAACTTCTGGTGCCATGTCGCGACTTCTTGATCTCATGACCTTGGATCCTAGTCTCCAGACAACTTTGCGAGAAGAGATAAACGAGGCAATAGCAGTCAGTGATTAGTAATTTTCATCGACTTTAACACCACGCGTCGCTTTGATTTTTAAGAAAAAGAATGGGGAGCCCCTCGATTTTTACGAATTAAATGCGCTTTCTAGATTGGACGCCACTTGCAGAGAGGCATTGCGTCTGTTCGCACCGGTAACGTTCGTCTGGAGACAGTAAGTACGCTTTCAGGTGGCCAAGATTTCAAACGCACTAATGAGCCACCCAATAGGACGATGAAAGACACGGTCATACCCCTACAGTTCCCATTCCACGACTTGAGGACCGGGGTAGAAGTTCGAGAGATTATCGTCACCAAAGGAACACCAATTTATGTCGGGTTGTCGGCAACGAATCGCTCCACTGCTCTGTGGGGGCCCGACGCCGCCGAATTCAAGCCAGAGAGGTGGATGGGCCATCACGCCCACGAAAGCACAGTCGAAAAGATCAAGACTCCCGGTATATTTTCGAATATGTAAGGCTTATTGAGCAGGAGTAAGCATGAGACTCACAGCAGCAATACGAATCCAGGATGACCTTCTTGGGAGGGGGAAGAGCATGCCCGTAAGCATCCGATCCCATTTCGTTCATCCTGGGACTGAACGCAGTAAAACAGGGGCATGAAGTTTGCTTTATTGGAAATCAGTTCGTCTCCCAGTTCGCTTGACCCATACGGGTTACTGACCCAGTTTCCCAGAAACTGTCATATCGGTGCTCTTGCCTGCATTCCACTTCGATAGGACGGGTGATGTGATTGATTGGCGTTTGGGGATAACGCTCTCGCCCTATGTGAGGGGTAAAGAGGGGGAAGGTCCTCAAGTTCCGATGAAGGTGTCCTTGATGTAAGACAAATACTCTTCGTTGAGGCTGAAATCTAATTCTATCCTTTAATAGTCATCAGAAAGTGTAGATATGTAATGTCCTCTACTTGCCATCAAGGTTATGCCCCGTTCACATGTCCAATCTATCGTCTATAGTTCCCCAGTTCCTATATTGCATGATCGCAGCCTCACTTAGACCACTTTATCGACGAAATTCAACTCTGTTGAGCGGTTTTTGTACTCATATACATTTCCACTAGACTGAAATTTATTGCGTGAGTCGTCGCTCCGATAAACATTAAGTAAAGTAAATTAGGGTACTTGTTTTATGGCCAAGTACTGAATGAAGATAGAGATGTTGTTAGAATGGGATGTTGACAGTGGTGATAACAGAGAATAGATACTAGGATCTTGATCTTCCTTTCTGCGCCGTCCGGGAAGTTGAAAACGAGGATGAAGAAGATGAAGAAGTTGCCACCAGGAGGAATAAAAATCATGGGGGACGAACAAAAAATCAAGATTCTGGTATGTAACAACGAATATTTGTTCCCAATAAAAGCAAGGAACGATGGGGAAATGGGCGAAAAATGGATCTTCGAGAGTGAGAGTACACACCGTCGGTTGGATATGGACGCCATACTCCTGTCCAGATCTATAGCTGAGCCTCCCCTTTCTTGCAACATGTAGTTTTACTTCATAGACTAAATTCAGGGGCTAAAACATCCTTGAAATGCTGTGTCCATGAATTTTCGCATGAAGAAGAGAGCCGCTCGACATCCAAGGGGCAGAATGCCGGACCGGACCCCGGTTCGCTGCCGCCTGGTTGCCGCCTAGGCCGACCATTTCAAAGAAGCAACGAGATAAAAAAAAGGGGGGATGAACATAGTGGTAGATCTGCCAGAGCAGCGATGTAGCAAGCTCACATGAATCCGAAGCTCTCGCAACGGCGGTGATTATCCAAGAGGTGATTTCAGACCGCGTGGTTGAACTTAACCCGACAACCGTGGATTCTAAAACTAGCGGGAGTCGGAGTGGTAAGCGATTGGAGTGCGAGTAAATGGAAGTCGTACTCACCTTGAAAACTGAGATCGACACGCCTACACCGTTCGCGGCTGGGTCCAGGTCTATTTTTGGTGACAGAAGTTGGATCCTCGAGCTCCAAGGTTCAGGGGTGTTAGGGGGAATTGGGACCGCTTCTGCGACAGAAGCCAGATCAATATCAATATCATCTGACCTGTTGAAACTGGATTGATGATCGAGCTGTAGGCGCTGGGCGGGAGAAAATCTTGTGACTGATGGTGCAACAGGCCTAGATACCACCACTTTGGACAGTGGCCAAATTGGTCGTGAAATTTTTTTTGCCCAATTTTGTCTTGGAATCAGCTAGGTCCAGCAAGTTCAAATAAGCGCTTTCTACGCGTCTATATTTGTGTATATTTGGTGATATCTTTCCATATTTAGAAATGTGGCCAATCTCAACATGACCAAAAAGAAATGACTCGATCAGTTTTGTTTGAAGCAAATCAAAATCGCCTCGTTATTTTTACAAAAGAACCATTTTTATCCAAAGAATTTAGAGAAAGGGGAAAATTTGAACCCTGGATTTCGGTTGTACAAAAGTGGTGGTGTTTAGGGCTGTCAATACCACATCTCCGTTAGATCTTTACCACTTTGGAGGTTCTTGGCTGAGAGTAGGTCCAGGGAACCAACTCGGAAGCGGCTATATCTATACTCACTATCCGTGTTCGATGTGTCCTACCATTGGAGAGATAGTATAATTAGTACGAATTTATGGCTCTGGTAGATACGAGAATTCATCGAGGTCCGAGAAGCGCCTGAGTCACTGAATCGATCAAAAATACTGGCTGAAGAATATCATTAAAGCTTCTAGTTATGAAAGAAAAAATAGAAAGTTGAATGTAGCCTACTCTAGTATTTTAAATTGTTCGACCGTCATGGAGGTGAACCGAAATCGGTGGATTGTTCCATGTCACAGGGAGGCCGGTGTGAAGACTTGATTCTGGACCTCTGGAGCGCAAGCGCAAGCGCCCTGAGTCATGTCCGAAAATTTGTACCATATCACAGGCCCTCTCCAGTGTGGTTGAAGTAAAAACCTCTTATAATTCATTCTTTTCAAACGTGAATCACCGATTCAAGCGTTTCTCCGTTGAATAATTTGAGTCCCATGCTATCCGTGTCCACTTTCATTGTTGAGGATTATGGGTTGATGACCTGATATGGCTTGCTTGAGGCTTGAGCAAGAGGCATGCAGCGGCAATTGCTGATATATGGGTAGGGGGACCTGAAGCTTAGACTGCTTATCCAAATTTCTTTTGGTACATTCAAATGAGCGCTGAACTTTACCTCCAGTAAATGGGTATTCGTTTTGGTATTCTAGAATACTTGTACAATCATTTTGGGCGTTATTCATAGCTTTAAGGCGATGTTTCGGCATTTATGGTGCGCTCCGGGTCACATGATTGAGCTTTAAAGTCCGACTTTTACAAATGCGACAGAATCAGACTTTAGAAAATTGGTCACGGCCCTCCACGCCTCTCCACCACTTCGTCTACCATCTACCACGTACCATCTACCACAAACCTGGAGGGTTAGCCAATGGTCCCCTTTTATTTATAGATTCTTCTCTGATCAACGAGATGGTGACGACGATGGACGTTAGTGACGGTTAATCGAAGTGGGAGTTGGTGGGCTTCCGAACGATCAACAGAGGAGTCTTCAAGGAAGATCCAGAGTGGAGGTGTCGATATCTGCCAAAGGTATGTGTCCCCAATTCGAGGATCTACCTTTTTCTCGTTTTTTGGTCATATATCATCATAGTTCATCCGTTCATTTTTGTGCTTTCGTTTTATTTCTTTCCAGACATCCTCTATAGTTCCGCTGTGCCCTGGACACGGGCTACTTTTGCCACACACTGGTGGCGCCACTTTCCCTTTATGACATTGATTTCTGACGGCAATCTTTGATCTTCTTTCAGTGCTTTTGCCATCATTGGTGCGGTCTTTTTCCAAAGACACTCACATCTGATTCCTTCCCTCTATTCCCTTCCTCGTTTTTCTTGAACACTTTACCTCCTTCATTCTTTCAATTCCTCGAATTCATTCGAACAGCATTGTGCTGACCCGATCCTTCTGTTCGCTCAGGCGAGCTGTGCACCTACTGCTATTTCAACGCCGATACAGGCCTCTGCTGCCACATGAATCAACATCTCTCTCGTCTATAACAAGAATACTACCGCGGTCTTCTCCAATCCCAATATTCCACATACTCCTCCCATGTCCCTACAGCTACTCGGTGCTCGGTATGGTTCTCCTTGGACACGGGTGACGCTATGCGCCCGGGGGGTATCGTGTTTCCAGGGATGATGTACAGAACCGCCTGGTAAAAGTGAGTCCTTTGTCCTTGCATCTCCACTTCTTGCGTCTTCAACGCCTCATGCCGTCTCTTCCGAAAATCCCTCATCCCAATGAATCGCAGCATCATCGAAGCGCTTTTGTTCATCCGTTCTCCATCCCATCCTCTACGCAATCTACCTCACTTTATTTTTCTCCCTTCATTCCACCGCTCTGTCCGCTTCCCACTGTAACGCAAAAGCTAACAAATGGTTTTGTATTCTTCATAGTGTTTCCTGGGACTTTACCGACGACCAATGTCAATAGGAGTGGATCAAGGAGCTCGAGTAGGACAGTGTCCATATCCAACAGAAGTTTGTGCTCCAACTCTCGGCGACTCTTTTTTTTTTTGCTTATTCCTGTTGCTCATAGATCATTCGTTTGTAATATATTTGGTTTCTTCCTTTCTAAACGTACTCTGGACTTTTTATTACTCCGTTTCCCGCCTTTCTCTCAGTCCAAAACCTTTTCCTCCTTTCGAATCAGTGATTTTTGAAGGTCATTCGGGTTATCCTAAGTTTGATCCGTCTGTTTGATTAGACGATTCGAAAGCTCGAATATATGCGCATGCATGCGAACCGGAAATGCCTGCTGCACCTGCGGTATCATCCTCTAATTCCCCCTCTATATCAACATGTACATCGTCTACGACAATAGCACGACTAGATAGATGAATAGTCATATGCCCACGGTTGCTGCCTCTTGTCATCATTGGAGTCGATTCGGTGGCCAATTTCGATGACTTGGTTTATTTGCTTATGTAACAATGGAATCAAAAATGGCTTTACCACCATAGAGTATGTACTAGCGTCATGTTTCTGCAGCC
>Ga0307509_10007667_pt1 | contig 14026 bp, 18 predicted proteins | sample 10_EM_MG_FD_202245 | JGI IMG/M metagenome (GOLD analysis project Ga0307509, IMG submission 202245) | Populus trichocarpa ectomycorrhiza microbial communities from riparian zone in the Pacific Northwest, United States - 10_EM | ecosystem: Host-associated > Plants > Roots > Unclassified | place... | reverse complement strand
CCGCGCGGCGCGACTTCACGATCAACGCGATGTACTACGACCCGGTGCGCGAGATCGTCGTCGACTACCACGGCGGCATCAAGGACGTGAAGAAGAAGCTGCTGCGCATGATCGGCGACCCGGCCGCGCGCTACCGCGAAGACCCGGTGCGCATCATCCGCGTCGTGCGCTTCGCGGCCAAGCTCGGCTTCGAGATCGAGCCGAAAACGCGCGCGCCGATCAAAGAGATGGCGGCCTTGCTCGACAACGTGCCGGCCTCGCGCACCTTCGACGAGATGATCAAGCTGCTGCAGACCGGCCACGCGCTGGCGAGCATCACCGAGCTGCGCAAGCAAGGCCTGCACCGCGGCGTGTTCCCGGTGCTCGACGTGGCGCTCGACGAAGCGCAGCGCCACGACGGCCGCGAGAAGTTCATCCAGCTCGCGCTGGCCGACACCGACCGGCGCGTCGGCGAGGGCAAGCCGGTCGCGCCCAGCTTCATGCTCGCGTGCATGCTGTGGCACGACGTGCTCGACCGCTGGCAAAAGCTCAAGGCCAAGGGCGAGTCCTCGTTCCCGGCGCTGCAGCAGGCGATCGACACGGTGTTCGATGCCCGCATCGGTGATATCTCCGGCCGCGGCAAGCTCGCCGCCGACATGCGCGAGATCTGGCAGATGCAGCCGCGCTTCGAGCGCCGCCAGGGCAACAGCACGATGACGCTGCTCGAGCAGCCGCGCTTCCGCGCCGGCTTCGACTTCCTGCGGCTGCGCGGCGACGCCGGCGAGATCGATGCCGAGCTCGCGAACTGGTGGGAAGACTTCTCGCTCGCCGACGACGAAGGCCGCCGCAAGCTGCTCGAGGCCGTGCGGCCGACCGGTGCGGTGCGCCGCGTGCGCAGCAGCACGCCCAAGGTCGCGGATGCAGCCGCTGCCGCACCGCCTGACGCCGAGGCTGGTGACGCGGGCGGGGCTGGCGAGGCCAGCGAGGGCGACCCGGTGCGCAAGCGTCGCCGGCGTCGGCGCAAGCCGGCGGGTGCCGGTGCCGACGCCGCGGGCGAGGCCCCGCCGTCGTCCAACCCCAGCCATGACTTCTGACGCCTAGCGCTGGATTCATGAGCACGTCCGGTCTGAATCCGCACGCGCTCGAGCGGCTGACCGCCGCGCTCGAGCGCCTGGTCGACGCGCGTCGCTTGCCCGGCGTGGTCGCGATGATCTCGCGGCGCGGGCAGGTCGGCTACCTCGAGAGCCGGGGCCGGCAAGACCCGCAGCGCGGCACGCCGATGGGCGTCGACGCGGTGTTTCGAATCCATTCGATGACCAAGCCGATCGTCTCGGTCGCGACGATGATGCTGGTCGAGAAGGGCCTGCTGCAACTCAGCGACCCGGTCGCGCTGTACCTGCCGGTGTTCTCGAGCGCACGCGTCGGCGTCGAGCGCGACGGGCGCTTCGAGCTGGCGTCCGTGAAGCGGCCGATGACGATCCACGACCTGCTGCGCCACACGGCCGGGTTCACCTACGAGTTCTACGCGCCGTCCGCGGTGCGGCGGCGCTACATCGCGGCGCGCTTGAGTGCACGCGAGCGCACCAACGCCGAGCAAGTCGACGCGCTCGCCAGCCTGCCGCTGATGCACGAGCCCGGCGCGGTCTGGGAATACAGCCGCGCCACCGACGTGCTCGGGCGCGTGCTCGAGGTCGTCAGCGGCCAGCCGCTGGGCGCGCATCTGCAGGCCGCGGTCTTGGCACCGCTGGCGATGCGCGAGACCGGGTTCGAGCTGCCGCTGGCGCTGCTGCCGCGTGCCGCCGAGCCTTTTGCGCGCGACCCCGACACCGACGCGCCCTCGACGCTGTTCGACGTGCGTGCGCCCGCGGCGCTGCAAAGCGGCGGTGGCGGTCTGCTGTCCACCGTGGCCGACTACGCGCGCTTCGCGCAGATGCTGCTGAACGGCGGCCGCCTCGGCGACGTGCGCCTGCTCGGGCGCAAGACGGTCGAGGCGATGACGGCCGATCAGCTGCTGTCGATCCCGCGCACGGCCGATGTGCTGCCGCCCGATCACAGTTTCGGCCTGGGCTTTGCGGTCAAGACGCAGCTCGGCGGTGGTGTCGAGCCGGGTTCGGTCGGCAGCTACGGTTGGAGCGGGTCGGCCGGCACGGCCTTCTTCGTCGACCCGCAGGAGAGCCTGTTCGCGATCCTGATGACACAGGCGCCGGGCCAGTTCGACGAAGTGCGCGAGTTGTTCCGCCAACTGGTCTATGCGGCCATCGACGATTGACCCGTCGGCGCCCGCACCGGTGCTCGCCGGCATCGGCCTGGGCGCTAACCTCGGCGACGCGCGCGCCACGCTGGATGCGGCAATCCAGGCGCTCGCCGAGTTGCCCGCCAGCGCGCTGCATGCGGCCTCGTCGATCTATCGCAGCGCACCGATCGATTCGAGCGGGCCGGACTACCTGAACGCGGTCGTGCTGCTCGACACGCAGCTCACGCCGCAGGCCCTGCTCGCGGAGCTGCAGCGCATCGAGCTGGCGCACGGCCGCGAGCGCCCCTACCGCAATGCGCCGCGCACGCTTGACCTCGATCTGCTGTTCCATGGCGAGCAGCGCATCGCGTCGCCGGCGTTGACCGTGCCGCACCCGCGCCTGCACGAGCGCGCGTTCGTGCTGCGGCCGCTCGCCGAACTCGCACCCGACCTGCTGATCCCCGAGCGCGGCCGCGTGGCGGAACTGCTGCACGCGGTCGCGGATCAGCGCATCGATAAACTCGCCGGATGAACGCGATTCCCGTCTCGCTGAAAACGGTGCTGCTGCTCGCGGCGTCTAACGTCTTCATGACCTTCGCGTGGTACGGCCACCTGAAGAACCTCGCCGACCGGCCCTGGTACTGGGCTGCGATCATCAGCTGGGGCATCGCGTTGTTCGAATACCTGCTGCAGGTGCCGGGCAACCGCATCGGCTTCGCCGGCGGCATCTCGCTGGCGCAGCTGAAGATCACGCAGGAGGTGATCACGCTCGCGGTGTTCGTGCCGTTCGCGATGGTCTATATGGACCAGCCGTTCAAGCTCGACTTCGTGTGGGCGGGCCTGTGCATGGTCGGTGCGGTCTATTTCATCTTCCGCGGCTGATGGGCGCATCTGCCGACGCCGCGAGCCTGCAACGCTTTCGATACGTGGTGATCGAGGGCCCGATCGGCGTCGGCAAGAGCTCGCTCGCGCGCAAGCTCGCCGCGCACCTGGGGGCCGACCTGCTGCTCGAGCAGCCCGACGACAACCCGTTCCTCAGCCGCTTCTACGGCGACATGCCGGGCTACGCGTTTCAGACCCAGCTGTTCTTCCTGTTCCAGCGTCTGAAGCAGATGCAGGCGGTGGCGCAGCCGGGCATGTTCAGCAGCGCGATCGTCGGCGACTTTCTGTTCGCGAAGGATTCGCTGTTCGCGCGCCTGACCCTGAGCGACGACGAGTTTCGCCTCTACTCGCAGATGTACGCGCAGCTCGCACCGCAGGTGCGCGAGCCCGATCTGGTGATCTGGCTGCAGGCCTCGCCGGAGACGCTGTTGCAGCGCATCCGCCGCCGCGCGATCGGCATGGAACTGGGCATCAGCGCCGACTACCTGCAGCGCTTGTGCGACGCCTACGTGGAGTACTTCCACGCCTACGAGGGGGCGCCGGTGTTTGCGATCGGCACCGAGCACTTCAACCCGGTGGACCGCGCCGCCGACTTCGATCTGCTGCTGCAGCGGCTCGCCGCATTCAAGGGCCGACGCGAGTTCTTCAACTCGCATGTCGAGATCCCGTTCAGCTGATCGGATCGAGCCCTCACGTCGCTTCGCTCCTGCCCCCAGGGCGCGCAGCCGCCTTGGGGCGGCCCGGCGGCGGCTGGCCCTTACACTCCCGCCGTGTCAATTTGATGAAGCGTCCGCGACAACGGCGCAGGGAGACTCGGGATGCTGTTCGGCAAGCTGCTGCCTCGCGAAGGCAATTTTTTCGAGCTGTTCAACCAGCACGGCGAGTTCATCGTCGCGGGCGCGCGCTCCTTCATCCTGTTGATCCAGAACTACGCCGACCTGACGCTGCGCGAGAGGTACGCGAACGAGGTCGGCACCGCCGAGCGCCAGGCCGACCGCGTCACCGCCGAGGTGAACCGGCTGCTGCACAAGACCTTCATCACGCCGATCGACCGCGAGCAGATCCACGGCCTGATCAACGCGATGGACGACATCCTCGACCTGCTGCAGGACGCCACCGAAACCATGTCGCTCTACGACGTGCGCACGATGACCGAGGACGTGCTGCGTCTGGGCGACCTCAGCGCCAAGTGCTGCGAGCGGGTGCAGCACGCGGTGTCGCTGCTGCCGCGCATCAGCCAGGCCGAGGTCGCCGAGGCCGCGATCAAGACCTGCGAAGAGATCGACAAGCTCGAGTCGGACGCCGACCGCGTGATGCGTTCGGCGATGTCCAGGCTGTTCCGCGAAGAGAACGATGTGCGCGAGCTGATCAAGCTGAAGGCGATCTATGAGTTGCTCGAATCGATCTCGGACCGCTGCGAGGACGTGGCGAACCTGATCGAGGGCGTCGTCCTCGAAAACTCCTGAACGCCTGACGCATGGGCTCCATCCAGACTGCGTTCTGGGTCGTTGCGCTGCTGGTCGTGCTGGCCATCGCGTTCGACTTCATGAACGGCTTCCACGACGCGGCGAACGCGATCGCCACCGTCGTCTCCACCGGCGTGCTGAAACCCCAGCAGGCGATCGTGTTCGCGGCGTTCTTCAACGTGCTGGCGATCGCGATCTTCCACCTGAACGTGGCCGCGACGATCGGCAAGGGTATCGTGCTGCCGGGCGTCGTCGACCACCATGTCGTGTTCGGCGCGCTGATCGGCGCGATCTTCTGGAACGTCGTGACGTGGCTGTACGGCATCCCGTCGAGCTCGTCGCATGCGCTGATCGGCGGCATCGTCGGCTCGGTGATCGCGAAGGCCGGTGCCGGCTCGCTCGTTGCGGCGGGCATCTGGAAGACGGTGCTGTTCATCTTCCTGTCGCCGCTGCTCGGCTTCCTGTTCGGCTCGCTGCTGATGGTGCTGGTGGCGAACCTGTGCCGGCGCACGTCGCCGCTGCGCGTCGACAACCTGTTCCGGCGCCTGCAGCTGATCTCGGCTGGCCTGTACAGCCTGGGCCACGGCGGCAACGACGCGCAGAAGACCATCGGCATCATCTGGATGCTGCTGATCGCGACCAACTACTCCGCGGCCGCAGACAAGCTGCCGCCGAGCTGGGTGATCTGGTGCTGCTATCTCGCGATTGGCGCGGGCACGATGTTCGGCGGCTGGCGCATCGTCAAGACCATGGGCCAGAAGATCACGAAGCTCAAGCCGGTCGGCGGCTTCTGCGCCGAGGCGGGCGGGGCGGTCACCTTGTTCCTGGCCACCGCGTTGGGCGTGCCGGTGTCGACCACGCACACGATCACCGGCGCGATCGTCGGCGTCGGTTCGGTGCAGCGCGCCTCGGCGGTGCGCTGGGGCGTGGCGGGCAACATCGTCTGGGCCTGGATCTTCACGATTCCGGCATCGGCGTTTGTCGCCGGCGTCTTCTACTGGATCGGGCGCGCGCTGTTCGTTTGAACGGTCTGGGCCTCGGCTTGATATTCGAAGTAGCGCTGTGCGCTGAACGCGAGCGTCGCCATCAGCACGCCGCCGCCGATGACCAGCGCGAGCACCACGCCGATGATCGTGGCCCAGCCCATGCGGTGTTGCGGCCCGGTCGGGTTGAAGCGCGCGTTCCAGCGCTCGTCCGGCGTCAGGCCGTAGAGGATCGCGCTGAACATGCCGATCGCCACCATCACGCCGAGCAGTGGGATCAGCGCCCACGCCAGATGGTCATCGCCACCCAGATGCCGCATGCGCTGCACGCCGTACAGCCCGACCAATGTCGGCCAGATGAACAGCCAACCCCAGCGGTCACGAAAGCCGTGCAGGTAGAAGCGATGCAGGCCGAGGCTGCCGGCGATCACCGCGAGCCAGGTCGCGAAGGTCTTCGATTTGTAGGCTGGCGGGCCGGTGACCGTCATTGGCCCTCCATGGGCGCGCTCGTCTGCCCCAGGCCGAGCGCCTTTTGCATGATGACCACGTCGCGCCATTGATCGAACTTCCAGCCCGCAGCCTTCATCACGCCGATGTGTTCGAAGCCCAGCGTGCGGTGCACGCCGATCGAGCCGAGGTTGGCCGAATCGCCGATCACCGCGAGCATCTGGCGCGCGCCGGCCGCCTCGCAGCGCCCCAGCAGCTCGGCCAGCAGCAGCTTGCCGAGACCCTGGCCTTTGGCCTCGGGCGCGAGGTAGACCGAATCCTCCAGGCAGAAGCGATAAGCCTTGCGCGGGCGGAAGTGGTTGGCGTAGGCATAGCCCAGCACGACGCCATCGCGCAGCACGACCAGCCAGGGCAGGCCCTTAGACAGCACGTCGTCGCGGCGGCGCGCCATCTCGGGCTCGTCGGGCGGGTCGAGCTCGAAGGTGCCGGTGCCGTTCAGCACATTCCAGCCGTAGATCGCGGTAATGGCGGGCAGGTCCGCAGGAGTGCTGGGGCGGATCAACAGGGCTGGCGTGCTCATCGGTTTCCTCTTGGTGGGATGCTGAGTTTATAATGCGCGATTTCGTTGGTGGTCGGCCGGGTGGCTGACTCAGTGGTCTTGAACGAGACCGCGCCGGCGAGCTTGTGGTCGATGGCTGCGATGCAGCGATCGGCGTGCAAGGGAGATCTGCCTCAACGGGGCGGGTCATTTGAAATCTAAGGAACAGTCATGGTCGTGATCCGTCTTTCGCGTGGTGGTGCCAAGAAGCGCCCGTTCTTCAACATCGTCGTCGCCGACTCGCGCACCCGCCGCGACGGCCGCTTCATCGAGCGCGTGGGCTTCTACAACCCCGTGGCCTCGGGTGGCGAACAGCCGCTGCGCGTCGCCTTCGACCGCCTCGAGCACTGGACCAGCACCGGCGCGCAAATGTCGCCGACGGTGGCGCGCCTGGTCGCGCAAGCCAAGACCGCGGCCTGAGTCGTGGTCGCAGCCGGTCGCTGATGTCGTGACCACCGCTGCGCGGCTGCCCGTGAAACCCACGGGCGCCGATCCTTCCTGGCCCGATGACGCGATCGAAGTCGGCCGCATCGTCGATGCCTGGGGCCTGAAGGGCTGGATCAAGGTCCAGCCTTTTGCGGCCGATCCGCAGGCGCTGTTTTCGTCGCGCCGCTGGTTCATCCTGCCGTCCGAGAAGGCCGGCGTCACGCGGCCGGCCACGGTGGCCGGCACGCTCCCGACGCTGCTCAAGATCACCCAGGTCAAGGATCATGGCGACGTGGTCGTTGCCCTCGCCCAAGAGGTGCCTGACCGCAGCGCCGCCGAAGCCATGCGCGGCGCGCGCGTGTTCATCGGCCGCGGCAGCTTCCCGACGCCGCCGCCGGACGAGTTCTACTGGGTCGACCTGATCGGCCTCGATGTGGTCAACCGCGCAGGCGATGCGCTGGGCAAGGTCGTCGGGCTGCTCGACACCGGCCCGCACAGCGTGCTGCGCGTGATGCCTGCGAGCGAGACCAAGGAAGAGGCCGAGCGCCTGATCCCCTTCGTCGCCGCGTACGTCGATGAGGTGAGTCTCGAGCAGCGCCGCATCACCGTCGACTGGGGCCTGGACTACTGAGGCCGGCGATGCGCTTCGACGTCATCACGCTGTTCCCCGAGCTGTTTGCGCCGCACCTGACGCAGGGCATCACGCGGCGCGCGTTCGAGTCGGGGCAGGTCGACGTCAAGCTCTGGCAGCTGCGCGATTACGCCGACAACAACTACCGCCGTGTCGACGACCGCCCGTATGGCGGCGGCCCCGGCATGGTGATGCTGGTCGAGCCGCTGGAGCGCGCGTTGGCCGCGGTTCGCGCGGCGCGTGCCGATGCGGCGCCGGTGGTGCATTTCACGCCGACCGGCGCGCGCCTCGATCAGGCCCGGGTGCGCGAGTTCGCGGCGTCGCCGGGGGCGATCCTGCTGTGCGGGCGCTACGAGGGCATCGACCAGCGTTTCGTCGACCGGCACGTCGACGTCGAGCTCAGCCTCGGTGACTTCGTGCTGTCCGGTGGTGAACTGCCCGCGCTCGCCTTGCTCGACGCGGTCGCGCGCCTGCAAGACGGCGTGCTCGGCGACGCGCAATCGCACCAGCAGGACAGCTTCGAGGACGGCCTGCTCGATTGCCCGCACTACAGCCGGCCCGAACTGCTGGCCAGCGGCGACGGCGAACGCGCAGTGCCGGCCGCGCTGCTGTCGGGCCACCATGCCGAGATCGCGCGCTGGCGACGCGAGCAGTCGCTGGCGCTGACGGCGCGCCGCCGCCCCGATCTGATTGCCGCGGCGCGCGCCGCGGGGCGGCTGAGCAAGGCCGATGAGATCTACCTCGAATCGCTTGGGCTATAATCACAGGCTTTTCGATCCTCTGCCCCGCAGGAGCACCGACCCAGGCCACGGCCTCCAGTCACCGCTCCACCCAACTCCATCAACGCGCGTTGGCATGATCACTTCGGAGAACCCATGGACCTGATCCAGACCCTCGAGCGGGAAGAAATCACCCGTCTCAACAAGACCATCCCGCCGTTCGCGCCGGGTGACACCGTGATCGTCAGCGTCAACGTCGTCGAAGGCACGCGCAAGCGCGTCCAGGCGTTCGAAGGCGTCGTGATCGCCAAGCGCAACCGTAGCCTGAACTCGAGCTTCATCGTGCGCAAGATCTCCAGCGGCGAAGGCGTGGAACGCACGTTCCAGCTTTACAGCCCATTGATCGCATCGATCGAAGTCAAGCGCCGCGGCGATGTGCGCCGTGCCAAGCTCTACTACCTGCGCAGCCGCTCGGGCAAGTCGGCGCGGATCAAAGAGAAGCTCGCCTGATCGTCGCGAGGCGGTTCACTGCCCCGTTCGAAGGCCGCCTCCTGTGGGCGGCCTTTTGCATTCCACCAACACCATGGCCCTGAGCTTCGACCCGCAAGACTTGCCCATCGTCGGCGTGGACGATCATTTGCCCGCGTTGACCGCGGCTGCGCTGCGCTCCGACGCACTGCGCCAGCGCTTCATGCTGCCGCCGATCTGGACGCCGGAGGTCAAGCACGAACCGCGCTTCAACGAGCGCACGCCGGCGCACGCGTCGGTGCTGGTCGCGCTGGTCGAGCGGGATGAACTGACGGTGCTGCTGACCCAGCGCACCGATCACCTGACCGACCACCCGGGGCAGGTCAGCTTCGCGGGCGGGCGGGTCGAGCCGACCGATGCCGATGCCGCCGCCACCGCGCTGCGCGAAGCGCATGAAGAGATCGGCCTCGACGCCGCGTTCGTCGATGTGCTCGGCGCGATGCCGACCTACACCACGGGCACCGGCTTCGTCGTCACGCCCATCGTCGCGCTGGTGCGCCCCGGCTTCACGGTGAACGCAGACCCGTTCGAGGTTGCCGATGTGTTCGAGGTGCCGCTCGCCTTCCTGATGAACCCGGCCAACCACCGGCGCCACGCGATCGACGTGAACGGCGTGCGGCGCGAGTTCCTGTCGATGCCATGGGACGGCATCGACGACCAGGGCCAGCCGCGCCGCTACTTCATCTGGGGCGCGACCGCGGCGATGCTGCGCAACCTCTATCGCTTTCTCGCCGCTTGATTTGAAAGACGGCCTGCGTCGGTATCATCCGCGCACATGAGTTTCTTCGCCGTCCTGTTCGCGCTGCTGATCGAGCAACTCAAACCGCTGCCGCGCGGCAACGTGGTGCACGACTCGTTGACTGGCTGGATGCGCTGGACCGGCCGCAATTTCGACGCTGGCCGCGATCACCATGCGTGGGTCGTCTGGGGCATCACGGCGCTCGTCCCGGCGCTGTTCGCTTGGGGCGTGCACGCCGGCCTCGCGCATCTGAACGTGCTGCTCGCGCTGGCATGGAACGTCGCGGTGCTCTACCTCACGCTCGGCTTCCGGCAGTTCAGCCACTATTTCACCGACATCCGCGATGCGCTCGACCGCGGTGACGAGATCGAGGCGCGGCGCCTCTTGTCCGAGTGGCGCCATCTGGACGCGAGCGAACTGCCGCGCACCGAGCTGCTCCGTCACGTGATCGAGCACTCGCTGCTGGCCGCGCACCGCCATGTGTTCGGCGTGTTCTTCTGGTTCGTGCTGCTGTCGTCGTTCGGCTTCGGGCCCGCGGGCGCGGTGCTGTATCGCATGGCCGAGTTCGCAAGCCGCTATTGGGGCTTCAAGAGCCGCACCATCGACGCACCGGTGAACGACCGGCTGCTGAATCTATCGCAGCGCCTGTTCAACCTGCTCGACTTCGTGCCCGCGCGGATGACCGCGTTCGGCTTCGCGGTGGTCGGCAACTTCGAGGAGGCGGTGACCTGCTGGCGCCGCGACGCCGGGCTCTGGAAGCACCCGAACGAAGGCATCATCCTCGCCGCCGCTGCGGGCGCGGTCGGCGTGCAGCTCGGCGGCAGCGCCGCGCCGGGCGTGACCCCGGATCGTTCGAAGACCTTCGAGGCCGGCGCCGAGGCCGATGCGATGAATGCCGAGGGGTCAACGCCGGGCTTGACGCCCGTGCCCGGCCACCTGCGCAGCATCGTCGGGCTGGTGTGGCGTTCGGTGGTGCTGTGGATGCTGCTGCTGGCGCTGCTCTCGCTCGCGAATCTCGTCGGATAGCGCTCAGCGCCGCGAGACCAATTCGCTCAGGATCTCGCCGTAGATCCGGTAGCGCGACTCGCTGATCTCGCCGCGCTCGACCGCAGCGCGCACGCCGCAGCCCGGCTCGTGCTGATGGGTGCAGTTGTAGAACTTGCAGTCGGCGTGCCGGCGCAAGTCGGGCATCAGCTTGGCAAGCTGCTGCGCGTCGATCTGGCGCAGGCCGAACTCCTGGAAGCCGGGCGAGTCGATCAGCGCGGTGCTGCGTTCGGCGTTGTCCAGCCAGTACCACTGGGTCGTCGTCGTCGTGTGGCGGCCCGAGTTCAGCGCCTGCGAAATCTCGCCGATCTGGGCCTTGGCATCGGACGCGAGCAGGTTGATCAGCGTGCTCTTGCCGGTGCCGCTGGGGCCGAGCACGAACGTGGCCCGGCCTTGCAGCAATGGCATCAACACGTCGCGGGCTTGTTCGGGTTGCGCCTTCAGCGCGAGCTCGATCACGTCGATACCGAACGCGGTGTACGGCGCGAGCCGCTCGCGCGCCACGGCAATCGAGGGCAGGTCGGCCTTGTTGAGCACGATGCGCGCCGGGATGCCAGCACTCTCGGCGGCGATCAGCGCACGCGCGAGCTGCGACTCGCTGAACACCGGTTGCGCCGCGACCAGGACCAGCAGCTGATCGAGGTTGGCGGCGAACGACTTGGTCTTCCATTCGTCCTGCCGGAACAGCAGGTTGCGGCGCGGCTCCACATGCTCGATCACGCCCTCGTCGCCCGAAGCCTGCCAGCGCACGCGGTCGCCGACGACGCAGTCACTCTTCTTGCCGCGGGGGTGGCAGGTCAGACGCTCGCCTTCCGGCGTTTCGACGATGTAGTGGCGGCCGTGACCGGCGACCACGAGGCCCAGGTCGAGCGCGACGTTCTTGCTCAAATCAGGCGACGAACGAGATCAGCGCATCCGCCTTCGCCGCGCAAATGAAGTCGTTGACCGAGATGCCGCGCACCGACGCCGTGCTGAAGCGCACCACGCAATGGCTGTAGCTGACCGCGAGCTCGGGGTGATGCTCCTCGGTGTTGCAGATCCAGGCAAGCGCATTCACGAACGAGATCGTCTCGAGGTAGTTCTTGAACGCGAAGGTCTTCTCGATGGCGCCGGTGCTCAGGTGCCAGCCGCTGAGCTGCGCAAGGTGGTCGTGGACTGCGGCATCGCTCATCGGCGTGCCGCCCACCTGGGCCGTGCAGCGTTGGTGCAGGAGATTGCTCATGGTCGGATATCACTCAAGCCGGTTGCAAGGATGGATTCGGGCCGCGCGACAGCGCTGCAAGACGCTCGGCGGCCGGCGGGTGCGAGTAGTAGAAGCGCACGTAGAGCGGGTCCGGGGTCAGCGTGGCGGCGTTGTCCTCGTGCAGCTTCAACAGCGCCGCCGCGAGGTCCTTGCCATCGGCCTGGCGGCAGGCGTAGGCATCGGCCTCGAACTCGTGCTTGCGCGACAGCTGCGCGAACAGCGGCGACACGAAGAACGCGAACACCGGCGTGACCAGCAGGAACAGCAGCAGCGCGACCGCGTCGTTCGGCACGCCGAGCGACGGGCGCACGCCGAGCGCGAGGTAGAACCACGTCTGCGTCGAGAGCCAGCCCAGCAGCGCGAAGCCGGCCAGGCTGAGAGCGAACATCGCGGCAATGCGCTTGATCACATGCTTGTGCTTGAAATGGCCGAGCTCGTGCGCGAGCACCGCCTCGACCTCGCCGGGCGACAGCTTGCTCAGCAGCGTGTCGAAGAACACGACGCGCTTGGCCGCACCGAAGCCGGTGAAATAGGCGTTGGCATGCGCCGAGCGCTTGCTGCCGTCCATCACGAACAAGCCCTTCGCGGCGAAGCCGCAGCGCGCCATCAGCGCCTGCACGCGGACCTTCAAGGGCTCGTCGGCGAGCGGCTCGAACTTGTTGAACAGCGGCGCGACCACAGTCGGGTAGAGCACCAGGATCAGCAGGTTGAACGCCATCCACGCACCCCAGGCCCACAGCCACCACATGTGGCCGGCGGCGCCCATGATCCAGAGCATCAACGCAGCGATCGGCAGGCCGATGAGGGCGCCGACGAGCGCGCCCTTGAGCATGTCGACGAGGTACAGCTTCCAGGTCATGCGGTTGAAACCGAAGCGCTGCTCGATGCGAAACGTGCGGTAGAGCTCGAACGGCAGATCAAGCACGCCGCCGATGACCGCGAACGCGGCCAGCAACGCGAGCTGGTAGGCCAGGTTGCCGAAGCGTGGCTGCACCGCGTTTCGCACCAGCACGTTGAGCGCGTCGACACCGCCGAGCAGCGTCCAGCCCAGCAGCACCGCGGCGCCGAAGGCCATGCTGAGCAAGCCGAAACGGCTCTTCGCGAGCGTGTAGTCGGCCGCACGCCGGTGCGCGGCCAGCGTGATCGTCTGCGCGAATGCGCCCGGCACCGCGGCGCGATGCGCGGCGACATGCCGCATCTGCCGGCTCGCGAGCCAGAACTTGATGGCCAGCGAGGCGACGAGCGCGGTGCTGAACGCGAGGGTGAGAATCATGGCGGCCTGCATGGTGCGAAGTGTAGACCTGCGAAAATGCCCGCATGGAGAACACTGCATGAATCAAACCACCCTGGCCCGCGCCGACGACAACCTGATCTGGATCGACCTGGAGATGACCGGGCTGTTCCCCGACACCGACCGCATCATCGAGATCGCCGTCGTCGTCACCGACGCTCAATTGGGCAACCGTGTCGAGGGACCGGTATTCGCGATCTACCAGAGCGACGCGACGCTCGACGCGATGGACGCGTGGAATAAGGGCACGCACGGCAAGAGCGGGCTGATCGATCGCGTGAAGGCATCGACCGTCAGCGAGGCGCATGCCGAGGCGCAGATGATCGAGTTCCTGAAGCAGTACGTCGGGTCGAACAAGTCGCCGATGTGCGGCAACAGCATCTGCCAGGACCGGCGCTTTCTGGCCAAGACCATGCCGGCGCTGGAATCCTTCTTTCACTACCGCAACCTCGACGTGAGCACGCTGAAGGAGCTCGCGAAGCGCTGGAAGCCGAGCATCCTCGCCGGTTTCAAGAAGGCCCAGGCGCATACCGCGATGGCGGACATCCATGAGTCGATCGACGAGCTCGCCTACTACCGCGAACACCTCTTGTCGCTGTGACTTGCGGGAAAACCCCCGCTGACATAGAATGCGAGCTTCGCCCGGGATCTCTTTTTTGATTTGAAAACAAGAGAGCCGGGGCGTCTCGCTCATCCCCTCTGACCTCATCGAGTCTTCGCGCGCAACGCTTCCAAAGAGCGGTGGCGTGCTCTTCGAACCCAAGCTGCACACCGGGCTTGCGGGAATGGTTGGCGGCGATGCCGTCGCTTTGACTGT
>Ga0307509_10007666_pt1 | contig 14028 bp, 17 predicted proteins | sample 10_EM_MG_FD_202245 | JGI IMG/M metagenome (GOLD analysis project Ga0307509, IMG submission 202245) | Populus trichocarpa ectomycorrhiza microbial communities from riparian zone in the Pacific Northwest, United States - 10_EM | ecosystem: Host-associated > Plants > Roots > Unclassified | place... | reverse complement strand
CGGACGACTTTCTCGGAATCATTCCAAATCCTAGTACACCTCAAGGTCATCCGCCTTTTTGTGGAGAGTGTCCTACGGTATGGTTTACCAGCCGAATACATTGGGGTTGTTATCAAGGTAAGGAGTTTCTTTCTTTCATACCGTCACCACTCCCAATTCATATATCTCAGCCTGACCCGAAGAACGTCAAGAAGCTATTCAACGTCCTGCAAACCCGCTTCGCTTCGCTTCGGCCCAGATCCAATGCAGCTGATGGCAAGAAACTCGGCGCTGAAGATTTCATTGGAGAATACCAAACGCTCATGGACCAAGAGTTTTTCGATTTCGTTCTTTATGAGGTTCCTTGGATCATTACTTAGTCTGGTTCGCCAAAAAAAGAAACATTGTTATAATTCTATCCGCGGACACCTGTTTTATTCACCTGTTCTATTAGTAAGAGGATAAAGATATGACCAGCCCACTTGCTGCAGGATAAGATACTACGTATACAGACAAGGGAAGTATATGATGGAGATCATTGATAGAAGGTGAAGAACCTTGTACAGACCACGACAACAACGAAAAGGAGAGAGCACTCGAAGAGGAAAGAGAGAGGGGAGGAATGAAAATAATGAGTTGGCAATAGATAAACAAAGTGAAGCTATAGCAGTAACAGTATATATAAAAACACGACAATGGTCTGACTATATGCAGATACTTTTGTTACATCGAGAAGGGATATAACATCCATTTTTTTCGCAGCTCTTTCGCTGTCGATGATGGCCCTCCCGTAATAATTGTCCAATGAGAAGGAATAGTCTTATCTACAAGCCGAGATTGGATATGACTCGGGATACTTCATCAACAGCCTCGTCGTCGAGAGCACTTCCTCTCGACTGAGTTGTTGTTGACCCGAAGACAGCAGAAGAACGAGCTGAAAGCGGCGGCCCATAAACGCTCGGGAAGGAGGGCGCAGTGGCCGAGTTGGGACTCGAGTTGCCGCCAGTCCCACCTGTGGAGGTCGTGGGCGAGTCGGGAGGTTGAAAGCCGGATCCAGACTCGGTAATTCGAGAAAGCGAGTAGGTTAAATCTAGAGACTGGGCGCGATTATTCATGGAACGGGGTTGTTTGGTGATCTGCTCCTTCAGCTTAGCTTCAAGGAGCGAATCTGAACCACGTTTGATCGCGTCTTGAGAATGTCTTGAACGATGGGGCATACCAGTTCCCTAAAGATTTACAACGTCAGAACGAGAATGTTACAAATAAAGCTGAGAGCTTACAATAGGCGGAAGTGGGGTCCAGTAATCGAGGCCTGGTACTGGTGGGCCTGCAGGAATGTAGTTCGTCTCAACATCCTCTTGCGTTTCATGGCCATAAATGTAGGCTGGAGCGTTAAACAAGGCCTTGACATCGGGAGAGGAGCTTGCAAGTCTGAGCCTGCGATCTGCCATGAGATCTGATCGACCCATGTCCATAGATTCTATAATAGAGATAAGCACACAGCGAAGTGAGAAGAAGGTTAGACTTACCATGACCACGTGTCCTCGCAGTTGAAAGAACCTTGCTGTCAAAGTGGGGGAACGCTTCCGCGAAGGAGTCGTTCTTCTTGTGGGCGTGAGCCGTCGGGGAGGGATAGACATGAACATTGTGATTTTGTAAAAATTGTTCCAACATTTCACGAGCAGTAATCAAGAAATCACTGTTGCTTCGCTGGCACCGGAATTTGAAGGAATATTCGGTAGGGGTCTCCGTGGCAGCATTCCCATTGGTAAGTCCAGCCCACTTGAAGTTGGGCGTGATTGAGACTTGCAGCTCGCGCTTGATGTGTTCCACCACTGCGTTGAACTCGGGCGAAGCGCAGACACGAGGAAGCTCGGCACTAGGTGGAACGGCCATATCCGCTTCAAATGGAACGTGATCCTAATAAAGCGTTAGCTGGGGTAGGAATCGACGCCGAGTAGTTACGTACCAAAAGCATAGTAGCTGCAATCTGAACTTGGCTCTCAGGCCCAAATACCGTGACGATGTCGGAAGCGGTCTCCTTGTCAGGGAAACGGACGCGAGAGTTGGTCTTCGTCTCAATGTCGCGAATGAAAATGCTCTTCTCGCCCAACAGTGTACGGTGATATCGGCGAGGAATCGACACGGTCTCGTTTACAAAGTCCTTATCCTAAGCCAAGTCAGTTGAGATTCGCAGTAAAATCACGAACAGGGCACTTTACCTTGGGATTAACCAACTCCATTACGGACTGCTTGAGGTTATCCAAGTTGATTGCGTTCTTGGCCGGTGTTCGCGCCACAACGTTGTCGTCGTTGTCATTATACCCGCCAAGTGCGGCAAACTCCTCGGCATTCGAGAACTTGACGTACACACCATACTTTTTCATAATACGCTGAATGCTGCGGCCACCGACGCCGATGATACGCTTGTGGTACCCTTCAGGAACATGGAAAGAGATTTCGGCAGGAAGTTCCTCCTGCAGCAGAGTCAAACCTTGCAGAACAGAGGTGTCCGGACCAGCAATGTCGATGAGGAAATTGTGGTCGTTAAATGTCTCAAACTTTATCTTGACGTTCGTAGTTTGCATAATTTTGTTGATTTTCCCATTCTTTTTGCCGCTTATAAAATCTCTGTGTTCATTCGACAGTTCGATCTGGAAGCGAATCTCGTGGTGAAAGGCCTAAGTGATGGAGTTTAGTCGACAAAGGCGTCACACACGTTAATAAGTTACCTTGATCACATCTAATTCCATGATCATGTTGACCGCGGTGCGCACTTCATGTTCAAGGCCATGCATTTCGAAGCACATGCTCTTGAAAACCACTTCGGCACCGGTAGCAATCGAGATTTGCTTCAGTAAAGCAGTAATCGTCGAAGGGTTGAGGTTTGCAGGCGGCAAAAGTGCGTTGAACTGGACTGGCAACAACCAAAAGGAACCAACGTAGTACTGACAAGCCTAAGCGTATTGTCACCGACGTCAGAGGGAATTCGCTGTCAAATTAAAGTTTTTGACTCACAAGCTGCATGATTGAGCGAATGGTACGCTGGATGTTGACCCTATGATCACCGTAAACCGTGATCAAACTTGTAGAACTGCCCAAAGGCGGGAACTGAATGAAGGTCGCGTTGTCGCTCATGATGGTCCTCAGGTCTTCCGCTCGGTCAGTGACCATCCAGTCCAACTTGCGGGGAAGAATAGCTGTGTCTCTTGAAATAACTGACTTGGTCTAAAATTGTGATAATAAGCTTGTGGCAGGCACACAACCAACGAGCGAGACATGCCTTATTCACAGAGACCTGGAAGAGCATATCTCTAGCCCTTTGAACCCCAAAGAATTCGCCCGTAATCCAAATGACGTTGCTATTACGAGCCCCAGTCGGGGGTGTGGCGGTAAGGTCTGGGCCAATGAGATCCTGTAAGGGTGAAGGGTAATAGATATTCGTAGCAGTCTCTTCTTGGATCGACTGCAACACGTTCCGTTTTCGACCAGCAATAATAGCGTGTAGTTTATGGTCAATTTCACAGACTTCGGAATGGAGACCACTCTAAGACCAAATGAGACACTCGAAGAAAAATAGTTAAACCAAAGATCATTGGCGCACCAGTTCATCAAGCATAACCAACAAACGAACACGAGCAAGGTCGACGGCATCCTCTGTTCCAGTGACAACCAACTCGCAGACCCGCTCTGTCTCCAAGCCAGACCAACCGGCGCTACTGCTGATTCCGTCGGGAGGAGTGCGGTTTGATAGAGCCAGAGGACTATTGACGACGGCAATGTGAGCCAAGGTTTGGGAAGCAATGTCATCCAGCCTGCGTCGAACTTCAGGCTTAAGAGTAGGCTTTGAGAATGGGGAGTCGAGGATCTCGGACCGCGTCACTTTGATTGCTGCGCGGTGCTGTGGGGGTGAGATTGGTGAGTCGCTCATGAATAAGTATGAAACAAACTGACTTGGATGGGACATTCCTTCAAGATGAGACCACGAGTTATCATGACCTGCTGATAGGTTCCACTGATGTGAAAGTTCCAGCCCCTGCCTTGATCGACCAAGTAGTATGAGACATGGCAACCGTGCAAGGACATGGCCATCATGACAAGTTTTTGGACGGCCTCTGCATCTGCGGGAGCGGGGACGTCTACGAGATTTGAATTTGCATGTGGAAACGGGTCGAGGAGGGAGGAAGATCCGAGGTCGGAGGGCTGGAAGTCGAGAGAGGAAGCAGGGGAATGAATATGACGCGACCTGCGTGGATAAGTAAAAGATGTGGTGTAGACGTCCATTATAGAGGAGGATGTAGGCGGGTATGTTGGGATAGGCGGGTATTGACACAAAGTGGTATCAATGTCAAACGATTTCGAGCCCAGTCGATGTGAAGATGAAGGAAGAGAGGACAAAAGAAAACAGAGACAAGATATAAATGATTAAGGAGCACACCAATTACTCTGTCTCAGGGCGCGGCTCAAAAACATACCGCGGGCTTTCAATTTCATCATGACATAACCGCTGAAACCTCTAATTTACTCTACTAATCCATCATTTCCCAGTCTTCCTCATCTACTTCAACATTATCGAAAAGTTGGTTGTAGCATCCAATCCCAGGCTTCGAAAAGTGGCTGTACGGGTGGTCTCCATTCAGCCTCTGGCCGCATTTGTAGCAAAAATGCTGTGAACACTTCCAACAGGTCATCTAGTCTCTTCGTTAGCCTTGTCCAAGAATTGAGAATAGCCTCATACACACATGATTGCACCCCAACGTCTTTTCCACATGACACTGGCAGCCTGGGCACATCATCGTTGAAGATTTGAGCCACTGCAGATTCGCCTTTTCTTCTTCGTACGTCGCCACTAGCCGCAGTATGTTTACCTTCCCAAAACGACGTTCTAGTTTCGCCCTTTCTTCTGATCCTTCCTCGGCCTCGAGGTATTCCAGAGCCAGGTACTCGTATTGGGCGATGGGACATTGGTCCAGAGGCCCGTGCCTATGAATAATCAAGGATGAGCCTTAATAAGCGCGAGATTACTCACCAAGTTCTTCTGCAAAAGGCGCAAAATGTGAAATTGCATCGGGGACACTGCCGGAGTCTACTCCAACCCGATTCTGCATCGACATCGGTAGGTTTAGAAACCGGAGCTTGACATACCGCGACGGGGCAGTGGACGATGGTGGGATCTGTGTGGTATCTCAGCAGACAAACGCAAGTCCAGAATAATACCCACCTCTTTCGATATCTCGCTTCTCTTTCAGCCATTTCCACCTCTGCAGTTCAGTCTCTGTAACCACCCTGGCTACTTCTTCTTCTCCAGCTTCGCTTGCTTTCTTCACGCATTCCGGATCCGGACAGCCAACCCGGCTGATATCGCCCTCCTCTATGCACATCTTCCAAAAATCCTCCAAGCACGATCGGCAGAAAATGTGTTTGCATAGTAGCTGTAAACATTTCGACCCTTTGAGCCATGTAAGACAGATAGAACAAGGGTATGAATTTTGTGCGAATTGGCTAGATTGCGACGAGTTGTCGTAGCTTGATAATAGTGGTGCAATAAAACGAGGTGCTGGATGTGATAACCTTGAAGACAAGCAATCAAATAAGCTGCTAGTGGATCGCCAAGACGTTGGGTTACTCACACGATAATCTCATTATTTTCTGATGATAATAGGTCCAGCTTTTTGAGAAATTCTCCGGTCCTTATGTACTCAACCCAATTGTAAAGTAAAGGTTCACCTGCTTGCCACATTTCCAGTAGTGCAGCCTGCAGTCGTTCAATCTCTGGCAGCCACAGATGCGAAGCTCTAAGTGAGTTGATATCCGGTGGTGAGCTGATGGGATAGGTTGGGGGTAAAATAATATGAAGCAGCAGTGGAGGCAGCGCAGAGAGCGAGATCGACATAACCGTGGGTTTCCTCTCGGGCAGAGGTGTCGCGGCCACTACTGATGAACTCGGCTCTGATATGATTACAGACATCGAAGTCGGGAGTTCGATTGGAACTTCGAGCTTGAGAGTGCCATCAAGGCTCCGACTTGAAACGTATTCAGGAAAAATTGACTGGCGTAGTAAAACCAGATCAGCTTCACCATAACATGTCAGCCTTCAGAATACACACCTCTAGCACCTCGAATTCCTCTTTCTGCATAGAGCGGCATTCTTCAATGTCGGGCGCGTCATGATTATCTGCGATCTCCATAGCTTTCGAGTGGATGATTTGATTCAAGGAAAAGCGCGGAGTCCGGATTCCCACAAAATAATATCCGATAAGTTCCAAAGGTCCAGTTCATGGAGGAGCTGTAGCTTGTTGATAACACCAAATGGACCAGAGCAGAAAAAATGAAAGCATAGAGGATACAGACAAGAGAGATTGGATTACCTCAACATCGTGTTGGCGTCAAGGTTCACTCGGATCCGGTCTGACCTAGAAAGATGAGCCCAATTTTAGGGTTAGGGTCGGGGAAAATAGTTGCCAGTCGACCTTATGTATGACCACTGACGAAGTTGAAGTTTTTCCCTCACATACATGCAAGGAAAGATTGCAAGACAGGCTTATATTTGCTAAAAATGCCGGAACACCCAACTCTCGACGCCATTGAGTCTTCCCAGGACCTTGTTCGTGCGCTTAGAAGTGCATCAGACCCGCCAACAGCTGGAGGACCTTTGAAGGTCGAGATTGCCCAGTTGGCATGGAATAACGCGTCCTTTTATGTTCCAAGCAAAGCCGAACTCATCGCGGACTGGGTTTTGACAAAGTTGCTGAAAGAGAAAGGAAAGGAAGCGTGCGTCGAGGCTTTATCTGCATTCACTCTCCGTTGACCAAGTTAGCCGCTTTCCTCAGACCAATAAATCCCATCTTGGACGCGCGATATTGGCAACTCATTTCGAGCTTAAATCTATCACAAGATCCCGCATGGACCTCCGCAGAGCGTCGCCCGACTAAAACATGGTTAACTCCCTTACTTCATCGCATCCCTCTTGGACCTGTTCTTGTATCCTTCCTCTCTTTATTCAATGACGTCGACCAAAAGGATCAAATACACATTGCAGGCCTGGTTAGCTCATGCCTCTCTACCCTTTGGCCGATCGCTGTCCAAAGGATGAGCACGGAGTTGCTTCAAGAATGCTACGGTTCGCTCCTTCACACCCTAGCGTTAGGTCTCAACAATTCGGGCATCTCAGAAATCGGTCGAATGGTTTCTACCTCATATCATAACTCTCTGACCAATTCCTCGAACAAAAGAAAGGTGCCAGTCTCCCAATATATTTTCCCATTCGCCTGTTAACTATTTTCCAACCATAGTTAGCTCAATCTTTCTTGCAAACTCATCTCAAAAGTTGGTTTCAGACACTGTCAGCTCCATGGGCTTCTCATGATGATTCCTTCAAAACTGCCATCCTTGATGCGGGTGTAGAGACCCTTTTCAACCTCGACGTTCTACGACAAAGTTATGATTCCAAAAGTGAAAACTTGCTTGTGAAAGCCTTGGAGAAGATGTCATTCACAGACGCGGACTTGGTTCTGCAAAATCTGCCAAATATACTAGCGCAGTATATTTCGGCGAATAGGAAACACAGAGGAGCTCTTTTCAGCCAGGGATCCCAGACGCAACCTGGGGCGTCATTGGAGGAGCTCCGTGAAACTGGGATGCATTTTTTCACGTTAATTATGGGCCTCGTAAATGACTCGAAACAAGACTGTCGAGCGTGGCAAACTAGGGCCCTCCTTCTCCGAATTGTAGAGCAAGAAAATATGTTCATCAGCAAACAGTTGGATTCTCAAATGATGTTCAATCAGATTTTGGAACTTATCCTTGTAACATTGAGTGACGGTTGGAAAGGTGAGAGCAATGCATTTCTTGGAATTTTATGTGTCTGACACTCATATAGAAGACTACCTGGAACGTACTTCGCTAGCTGTCCAATGCCTTTCCACGATCGCTAATATTGACTTCGATCTTATCATACCTTTCCTCACCCGTTGTTTGCCACTTCTCCTTCAAGTACGCGGAATTCGTTGCAATGCACTCTATTACTTTTTGATGACACCGCGGATATTAGATTCCTGGATCCACCGAACATCCTCTCGCCTTCCTCGGAATTCTTTTGAGCTACTACACCAAGACTCGAACAATGGTAGATTTTGTTCAAAACCTCTTCGCGTCACTCTCTTCCCGAAATCCTCTACCTTGCAGTTCTCGTGAGACCTACCAGAGATGTTTCTCGAGCTCCATTATGCATACTGCTCATCTCGAGCGTCTTTCCCGGGGTTTACAATCTTTCTTGACAGAAAGTCAATGTATACCAATGACGACTGTTGTATTCGATGCATTGAGGGCATCTTGGGAACAAGTCCATCGGATTTCTCGTCGGCATGATGGTGAACAGGAACAATCCTCGACAAAACTTAAAATCGGCGCTGATGCAGAAGACATTGCTGTCACATATTCCCTTGTCGCTCAGTTATCCTCGGTGGTCTTATCCTCTCTGCCACTCACGTCGCTGTCCTCGACCAACCTGAAATGTGTTCAACAATTACTCGTCGATTTCCGAACCGACTTCATACATCATACCCTCTCGAAATCCATCAGGGCAATCAGGAAACAAGGCAATAGTGATTTTTGGGCCGGAGAAATATCCATGGTAGCCACTTTAAGGCTGCTCTATGCCCTGCATGTTTCCAGAAATTTGCCACTACCCCTCGAGATCGACAAGAAGCTTTTCAAGAAAATGTTAGAACTTGCTTTCAATGATGGCTGCCTCCCCGAACTGAATCTAGAGCTGGTGCGTGACTCTCCTGACCGAATTGGTGTATTTTATTAACCCTATGTTTGCCAGTTCCGGTTACTTCTCTACATTCAATCCCTTGAAAATGGGCAGAACCACAACGAAATATTCGATCGTCTTCTGGTTTATCTTGAAAAGCACTTCTCTCTTTCGGAAAATCACTGGTCTGGTCACGGCCACCATTTAACCAGGGATGAAAGCGGAAAGGGCCAAGCAGCTCTTGCAACGATGCACTTGATAGTCGAGAGATGGATGCCTGAAATTGAGTAAGTTGCTACCTGCATTTTTTCTGTGAAGAACTTCTAATTTATGTTTATTACAGCCGGATGGCGTCGTCCGAGCAGCTCGAAAAACTGCTAAAAATCATTTTGTCAATTCAGTTTCCTTCTAACCCCCAATCGAGTCAAGAACTGCAACCAGAACACCTTTTAATGGAAGTATTCCATTCGGCCCAATTCTGGGAACTCCCAAACATTCGCAGTAAGTTTCTAAATGGTTATTTTATCGCGTACACTTGTCTAATGTCAATTTAGATGTTTTCCTCGCTTTACTCCACAAAATAACTTCAATTCCGGAGGTTTGCAGAGCAAGAGCGGTCGATTTAGAGGGCTTGTTGGGAACGCTCTCGATATACCGACATCTGTTATTCGTCCCGATGGAATACTTCTCCTGGCAACTATTTAACGACCTCATGAAACGGGTCGTGGAGGCCGATATGGCTCTTTGCCAGGTCGTTTCCGACCACGATCAAGGCGCAATCGACGTGTTGATAACCCTCCGGGTTTTCCTGAAGAGAGCGTATATTTACTCTGGTTCTGTGGCCCAGGACTCGGTGCGTTGATCACAGTTCCGATTCCTATGTCTCTGATTTGTTCGAGTCCGGCAGAGTACAGAACTGGCCCAGTTCTTGGTTCATCTTTTGAAAAAGCCGATGCCATCACACGGGTCAAAGCCACATTTCACCAAAGCCACTTTGGACCTGGTTCAGATATATTTCTCGTAGGTTGCAACACTTCGTTCTGTTCAGACACTAACCCTATGGCCTCATAGGAAATTGCTAAAAGTTTCCAAAAAGCATGGCGCAGAAGCCCTTCTGGAGGTTCTGAGAACGTTTCCGTCTGATCTGTTTGTCGATGATCAGGGAATGTCTTCAGCCAACTTTATTGCACTAGTTGACATTCTCTCCAAAGAATTCCCTCCAACTAGGTTTGTTCCAGTGATCTGTGTTATGCAATATACAGTGTTCACATGGTATTCTTTAGTTTGCCTGAAGAAGTCGTTGCTGCATTTAGGCAACTCCATGTACAAATATCTTCGTCGTTGATGCCTGTCATCATTTCTGCGACAGAGACCCCGTTAAGTCTGGAGAGAATGACCAATCTGTGCTCGGGTTGGCATAGCCTGCTCAGCTTAGGAAAATGGTTGGCTTCCACGGCAGAACCAGGTTCGAGTCCTTCGAATCGAGATGAACTTCTTTAAACTGATATCTCTTCAGTGACGACAATCGCGTTTGTTGGTGAGAAACTAAGCTCCACGATGCTCTTTTCGACAAAGGTCAGAAAGCCTTTCGAATTCGACGGGCTCTGTGTTACCACATTCGCTATCTTGTTGCAAGAAATCGGGTCTCGACCTTCAGCTGAGCACCCCGAGCACCTTGAGTTCATCGTTGCTGTCTATCTAGAATTTTCTGATGCCGTCAATAAAGCCAGTATGTGCTCTGAATCGTGGTGAATGTTTTAAAAGTTGATATTCGTCTTCAAGGCCAAAAGGAACTTGATAATCACCTCGCAAGAGCTTGCAAAGGGCTTGACATCTCTGATTATGTGCACCTGCAATCACTTGTTTCTGAATCGCTGTCGAATGTCAAGCTGTTGCAGCGCCATCTCTTGCACCTCGTACATCTAGCAGCCCTCTTACTTCGCGAACATCCCTCGAGTACGTTTTCCTTGGTCTAGCCTGCTCCAAAACTCACCTTGAAGCTTCCAATCCCTCTAGGCTCGCTCGTCCATATCCAGAAATTCGCGACCAGATGCATACATATCTTCTCAGAACAGGATCATTTCATAAAGGGTCCTATAATTTTGCGATTGGAAGTTCTGGAGATGGTCGCCCAGCATTGCTCAGATCAGGTATGCTTGGCCATTCTTGTGTGTATTGACTTCTAACTCAATTAATTTGTAGCAAGCAGCGTTGCGTTCACTGGACTCGGCGGGCATTTGGCTCCTCTTATCGAAGTATCTGGGCTCCTCTGTGATGCACGACGAAGATACTGAGGTAATCGTTTTTCACAAAATCGTCGCTATCCTGAGCTCGCTCATCCGCCTTCGACGGGATCTCGTTTCCCATGCTCTTCCTCATCTTGGGATGATCCTCCGCCAGCTCTTACTATGCATGCGGAGTTGTCGTCCTCACCTTGGTGCAAAGCAGACTTCTATTGTCATGAACACTCAACCACTGTGGATGAGCGCCTCTCATTCCCTTGGCCCAGAAGAAGCTAAAAGTCTAGGGAGACTCCTTGAGAACCTCAATACAAAGACGACGGTCAGGGTTCTATCCTCAGCAACTTTGGAGACACAAAAGGCCGAGTCACTGGCCAAACCATTCTCAAAACATGCGGTGTACGTACTCAAGGCGTATATCGAAACCGTGAACGATCCGCTCTGCCTTTTGCCGCTGGATGTAAGGAAGGAACTCCAGCCCGGTATTTTTGCTTTGTGTAGTATGATTAGCGAACATAGTCGGGATTCGCTGATGATTTCTGCTTTGGATGCTGGTGGGAAGCTGACATTTAAGGCTTTGTGGAAGGAGTATGACAAGCAGCGGTATGTTGGGAAGGGTTAATTTACGGTTATACAAGTAGTCCCTTTGTGATTTACATGTCGATCTTTTGTCAGTGACGTCACATGGGATAACCTGTTACCTGTAACGATGATTCCTTCGACTGCGCTTGCGAGCTGCTTGAAACGCAGGGCACTCCGTGTATTTGCTCGTGAGGCACTCGTCGGACAGAAAACTTACGCAACAGTCTCTCCTTCAATCATCGGGCAAGCACCCCATCCAGCAAAGCGTGAAGAATTCTCCGAATCTGTCCCACCAGTACTCGACAGTCTAATCCTGCAAGCTGCCTTGAATTGTCATAAAACCCTCCTTCCGGACATAATTAAGCAATACATCGACACTGCTGGCACTGTGCTAGACTTATCACTTCCTTACGAATCTCGACCTTCCGATTCTCGACGACCCTCAGCAGACAGCTGCAAGAATGTGATCACAGTAGCTCATTGTGCACAGGTTGGCTTGGAACACAAAATAACCCTCTCCTCAGGGTTTGCGTTGAATGTCGAGGACAGGTCGAATTCAAAGGGTGAAACCCTGATTTTGACATGTGCCCACACTTTGGAAGAGGCAAGTCTGCTCTCTGGAGAAGGCACAGTCCTTGAGGGTTGAAATTGTGATGTGGAGCAGATACGACAATCGCCTTTGTTACTGTCAGACGCCCCCTCGGACGTCTCGAGGAGATCGACAGGGACCTTCGTACTGACTGTTTCAGGAAATGGACTGCAAATCTTCCCTGCCTCTCGAGTGGTTTCTGCACTTCCTCGTTCAGACTTGATCCTTCTGTCATGTTCAATTCCGCCTGGTAGGTTGGAAACCCTTCCTGTGTCTCCGTATCCAGCACGGGGGGGCGCGAGGATACGGGCACATTTTGTCAGGCACCAGAAACCCGATGATTTTGGATGGACCCCTTGGATTGGTGATACGTGGGGGAAATGGCACGAAGGGAAAATAATTGGATACCGAGACTTTGCAGGTCGTGAGACAGAGGTGAGCTACAGGGCGATTGAACTTCAATAACAAACATACAAAGAATCCTTGCTCTGGCAGCCTGGAACCTATGATGCCCTTTCGCACCTCCTTTTTACGCCGCTCCCGACAGCAGGATCTAGCGGCGGGCCAATTATCGAGGAGGAAAGTGGCGCTGTGGTGGGTGTGATGCTTGGAACAAGAATGGATAGTCGCATTGAAGGTGTACGGGGTTGGGGAGTACCCTCTGAATCTATTTTCGAGGTGAGCCTCAAGTTGGAACCCGCCGCCTATAAAGTTGGTCAAGTCTTTTGCAGATGTTTTCTCTGCCCGGTTTAGAAGGCAAAAAGTGATGAGATATGGGGGTACTGCGTAATAGAATATTTTTTTCAACTCGAATTGTTTTTCTCGCCGTGGTTTGGAGAAATGCCTCAAGGTGATCGGGGTCCTGATGAGACAACCAGCCAATCGCAGATTTCCGTGACGCTCAAATGCCTCATCACGCCGACCCTCGTCACGATATAAAAGCCTCGCAATCAAATGCCGCAACTCGTTCTTTCCCTTTCCTTTCCCCTCCTTCCTCTCCCTTCTTCCCGCTTTCTCCTCCTTTCCCTACAACTTTTTGTTCTTTTCTCTCCATTCCCGAAATTGCCTCCTTCACAGTTATTCCGGAATATGTTGCCAATTAATGATATAAGCCTACCTTGTACCACCTAACTAACTAGTAGGCGTTATATGAAATTCTTATCATCGCCGTTCCCGCTAAACCACTCTCACAGTCCACCCTTCCCTCGGGTTCTTTGTGTTTCCAGAAAGTGCTGCTCGCTGTTCGGTAACCTTGTTTCGGGACGCAGCCCGGCGTATCGTTCCGCTCATCGAGGCATTGCTCTACGTCGCCCGCTTCGGTGTCTCACTCTCCTACGCTTCCTCGCCAACCTTGCTGCTGGGAATATATCAGCATCTGATCAACACGACCACGCGGTCCTCCGAAGTCCAGACCGTTCATATTTCCCCTCAACAACCCGCCGCATGGGCCACACAACCTCTCACGATCGGTCACAAGGTCGACGAGTTCCCGAGTCAAATGTTGACTCGGGAACCCTTGGCGTTTGACTCGGGAACTCTTGCGGTGGGAAAAGACGATCAGCGATCGCCTCTGTGACAGTCAGCTGAGAGGCTGAAAGTTCTTGCGAGCGTTTTTCGGTATCAGATGATCCCGCCAGGAGAACTTTCACCATTTCTAAGCATCCTCCGTGCGTTTTCCCCCGCTTGTCATGAACTTTTTGACGGTGGAGAGCCTCATTTTTCCCTTACATTTTCGCACCCTCTGGTTGATTCTTTCTGCCACGAATCTTCGCCATCGGAACTGTTACTGTCGCAATATTTCCATGGTCCAATTTATTTGTGCCTTCTCTTGTTGTTTTCTGGGACCATGGTCGGTCTATTCATTCCGTGTATTAAGTACCCCA
>Ga0307509_10007664_pt1 | contig 14029 bp, 11 predicted proteins | sample 10_EM_MG_FD_202245 | JGI IMG/M metagenome (GOLD analysis project Ga0307509, IMG submission 202245) | Populus trichocarpa ectomycorrhiza microbial communities from riparian zone in the Pacific Northwest, United States - 10_EM | ecosystem: Host-associated > Plants > Roots > Unclassified | place... | reverse complement strand
TCGATCACACTGGTGAGATGGGCGCGGACGGCCGCCTCGGCCGCCTGCGGGTCCCTGGCCGTGATCGCCTCGATCATGGCCAGATGCTCGTTCAGGGACTGCTGCGGACGCCCCGGCCGCAGCGCCAACTGGAAGCGGTGACGCACCAGTTGGGCGTTGAGCCGCTCCAGCAGGGCCAGGGCCGTCTGCTGGCCGGAGAACTCCCGGACCTTGTCGTGGAGTTCGTGGTTGAGCTCGGAGTACGTCACCGGCTCGCCGTCGGCCACGGCCTTGGTCATGGCCCGCCCCAGGTCCGCCAGTTCGGTCAGCTGCTCGTCGCTGGCCGCGACGGCCGCCTTGGCCGCGCACAGTCCCTCCAGGACCATGCGGCACTCCGTGATGGCGACCGCTTCGTCCACGGTCACCACCCGCACCCGGGAGCCCCGGTTGCGGATCCGCTCGACCAGTCCTTCGGCCGCCAGATCGATCAACGCCGCGCGGATGCTGGCCCGCGTCACATCGAGTTGCTCGGCGAGCTCGTTCTCCACCAGCCGCTGTGCCGGTGCCATGTCGCCGTGCAGGATCGCCTGCCGCAGCTGCGTGAGCGCATGCTGCTTGGCCTGCTCCCCGGTGCTCGGACGGGCTTCTTTCGGCATCGTTGCCCTCCCTGAGTGAGTGCCTGTCGAACCTAAATCTAGCCAAACAAGATTGTCAACAATTTTGTCCGCCGTATTGCAGGCATGCTTCCGCCCATACTTACCCCAGACATGCCGCCGCCCGCCCATGGACCTGCCATGAACGGGCGGTGAACCCGCTTCTTCTACGGCTTGTGACGGGTGCAGCTCATGGACCTGCCGTCCTGCGTGTCGCACCACTCCTGGTAGCCGGAGGTGAAGGATCCGGCCCACTTGTAGTGGTCGTCGGGGAGCTTGTCGGGCGTGTAGGCGCGGTAGTTGGCCGCGTCCTTCTTGTCACCGGAGCCGTCGTAGGCGACCAGTTGCGGGTACGGGTGGACGGGCCGGGTGTACTCGACGGTGGGCGCGCTGCTGCTCGCGGAGGCCTTCGTGTCGCCACCGCCGAGCTGACCGCCCGCCGGTCCCCCGGGCCCGGTGCCGCCGCTGGTCTTCGACGCGATGACGGCGCCCGGGACCTTCCCGGTCTCCCGCCAGTCGATCAGCTTGCCGAGCAGGTCGAAGCTGTCGGGTCCGTCACCGCCGCCGCAGTGGTTGACACCGGGGAACAGGTACAGGCGGTAGAAGTCGTCGACCTTGTCCTGTCCCATGGTGTCGATCATGGCCTGCCGGTATACGCGAGTGCCGGTGGGCGGGATGTTGGGGTCGGTCAGTCCGTGCCACTGGATGAGTCTGCCGCCGGCCTCGTGGAACTTGGTGAGGTCGGGGTCGGTGGCGTCGTAGATCCCGGAGACGTCCCGCTGGTACGCCTTGAAGGTGTCGACGGTGAACAGCGACCCGTCGAGCTTCAGCGTCGGGTCGGCCTCCCACTTGCCGACCCAGCGCAGGAACCCGAGCCCGATCCCGTAGAGCTGCACCGAACTCTGCCCCTGACCGGCCTTCGGGACGAACAACCCCTCCCAGGCGGCCTCGGAGCCGTAGGGCTGCCCGCCGGTGTACAAATGAGTGCCGTCCGGGGCGGTCACACCCGCGTACGCCTTCCGCACGACGTCGACCTGCTCGGCGGTGAGACAGCTCGAACTGTCCTTGCTGTCGGCGCACTTGAGGCTCGCCGGGTCGAAGGCACAGGTCGCCGGGTCCTGGATGAGGTCGTTGTTCAGCCTGGGGTCGGCGCACTTGGCGATGACGGCCTTGTGGAGCATGGAGAGCTTGGAGGCGGGCAGGATCGTCGAACCGTCCGCGCGGAAGTCGATGGTGGAGAGGTAGGCCTCCTGCATCGCGTTGAGCGCGGTCTGGTTGAAGGCCGGGGCGCCGACCAGGGCGGCGCTGAAGTCGCCGGGGTAGCGCTGCACCTCCATCAGCGTCTCGCGCCCGCCGTCCGAGCAGCCGTCGTAGTAGGAGTACGTCGGCTCGGCGCCGTAGAAGGCCTTGGTGACCGCCTTGGCGGCGGTGGCGAAGGCGTGCTCGGACCGGTAGCCGAAGTCCACCTTGAGCTGCGGGTTCGTCGCCCAGACCTCGGCGGAGCCGCCGCCCGTGCCGGAGGTGGAGACATGGCCCTGGTTGTCCTGGCCGAGGGCGAAGGAGCCGTCGGTGACGGGGGCGCAGCCGGTGGAGGCGGCGGGCTGGGCGCTGACGCCGACCATGCCGCAGTAGCCGCCGCAGCCTTCCTGGAGGTAGCGCTGCCGGTACGTCTGTGTCGGCAGCCGCAGTTCGAACTGGATCTGCGGGGCGACGGTGCCCTTGACGTCGCAGTACTCGTACGCGTTCGCGCCGCCCTTGGCCACGACGGTCGCGGAGGCGACGGAGGTCGCCGCGTCGTCGAGCGTGCCGAAGTCCTTCTGGAGCAGGTCGGCGCAGGAGATCTCCGGTGTGGTGACCGGCAGGTTCTTGCCCACGTCGCCATCGGTGGACACCTTTGTGACTCTCGCGTCGGCGTCCGCCGAGAACGTGTCGGGCAGCAGCGCGAGACCCGTGACGAGGGCCGCGACAACGACGGCCACCAGGAGGACGATCCTCGTCCGCTTCGACGAGTGGGCATGACCAGGGCTCATGGGCTCAGCGTCGAGCGGGCCCCAGGTGGAAGCCACCGCCGTGGGCCATCGGGGTGAGCGGCTCAGGTCTCGCGGTAGAGCACGGTGAGCAGTTCCAGCACGGCCTGGGTGGCGGGATGCGGATCGTCCTTCCACCAGGCGAGCCGTACGGCGATGGGCTCGCCGTCGCGCACCGGGCGGTAGACGACTCCGGGCCGCGGGTACTGGTTGGCGGTCGATTCCGCGGTCATGCCGACACTGCGGCCGGTGGCGATCACGGTGAGCCAGTCGTCGACGTCGTGGATGTCCTCGGTGACCGGGCGGGAGTCGGGCGGCCACAGGTCGGCGGTGGTGGTGCCGGTACGGCGGTCGACGAGGAGGGTGCGCCCGGCGAGGTCGGCCAGCCGGACCGAGCGGCGCCGCGCGAGGGGGTCGTCGGAGGCCATGGCGCACAGCCGTCGCTCCAACCCGACGATGGCCGACTCGAACCGCCGGTCGTCCAGGGGGCGGCGGACGACGGCCAGGTCACAGGCACCTTCGGCGAGTCCTGACGTGGCCGAGTTGACGCGGACCAGGTGCAGGTCGGTCTCCGGGTGTGCCCTGCTCCAGCGGCGCTGGAAGGGGAGCGTGTGCCGGCCGAGCGTCGACCAGGCGTAGCCGATGCGGAGATGGGCGTGGCCCGAGGTGGCGTCCAGGACCAGGTCGTCGACCTCGGCGAGGACCCGCCGGGCGTGCGCGACCACCCGCAGTCCGGTGCTCGTCGGGGTCACCGATCGGGAGGTGCGCCTCAACAGCCGTACGCCCAGGGCCTGTTCGAGGGAGGCAAGGGTGCGGGAGACGGCGGCCTGGGAGACGCCGAGCGCGAGGGCGGCGTCCGTGAAGGTGCCCTCGTCGACGATCGCGACGAGACACCGCAACTGCCTCAGCTCCAGATCCATGACTCCAGCGTATAGATCGTCCGGCTGATGCATTTTGCGCAAGTACGGGTGAGGCGCACGATCGGAGCATGCCTGGAGCCTCCGCAGCGACAACTCCGTCGACCGGTACGTCACATGGCACACCGCAGCCGTCTTCCCGCGTGGGCCTCGCCGGGGTGGCCACCATGGCCGGCAGCGGGCTCTCCAACCAGACCGGCGCGGCGCTCGGCTCCCTCGCCTTCCCCGCCATCGGGCCGGTGGGGGTCGTCGCGGTGCGCCAGTACGTCGCCGCGGCCGTGCTGTTCGCCGTGGGCAGGCCCCGGCTGCGGGAGTTCAACCGGCGGCAGTGGTGGCCGGTTCTGCTGCTGGCGGTGGTGTTCGGGACGATGAACCTGTCCCTGTACACCGCGATCGACCGGGTCGGCCTCGGTCTTGCGGTGACGCTGGAGTTCCTGGGTCCGCTGTCCATAGCGCTGGCCGCGACCCGGCGGCGCGTGGACGTCTGCTACGCGCTGATCGCGGCGGCGGGCGTGGTGACGCTCATGCGGCCCCGTCCCTCGGCCGACTACCTGGGCATGGGCCTCGGACTGCTCGCCGCCGCGTGCTGGGCGTCGTACATCCTGCTCAACCGGACCGTCGGCGACCGCATCCCCGGGGCGCAGGGTTCGGCGGCTGCGGCCGGGGTGTCCGCGCTGATGTTCCTGCCGGTCGGGATCGTCGTCGCCGTCCGGCATCCGCCGACGCTCACGGCGGCCGGGTGTGCGGTGGCGGCCGGGGTGCTCTCGTCGGCGGTGCCGTATCTGGCCGATCTGTTCACGCTGCGCCGGGTGCCGGCTCCGGCCTTCGGGCTGTTCATGAGCGTCAACCCGGTGCTCGCCGCCGTGGTCGGGTGGATCGGCCTCGGTCAGCGGCTGGGCTGGGCGGAGTGGGCGGGCATCGGAGCCATCGTGGCGGCGAACGCGCTGAGCATTCTCACGTCACGGGACTGAACCGACCGAGGCCCGCACTTCCGCCGTCAGTGCCGCATGTGCCTGCGCACCCACGCGGCCTGCCCGCCGTCGACGAGCAGATCGGTGCCGGTGATGAACTGCGCCTGCGGGCCGGTGAGGAAGGCCACCGCGTCGGCGATCTCGCCGGGCGTGCCGGTGCGTCCCGCTCCGCAGTCGTCCAGCATCTTCAGCATGTGTCCGCCGTGCGGCGACTCGGCCTCCGCCTTCGACATCGCCGTGGAGACGACGCCGGGGCTGACGGTGTTGATGCGGGCACCGCGCAGGTTCCAGGCGAGCGCGGCGGCCTCCACGCGCACGTGGTTGGCGCGTTTGGCGACCATGTAGGCGCGCAGCGAGTCGTCGCCGACGGCCGTGACGACGGGCAGAGAGAGCAGTTCCTCCGCCGGGGCCGTCGCCAGGGCGGCCTCTTCCTCGGGGCTGAGCGAGGCGTAGTGCCCTGCCATGCTGGACACGGCGACCAGTGCGGTGCCACGTCCCGCCACCGTCTCGAAGGCGTCGATCACATGGACCGTGCCCAGCAGGTCGACCTCCAGGATCGTCCGCGCGGACGCGATCGAGGCGGAGACCCCGGCCGTGTGCGCCACGGCGACGACCTTGCCTTCGCCGGCCGCCGTCTGCGCGAGCTTCTCGACGGCCGCACGGTCGGAGATGTCGGTGAGGACGCCGTGTGCCGCATAGCCCTCGGCGCGCAACGCGGCGACGGTGCGGTCGAGTTGGCCGCGCGAGGCGTCGGCGAGGAACAGGGTGCGTCCGCTGCCGAGGCGGCGGGCGATCGCCGTTCCCATGCCGCCGGCGCCGGTGACCACGACGACGTCACGGGGTTCCTCAGACGGTCGTTGCGCCATGGACGGCCTCCTGCCAGGTCACTCCGGCGGCGATGGCCGACCGCCAGCCGCGGATCGCTTTCGGGGGCATGCCGACCGCGAGAGCGCCGGCGAGCCGGTCGCCGGTGCGGTAGGCGGCCACGAATCGCCGCTCGCCCAAGTCCCCCTCCACGACGGCGACTTCGTCGTGGCCACGCAGATAGCCGTGCGCCTGGATCTTCATGTCGTACTGGTCGGACCAGAAGTACGGCACGGGCGCGAACGCCTTGCGCGCCTGGGAGTTGAGAAGGTTGCGGGCGGCGGCCATACCCTGCTCGGCCGCGTTGGTGCGGTGCTCGATCCGCATCGACATGCCGAACAGCGGGTTGTACCAGCGGGCGACGTCACCGGCCGCAAAGACGTTCCGGGCGGCCTCGCAGTACTCGTCGCACACCACGCCGTCACCCACCGAGAGTCCGCTGTCGGCGAGCCACGCGGTGTTCGGCAGCGAGCCGATCGCGACGAGCACCTCGTCGGCCTCGACCTCCTCGCCGTCCCCGAGCCGTACGCCCTCGTCGGTCACCTCGGTGACGGAGACCCCGGTACGCAGGTTCACGCCGTGGTCCACGTGGGCCTGGGCCAGCACCTGGCCGACCTGTTCGCCGACCGCGTGCGACAGCGGCACGGAAGCCGGTTCCAGCAAGGTCACTTTCGCACCCAGGCGCCAGGCCACGGCAGCGGCCTCCGCGCCGAGGAAACCGGCGCCGACCACCACCAACCGCCGCCCCGGACCGAGCCGTTCGCGCAGTGTGAGGGCGTCGTCGAGCGTGCGCAGGACGTGCGCGCCCTCGCCGGGCAGCCGCCGGGGGCGCACCCCGGTGGCGATGATCAGCCCGTCGTACGGCACCTGCGCGCCGTCCGAGAGCGACACCTCCTGCGCGGCGAGGTCGAGTCCGGTCGCGGCGACACCGAGGCGCAGGTCGAGGTCGTGCCCGGCGAGGTCGGCCGGGGTGCGCAGGGCGACCCGGTCCGGTTCCCACTCGGCGGCGAGGACCTGCTTGGACAACGGCGGCCTGTCGTACGGCAGATGGGACTCCTCGCCGACGAGGGTGAGCGTGCCGTCGTAGCCCTCGCGGCGGAGCGTCTCGGCCGCCGCGAGTCCGGCGGCCGAGGCTCCGACGACGACGATCCGCTTCACTGCTCCACCAGTCGGATGGCCGCGGCCGGGCAGACCGCCACGGCTTCCCGTACGTCGTCGACGAGTTCGGCGCCGGGGTGCTCCTCCAGGAGGATGGCCACACCGTCGTCGTCCCGCTGGTCGAAGACGTCGGGTGCGGCCACTACGCACTGCCCGGAGGCGACGCATTTCGGTTCGTCGAGTTCGACCTTCATGGCTGTGTCCTCTGCTCTCTTGTTCGTTGACGAGGGGGTGGTCACCAGGCGACCGGCAGGCAGGCCACGCCGTACGTCGTGCCGGTGCGGTCGAAGGCCAACTGCTCGACGGGGGCGGCCAGTCGGAGGGTCGGGACACGGCGGTAGAGGGTGCCGTAGACGACCTGGAGTTCGAGGCGGGCGAGGTTCTGGCCGAGGCACTGGTGGGGGCCGTAGCCGAAGGCCTGGTGCCGGCGGGCGGACCGGGTGATGTCGAGGCGGTCGGCCTCGGGGAAGGCCTCCGGGTCCCAGTTCGCGGCCTGCAGGTCGAAGATCATTCCCTCCCCTGCCTTGATGGTGACGCCGCCGATCTCGATGTCGGCCTTGGCGACGCGGCGGACTCCGGTCTGCACGATGGTGAGGTAGCGCAGCAACTCGTCCACCGCTCCGGCGATGACCTTCGGGTCGTCCGTGTCGCGCACCAGGGCGAGTTGGCCGGGGTTCTGGAGCAGGGCGAGGGTGCCGAGGCTGATCATCGTGGCGGTGGTCTCGTGCCCGGCGATGAGCATGGCGACGCCCATGTGGACGGCCTCGGTACGGGTCATCTCACCGTTCTTCACCCGCTCCGCCATCTCGGAGAGCACGCCCTCGCCCGGGTTCTCCAGCTTCAGCCCGATGAGCTTGTCCAGATAGGCGGCCAGCGCGCCGCTCGCCTCGCGCGCCTCCTGGGGCGAGGCGGCGCTGTCGAGCGCGATGCTGCTGCTGCGCTGGAAGAAGTCGTGGTCCTCGTACGGCACTCCGAGCAGTTCGGCGATGACCAGTGACGGAACGGGCAGGGCGAGCGCGCTGAGCAGGTCGGCCGGGTTGGGACCGGCGAGCATGTCGTCGATCAGCTCGTCGACGATCTTCTGGACGGGCGCCCGCATGGCCTCGATGCGCTTGACGAGGAAGGGCGCGTTGACCGTCCGGCGCAGCCGGGTGTGCTCGGGGGCGTCGGTGTTGGTGATCAGCCGCGGGGTGTGCGGGGCGATCTCGGCGCGGTGCGCGTTGACGTAGGGGAAGCCGGCTTCCAGGTCGTCGTCGCTGACGCGCGGGTCGGTGAGCAGGGCGCGCTGGTCGGCGTGGCGGGTGATCAGCCAGGGCGTGGCACCGTTCCAGATCCGGACCCTGCTGATCGGTTTCCCGTCCCGCAGCCCGTGCACGGCCGGCGGCGGGGCGAGCGGGCAGCGCGCGTCCCGCTGCATCGGGTAACCGGGGACCGCGGCTGCCGTGTCGGACGCGGTGCCGGTCAGGGTGTCGGCCATGTCTCTCCTCGGTGGTGGGGGCTCCGCGTGGGGCGGAGCGCCGGGGCGGTGCGAACGAGGCCTCGATGAGCACATGCAAACAGAGCGGACTGACGGCTTCCGATCAGTTCCCTGACATCGACCTGACGTGATCCAGATCACTCGGCAGCGGTGTTGCCATGAACCGGACAGAGATGTCAGGGAAGGTGAACTCAGGTGAATTAACTGCGAGTTGACGGACGGGTGCGTTACGACGGCGACTCGCGGTCGCAATCAAAAAAGGGGCGGGGTCACGTCATCGCAACCTCGCCCCACCGCCTGCCACACGGGGCGTCCATATTTGCTCCGCAAAATCTCTCCCGCCCGGGGTCGGCTGCCCCTACCGGCGACGCCGCAGCAGCGACCCGAGCGCCAGGCTCGCTCCCAGACCGGCGGAGCGCCGACCGATGCCCGCCACGCGGGCGACGACCCCATGACGGGCACAGCAGGCGGACGGGAGGCGATCGGCGAGCGGGTCGGCGGTCCGGAAGCCGCCGACCGTGCGTGCTCCTCGCCCACGATGGCCAGAAAGCGGCGACCGACTCTGCTTCCGGAGGAACTGGCGATCCACGAAGCGTGAGCCCGGCTCCAGTACCGCCGCCCGGCCTCTCCGGTGAACATCCCGGCGAGCATGGCCCGCAGCGACGCTCTCGGATGGTCCCGATCTCGAAGCACATCCAGGCGTAATTCATCATGAGGCCGGCACAGACGTGCCGCTTGCGCCGAGACGAGCCTGCACCGGTGACCAGGCCGAGCCTGGGGCAACCCGCTTCCCGCCGACGTGCTCGACATCGCCCACCCGCACAGCCCCACAACCCCTACCCGGCAGCCCGCCCGAGCCAGTACCCGAAGCCCCGGCGCGTATGGATCAGCGCCGCGCCCTCCTGGTCGACCTTGCGCCGGAGGCGGGAAATCAGCTGCTCCATCGCGTTGTCACCGCGGAAGTCGCCCCAGACGTACCGGCTGATCTGCTCCTTGGACAGCACCTTGTGCGCGTTGATCAGGAGGTGGCGCAGCAGCCGGTACTCCGCCGGCGTGAGATCGAGTGTGCGCCGGCCGCGTCGCGCCTGGCAGGTGGTGTCGTCCAGGACCAGGTCGGCGTAGTGCAGCGCGCCGTCGCGGTTGCCGCCCCGGGCGCGGAGTAACACCTGGATACGGGCGAGCACTTCGGCGATCCGGAAGGGCTTGGTGACGTAGTCCCGCTCCCCCGCGCCCAGTTCGGGGAGCAGCCTGTCCAGGGCGTCCCAGGCGGTGAGCAGCAGGACGGGCGGGCGGTGCGTGACAAGTCGGCCGCCCTGCTCGAGGGCGTCCATCTCCGGCAACTCCGCGTCGATGACGACCAGTTCGAACCGCTGCTCCGCCAGCCGCGACACCACCTCGGTGCCACTGCCGGCCGTCCTGATCCGGTAGCCGGCCAACTCCAGTGTCGTGGAGAGGAGTTCGGCGTTGTCCGGCTCGTCCACGGCGACGAGCAGGTGTTGCCCGCCACCGCGGGCGAGTGATCGTGTCTCACTGATGCTGCCGTACGTGGACATGCACTCACCCTACCGCCCTGCTTGCCTGACTCAAGCAATGTCCATTCGATTGCTTGACTCAAGTAAGTCACATATGCTTGCCTAACTCAAGGAAGCCCGTCCTTGAGAACGGGCCACGGAAAGCAGGAGCACAGCTGAGCCTTCGCTCACCAGAGCCGGGGCCGCCTTGAGCGGAAGGCGGCCCCCGCGCCGAACCCGTGGGGACGGGGGTCGGCGCTGTCCCGGACCCGGTCGTCGGCCACTCCCCCAGATCGGCGCCGGGTCCGTGGACATCATTCTCGACGCGTGGGCAGGCAGGTCGTCAGGCCGGTTTCCGGCGGGTCCGGAACAGGCTGATGCCCGCCCCGAGCGAGACCGCACCCATGCCGACGCCGGTCAGAACGGCCTGTGGCCCGTCGGCCACGAAGGGCGCGGCGACGGCGACGACCAGATTGAACAGGAACAGGAACCACAGCACGGGTCTCGACGCGAGCAGCGGCTTCATGAATGGTTTCCTCCGGATCGAGCAGACTTGGATCTTGGTTGACGTGGTGCTTCAACGATTCCGTCGTCCGTCCGACGACACGAGGGAGCGGTCTCCCGAACCCCCGGTGGAACGGTCCCCCGAACCCGTGGTGGAGTGGGCTGTACCGCTGCCTCGCGGTCCGCGCCCGCACCTGCCGCCCCCTGCGCCTAACCTGATCTCCATGCGGGCAACCCTGCGGCAGGCGGGCCGGGCGACACTCCAGCTGGTCATCTCCGCCGCGATGGCCTTCGGGTCGTACATCTTCGTCACCGTGCTCCTGATCACCGCGATCCTCACGGTCACGGTGGTCGGCGCGTTCATGCTGCCCGAGACCGTGCTGCTGATACGGCGGATCGCCGGGGCCAAGCGGCAGCAGGCGGGCGCCTGGACCGGGCGAAAGATCCCCGAGGCGTACCAGCCGCTGAACGGCACCGTCCGGGAGCGGCTGCGCACGGCGGTCCGCGACCCGAGCACGCTCACCGACTTCCGCTGGATGGTCGCCTACTACGCCTACGGCGCCCTGCCCGTGCTGATGCTGCCGTTGTGGCCGCTGGGTCTGGTCGTCGACGGGGTGTGGTGCGGGCTGCTGCGCCGCGAAGCCGTCGTCCTGCCGTTGATCAGCCGGCTCGCGGACCTGGACGCCGAGTGGTCGACCGCCCTGCTGAAGCCCTCACCGAAGGCCCAACTCGCCGTACGGGTCGAGGAGTTGGTGCAGACCCGGGCGGGCGCGATCGCCGCGCACGGGGCCGAACTGCGCCGGATCGAGCGGGACCTGCACGACGGGACGCAGGCCCGGCTGGTGTCGCTGTCGATGCGCATCGGTCTCGCCAAGCGGGCCTACGACCAGGACCCGGCGGCAGCCCGCCGGATGCTCGACGAGGCGCAGACGCTGGCCGAGGAGGCGCTCACGGATCTGCGGCACGTCGTCCGCGCGATCCATCCGCCGATCCTCACGGACCGGGGCCTGGTCGGCGCGGTGCGCGCGCTCGCCGCCAGCAGCGCGCTCGGTGTCAGCGTGACCGTGGACGGGCTCACCGACGGCCACGACGGGCCGCGCGCCCCGGCGGCGGTGGAGGCGGCGGCGTACTTCGTGATCGCCGAGTCGCTGACCAACGCGGCCAAGTACAGCGGCGCCGACCGCGCCGAGGTCCATCTCGCCCGCGCCCGCACCGGACTGCGCGTCCAGGTGCGCGACGAGGGCAGAGGCGGCGCCGACGAGGCGGGCGGATCCGGGCTGTTGGGTATGCAGCGCCGGGTCGCCGCGCTCGACGGAAGTGTGACTGTGACCAGCCCCGTGGGGGGACCTACCGTGATCGAAGTGGAGCTGCCGTGCGTCTGGTGAGCGTAGTTGAGGCAGGACTGTCATGAGGGTCGTGATCGCCGAGGACAACGCCCTGCTCAGGGAGGGTCTGGTCCTCCTGCTGACGTCGGCCGGGCACGAGGTCGTGGCCGTCGCGGGCAGCGGGCCCGAGGTACTGCCCGCGCTGCTCGAACACCGGCCGGACGTGGCCGTGTTGGACGTGCGGATGCCGCCAGGCTTCCGTGACGAGGGGCTGCGGGCCGCGCTGGAGGCACGGGAGAAGATCCCGGGGCTGCCGGTGCTGGTGCTCTCGCAGTACGTCGAGGAGTCGTACGCCGCCGAGCTGTTGGGCGTCGGCGCGAGCGGGGTCGGCTATCTGCTCAAGGACCGGATCGGCCGCGTGGACGAGTTCCTCGACGCGCTGGACCGGGTGGCGGCCGGCGGTACGGCGCTCGACCCCGAGGTGGTGACGGAGCTGCTCACCCGGCGCCGTAATTCACCGCTGGACTCGCTGACCCCGCGCGAGCGCGAGGTGCTGAAGCTGATGGCGGAGGGCCACGACAACACGACGATCGCCAAGACCCTGGTCGTCACGGAACGCGCAGTCAGCAAGCACATCGGCAATGTGTTCCTGAAGCTGAGCCTGCCGCCGAGCGACAGCGGGCACCGCCGGGTGCTGGCCGTGCTGGCGTATCTGCAGAACGTGTGACACGCGCGTCGCCGGTCGTGCCGGGGGATGACACGGTCGGCGGCGCGTACTGCGTTCTCAGTAGCCGCGATTGTCGGCAGCCGCACGACGACGGGACGGGGGTCCGGCCGCGAGTCTGGGCCGGTCCCCGAGAGCAGATGTGGAGCACTCCGTCCCGTGGCTACTTTTCTCCATCGACTGGGCCGACTCGCCTTCCGGCGGCGCTGGTTGGTCACCCTGTTCTGGGTGGCCGTGCTGGCCGCCGTCGGCCTCGCCGCCGTCAAGGCTCCCGAGGCCCCCGACGAGGGGTCCTCCATGCCGGGGATCGAGTCCCAGCAGGCGTTCGACCTGCTGGGGCAGCGCTTCCCGGGTTCGGCCGCGGACGGTGCGAACGCGCGGATCGTGTTCGTGGCCCCGCACGACGGGAAGATCACCGCGACCGCGAACCGGGCGGTCGTCGAGAAGCTCGTCACCGCGGCGGCCGACGGCTCCCAAGTCGCAAGCGCCGTCGACCCGTTCACGGCGAAGGCGGTGAGCGAGGACGCGACGACCGCGTACGCGACCGTCACCTTCAAGGTGAAGGCGCACGACCTCACCGACACCGCGAAGTCCCATCTCCAGAAGGCGATCGACACGGCCCGCACCTCCGGTCTGACCGTCGAGGTCGGCGGCACCGCGCTCGCGACCCAGCCGTCGGCGGGCGGCAGCGCCGAGGCGATCGGCATCGCGATCGCCGCCCTGGTGCTCCTCATCACCTTCGGTTCGCTCGCGGCGGCCGGACTGCCACTGCTGACCGCGGTCGTCGGCGTGGGCATCGCCATGTCCTCGATCCTGGCCCTGGCCAAGGCCCTCAACCTGTCTTCCACGACAGGCACGTTGGCCACCATGCTGGGCCTCGCGGTCGGCATCGACTACGCCATGTTCGTCGTCTCCCGCTACCGCGAGGAGCGCGCCAAGGGGCACGCGCCCCAGGAGGCGGCGGGACTCGCGGCCGGTACGGCGGGTTCGGCAGTCGTGTTCGCCGGCCTGACCGTTGTCATCGCACTGGCCGGTCTGTCGGTGGTCGGCATCCCGACGCTCACCAAGATGGGGCTGGCCGCCGCCGGTGCGGTCGTCGTCGCCGTCCTCATCGCACTGACACTGGTCCCGGCGCTGCTCGGGTTCTGGCCGAACGCCGTACTGTCCCGCTCCGCCAGGAAGAAGGGGCGTATCGAGGAGAACAGCGAGAACAACGGCGGCAGCCGCTGGGCCCGGTTCGTACTGCGCCGTCCGGTCACCGTGCTGCTGCTCGGCGTGGCGGGCCTCGGCGCGCTCGCGCTCCCGGTGGCGGACCTCCAACTGGGCATGCCCGGCGACGAGGTGAAGTCCACGGCCACCACCGAACGCCGGGCCTACGACGACCTCGCGACGGGCTTCGGGCCCGGTTTCAACGGGCCGTTGACCGTCGTGGTCGACTCGAAGTCGGCCGACGGCACGAAGACCGCCGTATCGACGATCTCGAAGCGGATCGCGGCTACCGAGGGCGTGGTCTCCGTCTCCGCGGCCCGTTTCAACCCGGCGGGCGACACCGCCGTCTTCTCGGCCGTCCCGTCGACCGGCCCCAGCGACGAGCGGACGAAGGACCTCGTCCACACCATCCGCGCCGAACGTCCGGCGATCGAGTCCGCGACCGGCACGACGTTCCTGGTCACCGGCACGACCGCGGTCAACATCGACGTGGCGCAGAAGGTGCAGACCGCGCTGATCCCCTATCTCGCGGTGGTGGTCGGCCTGGCCGTCGTCCTGCTCCTTCTGGTCTTCCGCTCGCTCCTCGTCCCCCTGAAAGCGGCCCTCGGCTTCCTCCTGTCGGTGCTCGCCTCGCTCGGCTCGGTCGTCGCGGTCTTCCAATGGGGCCACGGCGCAAGCCTGTTGGGCGTGGAACAGACCGGCCCGATCAT
>Ga0307509_10007663_pt1 | contig 14031 bp, 12 predicted proteins | sample 10_EM_MG_FD_202245 | JGI IMG/M metagenome (GOLD analysis project Ga0307509, IMG submission 202245) | Populus trichocarpa ectomycorrhiza microbial communities from riparian zone in the Pacific Northwest, United States - 10_EM | ecosystem: Host-associated > Plants > Roots > Unclassified | place... | reverse complement strand
ACACATACTCACCCCTCCTCATCTCATCAACCTGATTTTCCAGAGCGGTGATCCAGCGACCCTGTCGATCCACACGCTCCTCCAGCACCACCTTCTCACCGAGGACTCGCTCAAGCAAAGCCCTAACCACCCCGTACCCGTCAGCAAGCGCCTGTATATCGCCGGCAACCTGTCCAAGGTTGTCGTATTCCACATCCCTTATCCCTCGCAAAAACGGGACTGGGATGTCATCGTCAACCGAGGACTCATCTGAAAGGGGGGAGGCGCGACCGGCGGCAATATCGTCCAGGGCATCCATCATATCCAAATTCACCGAACTAGCGGTGGGCGGGAGGGCAACAAGAGGGGGGGAGTCCTCCAGCCCCTGAGAAGGCAGTGAGGATTCCAAAACTGCGTGCTGGCTATCACCCAAGCCAGTAGCGTTAGAGTTCCGCCCACCCCCCAGAGACATTGCCGTATCATCCGGCGAAGCTGAACGAGCCACGTATACCATCAAGGCGTTACCCTGAGACGGAATAGGAGATGGCACACACGGGGGCAGGGGAGGGGACACCACTCGTCCAGCAAACTTCACATGAGCACGGGACACCGGCAGAGGCGCAACCATCGTATCACGCCCAGCGCTCTGCACCACATCAAAACCAGATCCAACCGGCGGGGGGGAGGTAAATCCCTCAGAAGGATGATAAGTCCTATCCGAGTCGTTGTCCAATCGAAACTTGGACCCATACATCTGCCGGTGTCCTGGGGACAACACAGCCGCAAAAGAGGAGGGGAGATCCGAACCGTAATTCGTCGAGGAGCTGGGGAGAGCAGGTGCCGATACACCAACCAGCTTAACCAGGGAGGGAGAAGGTGAAGGAGCGCATGTCGAGGGTGCCAACGAGGGCCACGAGGAGGAGGTGACCATAGGGTCCGACGCGAGGGGGGCAAGGGCACTCCCGGAGCTTGTCAACTGGGAGGCAGAAACGGAGAAAGAGGGGGACAACTCCTGAGAGGAATTCTCCGGCGTGTGAAAACGGGTGTAAAAACCCATCGTAGAGGTGCGGTCAAAACGACACGCCAAAGCACAACCGCGAGCAAGAAGAGCACCCTGAAGGGTTGTCTCCACCTCGCCGAACGAACGTAATCCAAGCCGAGCGATAAGCCCCCGGAGCTCGGAGTCGAAATCCTGGTGGCCGTTTTGACAGCCCACAACGTGCGAAAACATCAACCGGGAGTAATCACCCCCAGGAGCAGCGTCGGTCAGGCGAACGGCCGGCACAAGGCCCCGTTCACCAGCGGGAACAGTACGGGCAACTGGACGTGTCATCCCAGAAGCCGGAGGAGGGTAAGGAGGCCGCGAGGACATCCAAAAAATAAAAGTTCACCTGTAGCAAAGGCCAGGCGAGCCACCAAAAACAAACTTCCAAACAAAAAACCAAACCCAAAATCTCAAATGAAGCAGTGAATATGATGAAATATCCAATCAGCTCAGGGAAAGGTTGAGTTTAAGGAAGTAAAGAACAGGAAAGGATGTTTAAGGAAGTAAAGGACAGGAAAGGATGAGTGGATGTGAACCGCATGTTGCTTTCCATGAGCAATACTAAGGAAGAATACAAGCTAGGGTTGACTAGAAGGTTGCAACCAAGTCAAAGTCTTCTAACCGGTGCTCGCAACGTAGGGAAAGATTGTATCTACAGTGGAACCTCCGATATTTCCCACCTCCAAGACTTCTAACCCTCTAGTAATTCCAGTGCTTGCAGGGTCACGGTATTTGAGGTATGGGAAATCCCTCTGAAAATTCTAGGCCTCTTATGGTTTCTAATTCCAAGACATTCTACGGATCTTAATTCTAGCAAGACACCTAGCAGAGAGAAATTAGCTAGAAAAATTAGCTTAGAAAAAAAAAAAGGGCAGATGAAAGGGAGAGGAGAAATAAACAAACAAATCTCATTTGCGTGAAAGTCTGAAGGGGTTCTAGTAGTATCCATTTGCAGAAAACAATGATAGTCGGAACGAGAACCGCCGCTGTCAGACTCTGTGAGGAAAATTCCTAGTCAAAGAGTAAGTTCTTGGCGTGCTCCGTCTCGGTTGACACCTGTGAAAGGTGTTCGGCAAAAAACCAAGGGTGCGGAAACATGGATCGTTGCCTCAAGACTCCAAGAACAGCAAGGCACCACCAATAACGTCAATGTTGTCAAACCAGCCATCCAAGCACTTGCCTAAGTACAGTATGATAGAACCAATACGCCCACGGGAAGACGGCGAAAAGTAGATGATCTCAGTGCAAGGTACATGAATACTAGGCTAATATCGGCCCTATGGTTTCATATCATATTGTACGACAGAAACAAGTGCACAAAGCACCAATTCTGTTTTAAACCATGGAGAATCTCTCATCAAACACCTATAGAGTAAGAAACACCTCCGTTGAAATCTACCAGCAGCTTGAGAATAGATACACTACAGATCTGTTAAAATCCCGAAATCGGGCTTCTGTTGGATAGTGGCCTATAGGGCATGGGGTTATGCAGGTTTGCGGATATGCGGTTAGGAGACGGACGGGTATAGGGCATGTGGCTTTGTCGTTTCCGGTGGTTAGTTGTTTTGTTGTGGGTTGTTCTCACATCCTATGCCGCTCAGCATAGGATATTTCTTTCATGGTTTTGTTGATGTCATATGGAATGGGGCATCGGGTATTTGATTTCATTTGTTTCTTTCATACCCTATGTCACTAGGCATACGGGAGTTGGCATGCTGGCAGGGTACAAACTTTAGGAGAATGATGGATGAAGGGAGATCAGGATAGTTCTAGATTGCGTGGGTTTCTTTAGAGAGCTTGTTGTGTTTCGGGAGTGTTAGATTGTTGTTAGTTCGACGGAGAGATATATCTCCTAGCCTGTCCTTAGCTAGAGAGAGGATAGCCATCCAGACGTTCATTCCTTCTTCATCCACGGTTCCACCTAGAGTCCTTTGTGATTGCACGATCTATTCTTTTCTTCGTGAATTCCTTTAGGCTCCATCAGCTTCCAGTAGGATAAGTATTAGTTCCCAAGTTTATATTTCATGAAATACCCAGCTGGCGCAGTGGTTAATACTCCTGTTGCAATTAGCGGGAGCCCAGGAGTTCAATCCACGCTGACAATCAGTTATTATTGAATGATCCGTCATGTAGGGCAGGAAAACTGAGAATTTCTCAAATCCTGCCCTATGGGGACTGGGAGATTGGAGAACTTGGCCTTCATCAATAGGGCTCCGGGGTTTAACAATCCTGCTACGAGGTGGTAGAATCCGACTCTAGACCTTAAAGGTTGGCGATCGGCGGGTAGCAGCAGCAGACGGGAGGGGGGGTTGACAAAAAAAATAGAAAATAAAAAGATACAAAGATACAAAATACAAAATAGAAATAGAAATAGAAAATAAAAAATACATTTACATTTTTCGCCTTGGGAAGGCAGCTGTTGACTCTAAAGCTATGGCCGTTCTAGTACTCGAGTATAGTATTTGTAGCTCTTTCATGCATGGTGTTGTCGGAAGTGGTTGTTCGAAGAAATTGAGTCACTGTTGAGATGCTTGGTATTGGTATGGAAATTGCGATAGGAATGACCATTATGTTCGGAATGGAGGAATGACAGAAATCTATGAAACGGAGGCTGGCATGAGAGCGAGTATGGAATGTTGGAATGCTGCATATCTGGAGGCCGCGCTGGACTTGGAAACTTGTACATATATATTAACCGTTGTTGTTGTTATGATCGCTGATAGCAATACAAGACACTATAAGGGTTGACTCCGGGTTTCACATTGTGTTGGAAGTATTACTTCGATATGATGTGTGGTACAGATGTGTTCGGCCAGTGGCCAGGCTACTGGGACATGGGGAACTAGGAAATAACTAGAGTCATCTTGATGTATGTTGACACTGCGGATTGCTATAAGTACGGCAGTCTCAGGCGCGTCTATAGGCGAACAAGCAAGATAGGATACATCTTTCTCTTTCTTTCATCGTTCAAGTCCCATTACTTTGTACTTCATCTCCGGCCTCTTCTGTGTGACCTCCAACACATTGTTATGGAAACTTGCCGAGAAATTTCTGGTGCAGGTCAGGTCTCTTCTCAACCCCCGTAATTCACGTTAGTGCATCAGAATTAGTGGATAGCTCGGAGCCTAACGCACAATTTTAATTTCTCAATTTTTTCACTCCCTCTATTGCGATTCCTGACTTCTGTGTTCTCAGATGATAACCTTCATTTTTTTCCTATCTTGTAGAGTCCGGGGTTCCAGGGTGATTGCGAAAAGGTGGGGATTAAGCCAAGAAAAATACCAGCAATACAAGCATCAAAACCCCCACTAGTGTCAACTCTATAAGGATAAATCTCCTCCAAAAGGATCCAGCATATTGTATTGATATCAAAACTGTCATCAACATAATAATTTTATATCCAGGTTCTACATAAAATTTTCCCTTTCTCCTCTCTCTCATGAGATATCACCCGATTTAAACAATTACTGCACTTTTGGCTGCCCCATGTGCCAAGACCACTCCCCTCTTTCCATTCTCTCCTTATTTCCAGCCTTGTGCTACTCCCTACCTTCTGGGATTATCGGAGGTTTTACTGTACTACAGTACCGGTAGTACTATCCTGAGCTAACCAACACAACCGCAATCTATGTGTTTGTTCTTTTTTTAAAAAAAAATAATATCATCTTGTTGTTTCGAGTAACTTAAACGCTTGGAGACCGAATCATGTGGGGTTGATTGTCTAGGTATATCTTAGCACTCCAAAAAAAAAATACAATACTTTACACTCTACTCGAGTACCTGGCAACACTATCCACGTACCCAATCTTCCGACTCACCCGGCGCGATTATCTTGAGGGTGAACCTACTCGAGTATGGGAAAATGAATCACCGGTGCCTGCAATCCAAGTAGGCACTTTTTTCTGTTTACTCGAGTAATCACCTTTTCACATGCATGGATATAACAAGCGCTATCTGGAACTGTACCGGTGCCTCGTGTATTGTGCAGTGACAAAATTAACCGAACAAGGAACAGACACCCATAACTTTTGTTCAAAAATCAACCAACAAAAATAATTTTAAAAATAATAATTAAATACATCGCAGTAATCAGCACTTAGTGTATCACTCACTATCTTTAATAATAAAAAGCAGAACTTAGATTATGGTGTATCGGTTGTGTGGTAATGATTTTTTTGGGAGGATTTGTTGTGGGGAGCTATGTGGAGGTCACGGGTGTTCAGTTAATTTCGTCAACGCACAATGACTACTCGTTTGTTGAGAATTCTTTACCTGCTCGTGCCAAGGTTGCGGCTCAACATGACTTTGTGGCTTCCCTGGGCCATAACATTGCTGGGCCGACTCAAAGCTGGTGGAGCCGAATTGAAACCAGATACATTGTATAGGAATTCCCACCTTAAGCCCCTAGCTTCAATTTAGCCCTACGAGTATAATATTCCGGCCCACATGTAGACAAGATGAGCCCATATCGAAGCTCATAGCTATCGAACAACCAAGCTACATTGAGCCTCAGTCATGTTGAGCCACAAAGTTACGATAGGCCGTAAAGTCACGTGCCGCTTTTGTTTTTTTCCTTCGGGCTTTCATTCCTATTGGCGGGTCGGGTTGCGGTCGAGCACCCTGCAAGGATCTGGGGGAGACGGCGCCTTGCGGCAACCTTGGCACGGGTGCCAGGATAACAACCCTTCATGGGTCCGGTATTTTTAATCATATTCCCTGCCATGGTATCGATGCGGCTCGTGCAAGCGGTGTTTCCTCGAGGCTTCCTCGAGGTCTCACAAATACCCCCCCCCGTTTTTCTTCAGCTCCCGCAATCCCGTCAACCAGCTAACTCGATCACGTCTCCTCTACTGGTTCCCGGACAGCGATCTCTCAATATCACTTAAACAACAATACCAACTCCTTTAATACCAAATCTTCCAACAACGTACGGGACAACTGTACTATTCCTGATGACCGGTCGCGAATCTTGACTTGGTTATCGCCGCTGAGCCCAGGTCACGGCACCAGGACATACAAGCCCGCCGAGTCAAAGATGTAGGGGAATAGCTCCTACAAACTGAGGAATTTAGAAGCTGGGACGCCGGTAGTGGGGGCGAATCCAATATTGCAGATTTGTTTTGCTACGGAGATCCAGGGGTTAGAAAGACGTATTATAGGTAGCGAAGACAAATCTCAAGCAATGGTAGAAAAAGGGCGACTGCTGACAAGCCACAACGCTAACTCATTGGCGATAGACAGGTTGTGTGATTGGGCTGGACTACAAGATGCCACCGTTGCATGTTTTTATTTCGACTTCGCCGCCCAAAAAGAGCAGTCCCCCACTAGCATGCCGGGCGCCCTGTTCAAACAACTGGTTTACGGACTGGAGGAGACTCCGGAGGAGGTTTCGCGTGCACACCGAGGTCAAAGAGGTGCCGTTGGTGGACGGGGACCACAAATTTCGGATATTGTCAAAATGACGCAGACTACCTCTCCGAAAAGCGCACCTACATATGTTTCGACACTCTAGACGAGTGCGCGGTAGGATACCAAGTCAAACCTGCCGATTCGCTAAATTAGATTCTCGAAAGGTCTCTAGGCACTCGCATATTCATGACTGGGAGACCGCACATCTAACCGGAGATCGGAAGGTGTCTTGTTGGAAGAGTAATGAGTCTATCTATAAGCCCCCAAAAGGATGATATCATTAGATACCTTCACAGCAGGCTTCACGAGGATACAACCCCTGATGCAATGGACAATAGTCTGGAGGCAGACACCCTGAAGAAAATTTCTGAAGATATTTCTGAAATGTAGGCAAGCAGCGACGGTATAAAAACTTCCTCAAGCTATTCACTAACGGATTCAGCTTTAGATTCCTGCTTGTTTCATTGAATATCGATGCGATCCTACAAGAAACTACAATCCATCGCAAGCGACAAAATCTCAGCGCAATGACAGATGGTTTGGGGTTGGGGGATGTTTATAATGAAACGCTGGGCCGGAAAAAAGGGCAGGGTGGGGAGAAGGCGAGGCTTGGCATAGCCACTGTGATGTGGATCTCTCACTCGGAGCGACCCCTGAAGTCTGGCGAGCTGTGCCACGCTCTAGCAGTCGAAATAGGATCGCCGAGCCTTGATACCGGCTATGTTACTTCAATAGGGACATTGCTAGTTTGTTGCCAAGGACTTGTTGCCGTTGACAAGGAGGCTTCCACTGTCCGGTTAGTCCACTTTACCCTTCAAGAATACCTCCGAGTCCATCCTGAGCCTTTCGGTACGGCTCCTCGACAATGGCGGAAACCTGCTTAAGTTATCTGAATTCTCAGTGGGTCAAGGCTCTTTCGACTAGTCCCTTTCCCTGTCTCTTTCTGGAGTACTCCTCTCTATATTTGGGAGTGCGCGCAAAAAGTAAGCTTTCAGATTGTGCGAAATCGCCTGCGCTAAAGCTGTTTGATGACAACAGTAACCACATATCCACGAGAATCCTCTTAGAAGCATAGGAATTGCATCGCTACAATCCCGATCTTGATGGGCTTTCCTAGTCCAGTGGCCTCCACTGTGCATCCTTCTTCAGGGCCATTGAAGTTGTAGCTGGTTTGGTAGGAGTGGAAGATTGTGATATCGAACAAAATTGGACGGGCAAAACACCTCTGGTGTGGGCTGCTACGAATGGGCACGGGGGAGTGGCGGAGATGCTGCTCGGGCAGAACGACGCCAGCCCTGATAAACTAGATAAGTACTGCAGAACACCACTCTTCAATGCTGCTCGGAATGGGCACGAGGGAATGGTGAAAATACTACTCAAACAAGACGACGTCAGCCCGGACAAACCAGATATGTACCACCGAATGCCACTCCGGTGGGCTATCGGGAGTGGCAATGCAGAAGTGATAGCGTTACTGCACCCGGTACGGTCTAAGGTCGTGGAGGAATCCCCCCCCTTTTCCGATCGCCCCTGAACATAAATAACCCGTCTGCCATTTCTGCAACGCCCACAGCAACTCCGTAAACACGTGTGCCACCGCCTTTCCCCCCCTCTTCTCATCGCCGCCCAGCCCCTCCCGTTGTTTAAATGCCGCCTTGTGGTAATTTCCTTCTCTCCCTCTCCTCCGGGGTCAACTTACCACATCAACTCAGCTTAATTACGTTTTGTAGTCGAAGGAAATCATACGCTGTATAAATGCGCATCACATACTCGCCCAAACCTCCCTATGGATATGCCTAGCATTTCCCTACCTATTTGAGTTAAGATTTGCTAGCTTCGGTTTAAAATCCAGACCTTGACGTCGGTGGGATGCTTTTTCTACCTTATTGAGATCAACCAGTGTGGCTTGAAATTTCCATCAATATTTACTTTTGTTCTTGCTCTCTAGCTATATATCCTTTTTGCGCATTTTTTGTTACCTTTTTCTAAAATTTCTTCTTCCCCCTTCCCCCTCCTCTAGAGTATAGATATGAGGCTCGCTTAGACATATAGAGAAAAAATATATAAAGCGGGAGTATGGCATTTCTGACACCGAGAAGTGACCCAAAAGTTGGTCATTAATTGAAGTATTCTAGTGACTGACTTCCAGTACGGACACAATTTAACGACAACCACACTATGCCACGGCCCTCCGGACGGAACTTGAAGCTGAGGTTGTTAGGATGCCCACACTTCTCAGCCTTGCCCAGTATGGGAGAGTAATACAATAAGTAATATTCAACTGGGGAATTAGCTCCTATTCTACTGGCACCGGTATCCTTGTCAAGAATGATCGAACGGCACACCGCGCTATAGGATATCGATGCACGAGCGAGTTTGGAGGCATATCCCGTTCCACCCTAGCATCCGTTTGCCCACTCAAAATTTTTTCCTACCCCGGGCGTTCTACCAGGTGCTCTAGTCGAGCATCTCGAGTCCATATAATCCCCTCAAGCTAAGCTGGGGAAATCTTGAGATGCCCGGGAGCACTAATGTCCGAATAATACCTTACCCTTACCTATTTTTAACAACGGATACCGAACTTTAGACTACGGCTATAAGATACAGCACCGGGAAAGGGTCCTGTACCCCCAGCAGGGAATTTGGTGTCAGGCAACGATTTCCCCCGTCATAGGAGCCCGTGTTGCAGAAAGCGCTGGTGAATTGAGTTTTTCCATAACAAGCGGACTTTGATAACCAAACTGGTGGGATAAGAGGATTTTCGGCTGGGGGAGGCTTTAAGGTGAGGCTCTGGTGAGGCTCTGGTGACATTCCGGGAGGATTCTGTGCAAGAGGGCCCCATCGAGTAGGAACCAAGTTAGATCGGATATATTCTTATCTACCATGTCGGGTTAATTGTGTACTTGGGGACCGAAGCTGGATTATTTTTTCCTCCTGGTTCTGTGCCATGTATAAACTCTCCTCTTCTGTATCTTCTCAGAGATTGAAAGTGGCTTTTTGTTTCGGCACCCCGTAGGTTTGTGGGGAGTTACTACTACTCCCTATCTTATAATATCGTATGCTAATAAGCCTAGAGTTCGGGTATGTCAGAGTTGACGGAGGTGGATAGGGGATTGTGGTGGTTGCTCGTGGAAAAAACAACAACGCTCCAGGCAGTAACTTTCGTTATAGAGTTTGAAAGATTTATCAAGATATTTCTATGGTTATCATGTCTTTCCTTTGCTATCACCACGGGAGTAAGCAGGGGAGTGGGGGCGTGCATGGGGGGAGATGGTTACTTGTGAGAATTGATAGAAGGGTCAAGATGGTTAATTTCCAGTTCATATATTCTCCTGTTTTCACAATTAGTTATAGGTAGATGTAGAACAAAGAGTCCCAAAGTTTATGATTATCCGATTCCTACAAATTAAGCCATATTTTATTCCGAGTCTGCTCGCTCTACCGCTGCGTCGTTTATTGGTTGCCCCTTACGAAACTGTTAAATTTTGTGTTACTGTCTTCACACAACGGCTTTGTCTAAAGCGTTTCCTTCCTATGTCATTGCGCTGTATTGGGTTGTATCTTTTGTGGTGGTGAGACAACACCGGTTGGGTGATGATTATTGGGCGGCTATCTCGTATCGGCTAGGCTCTCTCTAGATTTGGAGGCGTATACTTTGTTGGAACTTATGATGTGTTTGGGCTGAGGACAGGAAACCAGTTCCTTCTAGTGACAGATGAGGTCACTTATACTTTCTATATATGTTTGGTCGTTTGACCCTTTCCTTTCGATAAGTAAGAAATACATGGTGATCAGAAGTTCCCGGAAGTCTCTACCGTTCCACTTTCAGACAGGATTGGAGCACAATTTCAACAGGTTATGAGCCCGGCCTAGCGCCACACACACAAGCCACAAATCCGTAAGCGATCACGACAGAGATCACCGAATACTTTTCTTCTTATCACTTAATTGACTTCTGCTCTTGTGATTTCTGTGTGTGTAATTCCTTCTTGTGATTTCAACAAACTTCTACTTCTAGGTTCAGAACGTATCTGTGGAGATGGGGGACTATGCACCCTTCCAGGGTTCTTCAGAGTATCGGTGTAAGTATGGTTCTACTCCAAAGCTAAGCAAGACGAACTACTTCACCTGGGGTCCAGATATGGAGATATTTCTTAGATGGGAGGAAGCCTTAGGAATTGTTCTGGGAAATGAGGATCGGCCTCTGGCTGGACAAGCACAAGCCATCTGGGACTTCTACCTCCGCTCCGCTAAAGCCATCACCCTTATCTTTAATTCCTGTTCCCAAGTGTAACATGTATACATGTTCCGGTAACTGTATACAGGAGCGCAGTGCAGGATTTCCTATGTTTAGTTTGATTACTTTGCTTACTTTGATTAGTTTGATTGTTTTACAGCCCCGGAGCTATATTAAGGCCCGGTAGCTTGTGTTAAGTTTAGTTTTGCATGTTGATTGTTTTATTTAGGAACACAAGTGAAGGAATGGTCATGTAAGTTGATGATAGCATTGGGGCAGTGTTATGACTCTTAGGTTTCATGTGGGAGCACAGGACATGCAGGGCAAGGTGCACTGTCCGGTAATGATCATGGTTGCAGGATATCTGATTACTATCGCTATAGAGGAACTCTTGTATTTAAACTCATCTCCTGGCTAGCGGGAGAACGGCAGACTTGAGCAGACTCATGTTTTAAGAATATACTTGGTTGAACGGTGATCTCCGAGTTCCACTGGTCCTTTAACTATTATCTCTCTCTATCCTCGAGTTCTTTGAAGTCTCCCTTAGACCTAGTGCTTGCCAGTCAACCGCTAGCCCTCTATTGTACCTTTTCGTTAGACAGGAGTAAACCTGTTACACCAAGGAATCAAAACCTATATCAAAGGCATTCAGGATCCAGGAGTCATGTGGAACACATTAGAGGAAAAGCTTAACACAGCAAACTTCCGGGCTGGAAGAACGGCAGTGGCAATGAGGTTTAGTAACTTGAGGCCGGTTACAGATAATATTAATAAGTACATTACCGCAGTTCTAGATTGCTGGAATGAGCTGGCTGGATAGGACAAAGAGATCTCAGATGAAGTGGTGAATACTAAGTTAACTACTACTATGCCAGCCGTGTTTAGACCTGTACTAGATATCATCGCACGACAGCCTATTGAAATCCAAATGTTAGACTACATAGTCAACAGCTTACTCGAGTACGAACAAGAAATTTTGAACCAAGTGAAGGTTAGTGGAATAGATGTTGATAATCCTATTCCCAGAAGAGAGACTATGCCCCAAATCCCTATTCAAGCCTTGCCTGCATTTCACTATGCGAAATACGCTTTGGAGATACCAGCCCACCAAGCAGAAAGCAGATTCCAAAGCCCCTCTCAGCGCTTTCAAGGGCGAACATCTACTACTACACTTTCTCGTACTACGTGCTGGTATTGTAGGAAGATTGGGCATCGTGAGTGGGATTGCTGGAAGAGAGCCTCTGATATGTGAAATCAGAGAGGTAGCGGTAAACACAGACGAGGTAGTAGGGGTGGCAGAGGCAGACAGGGAGAAAGACAATTTGGTATGGGCAGGAGGGGAGGCTATAGGAGTAATGCACATGTCCAAGATGGGCAAAATACTGGTGGATCTTATGGTCAGGGGAGTGGGGGCAGCTTTGCCAACTTAGAGGATGGGCGAATTGATGCTGGATTCATTCGGGCTTTAGCTGCTATTTAAGGAGAGTATATAAAAGACAACTTGAATGACCTATGGGTAGTGGATTCTGGAGTATCCAAGCACCTATGTCATAAGCGAACAAGGTTTCACTCGATTGAGAAGCTTCGAACACCAGTCCAAATTATCACTGCAGATAATACAACTCTTTGGGCATCAGAGATCCGTTTCATACAGCTTTACCCTACTACAAACACCAGAGACTATCCCACAATCGAGGCCCTGTATGTTCCTAATCTCTCACACTCACTGCTGTTGGTCTCTTACCTGTCAGCTAGGTTTCCAATTAATGTGGTTGCATGATGACGGGCTCCTCTCCAATCTACTGTCCAGGGCGAAAAATGTAAAAGGTTCAGAATTACTCCCCCCTTCAGGGCGGTAGTCCCTACACCTCGACAAAGCATCAGCCTTTTCATTTAACTGTCCTTCCCTATAAATAACCTTAAAATTGAACGGTTGTAGAAACTCTGCCCAGCGGTGTTGTCTGCGGTTTAGAGTCTTTGTAGTAATAAAGAACTCTAAATTCTTATGATCGGTATACACCAATATCTGATCATCAACTGACATCAACATATATGCCTATTCTTTAAAGGCTGCTACTATTGCGGCCATCTCCTTATCATGGACGTCATAATTTATCTCTTCTGGCGAGAACTTTCTACTATGAAAAGCTACAGGATGCCATTTCTCATCTTCACAGAGTTGAGATAATACGGCTCCTAACGCAAAGTCACTAGCGTCGGTTTCCAACTGAGTTGGATGAGTGTCAAAGTGTGTCAGAATTGGGCCTGTGGTAAACATATCCTTCAATGTGTCAAAAGCATCCTGACACGAAGGAGTCCACGTCCATTTGATACCTTTCTTTGTCAAGTCCGTTAATGGTTTGGCTATCTTGCTAAAACCTTTTATGTACAGACGATAGAAATTGGCAAAGCCCATGAAGCTTGGCACATTGACGACCTTTTTGGGCGTTGACCTTGCCCGGATTCCTTCAACTTTTATACTTGTCATGGAGATTCCTCTATCCGATATTTTATACTCAAGGAACTCTACTTCCCGTTGATGGAAGCTTGACTTCTTAATGCTGACGCAAAGGCGTGCCTTTCTTAGCCTTTCCCTGACCCGCCTTACTAGGGCGACATGTTCTTCAACTGTTTCCGTATAGATCAATATGTCATCCATATAGGCAATGACTGCGACATCTAACATGTCATGGAATACATCATTGATCATACTCTGGAACGTTGATGGTGCGTTGCATAACCCAAAGGGCATCACGGTGTACCCATAAAGACCGTACCAGCTTTTAAAAGCGGTCCTCCATTCTTCACCTTCCGCCATGCGGATAAGGTAATAGTCATTCTTCAGATCCAATTCAGTGAAGATAGTGGCATTACCGAGCCTACTTCTAAGCTCACTCATCAAGGGTAACGGATACTTATTCTTGATAGTAATCTTGTTTAACCCTCGGTAATCAACACATAACCGAGTCCATCAGCAAAAATACTAGCCTGCGTCCTGGGCGTCCTGTGGGTCAGACACACCTGACGCACAGAACGTCAATCGCGAATCAGGACGCACTGGGCGCACACCTAACACTCAGGACCCAACCAGACGCAGCACCTAACCTCAGGACCCAACCAGACGCAACACCTAACCTCAGGACGCAACCAGACGCAGCACCTAACCTCAGGACGCAACCAGACGCAGCACCTAATCCTCAGGACGCAACCAGGCGCAGCACCTAATCCTCAGGACGCAACCAGACACACCACCTAATCCTCAGGACGCCACCAGACGCAGTACCTACTCTTCCTGAGATAACTGAAATAAGCGAAGGGTCCCCCCTCCCCCCTTTACCTATTTCTGACCTTGGTCACCCGG
>Ga0307509_10007662_pt1 | contig 14031 bp, 18 predicted proteins | sample 10_EM_MG_FD_202245 | JGI IMG/M metagenome (GOLD analysis project Ga0307509, IMG submission 202245) | Populus trichocarpa ectomycorrhiza microbial communities from riparian zone in the Pacific Northwest, United States - 10_EM | ecosystem: Host-associated > Plants > Roots > Unclassified | place... | reverse complement strand
TTCGTCCAAACAACTATCGTCTCAGCTTCTAACTTCCGCAACCCTTTCCAAAACAGAACTCCCTTCTTCCATACAGCCAGTGTCGTAGTAGTGTTGGAGATATGGAACCTTCGCGAATATTTCAACAGCTTGTAGGGGTTCACCAAGTCCTGTTCGAGAAGTATTTTAATCACTCCCGCGTGCCCATTCCAAGCGGCACCCCAGAGCGGTGTTCCACCGGCGTTATGTGGCTTGTCGGGGTTGACCTTGTCTCGTTGGAGTAGCTTTTTCACCACTCCCTCGTGCCCATTCCAAGCGGCACCCCAGAGTGGTGTTCGGCCGTCGTTACGTGGATTGTCGGGGTCCACCTCGTCTCGTTCGAGAAGCATTGTCACCACTCCCTCGTGCCCATTCCAAGCGGCACCCAGAGCGGCCTTCCGCCGTCATTACTAGGCTTATCAGGGCTGACCTCGTCCCGTTTGAGAAGCATTTCCACCACTCCCTCTTACCCATTCCAAGCGGCACCCCAGAGCGGTGTTCTGCAGTCATTATCGGGCTTGTCGGGGTTGACCTCATCCCGTTCGAGAAGCATTTTTGCCACACCCTCGTTCCCCTTCCAAGCCGCAAACCAGAGTGGTGTTTGGCCATCCTCACCCGGTTTGTCGGGGCTAACATCACCCTGTCGCAGCAGGATTTCAACAACTCGCTCATGCCCATTGAAGGCAGCCCACACGAGAGGTGTATTATCCACACAGTCTCTCTGGTTGATATCACAACCCTCCACCTCTATCAAACCAGTTACAATCTCAGCAATCCCGAAGAAAGATGCACAATGTAGGCCACTGAAGAGGTGGAGCATATTGAAATCAATATCATACTCGTGTTCTTGCAGGGATTCCAAGAGGACTTTGGTGGATATGCGGTAATTGTAGTCGTCAAACAGCTTTAGCGCGAGCAGCTTCACGCAATCCGAAAAATCCTTTTTTGCATGCACTCCCCAATAAATGGATGAATATTCAAGAAGAGGTGTGCCTTGAAGGTCGGCAGAGATCCTCGCCGAAAGAGCCCTGACCTGTTGCGAATTCAGAAAACTTAAGCAGGTCTCGGCCATCGTTGAGTGAACTTTGCCAAAAAGATCGGGATGAGCTCGGAGGTACTCTTGAAGGGTAAAATGGATTAATTGGACCGTGGAAGCCTCCTTGTCTACAGCGACTAGCCCTTGACAGCAGGTTGTGACTGTTGCTATGGATGGAACATCGTCGGTATGGAGATTCGGTGACCCTATTTCGACGGCTAGCGCGTGACATAATTCATCAGCCTTCAAAGGACGCTCTGAGTGAGAGATCCACATCAAGGCGGCCATGCCAAGCCTCGCTCTGGCCCCGCCCTGTCTCTTTATCCGAGACAGTGTTTCACCATAGGCACTCTCAAACCCCGAGCCATCGGTAATTGCGTGTAGTTTTTGTCGCCTGCGACGTGCTGTGGTTTCTTGCAGGATCGCATCGATATTTAGCGAGGCTAGCATGAATCTTGATATCTATCTGTTAGTTGATAATTTGAGGTATGTCCCGAAATGTTGTTGCTTCTGTAGTATCGTGCGTTAACAAAATTAACCGTACACCACGGACGACCATGGCAACACCACTACCCCACCAACCCCACTATCAATGAAAAACTAAAAAAAAATTAAAAAAATGTAAATACATAGTGGAAATTAATATTTGATATACCATCCATCAGCCTTAATAATTGCTTCCACTCTATCCACCATTGATCCTGCCAAAGTGTCAAAAACCTTTGGGTTAAGAAGTTCCCAACAATCAGTAATAGCTTCCTCTATTACTTTTTTGACCTCATTGACAGGACCCTTTATCAGATGAGCTCAGGATAGTGCTTGTCAAGCTTATCTTTCACTAGAGACCAGACATCCTCAATTGGATTGAGGTCTGGTGAATAGGCAGGAATTTCCAGAAGAGTAACTCCCTGCCCTCTGAGCTATCTTCTAAAGGGCAAGTGAGTCTTAGCATTGTCAATGATAAGAAATCCCTCTTCTTCTCCAACCTGTTCTCAGATATCCTCCCATATCCCTAAAAAGTCATACTGATCATAAACATCAATAATTGACTTTCCAGTAACTCGACCCTTAGCAGAAGTAGGATCAGGAAAAACAGGCAAAAAGAGACCATGAGTTTGACCATAAAAAAAACCAGTCATCATCTGGCTAATCCCCCTCTCTCCTCTCCTAGCAGTAGGTTCAACACAATCCTTATTCCACTTCTCTTTTGGATATCTAAATACCCATTTTCTCCTCTTTCCCCCTCCTCTTTCTACAGCTACCTCATCTCCCCACATTGCCTTCCTTCTCCACATCTTTCTTGTCCAATTCCTATGAGCTAATGCCCATTCCAATCTCTCTTGAGCTAGATCCTCATCCAAATGAACCCTCTCTTGTGCCAACCATTTTTTCAGATGCTTTTGTGCAAGTCTTCTCCTCACTGTCATAGCAGAAACCTTGGGAGCAACTTTGTTGGCAATCTCAGAATAGCTAGTATTGCGATTACTGAGAGCTTCCTCCACCATAGGATCATCCTGCGACTTGGTAGTTTTAGGATACCTTCCTCTACCCTTTCTCTCCTTCACCTCTTGATCTTCTTTTAAGATTGTATCTTTAACTGTGTTGAGAGAGATTTCAAGAAGGTGGGATATTTCACGATAGCTCATTTGAGGCTTGTGTAACCAGAGAATTATCCCACTGGTAAACTCAGAGAGGTGGTTAGAGGGAATTGGCTTTTTGTCATGGCTGCAAAGAATAGGAGGCATAGTTTCTTGAAATAAAAGAATTAAACAAAATGGTTGGGTTTTGGTTGAGGTAGAGAAATTTCTTTATGTGGTGTTCAAAGTGAGGGGTGATGAGGAGGGTTGCATTGCCGCCGATCATGGGTATACGGTTAATTTTGTTAATGCACAATACATACATTTCTGAAATATCATCGGGAATTTTCTTCAAGATATCTGCCTTCAGAGAACTGTCCATCGCATCCGAGGTTGTGTCTGCGGATAGCCTGCTCTGGAGATATGTGATAATATCGTCCCTCTTGGGACTTCTGGATATGCTTGCTACTCTTTCACCAAGGTGTGTTCTGATTTCGGGCAGAATGTGCGGTCTCCCCGTCACAAATATTCAAGTGCCCGGAGGCTGCTGGAGGAGTTGACCCAGTGAATTGAGAAGTTTGACTTGGTGTTCTGTTGCACATTCATCGACCGCGTCGATACATATGAAGGCGCGCTTGCGGGTACAGGTCGCGTGCAGCATGTTCAAAATATCCGAAATTTGCGGTGCCTGCCCACCGACGGCATTTTTCCGGTCTTTGAATGTTTTTGATATCTCCTCGGGGATCTCCTCGAGTCCAAAAACCAGCTGTTTTAATATCGAGCCCAGAATCCTCGTCTGGGGCTGCTCTTTTTGCTCGGCGAAGTTGAAATAAAAACATGAAATAGTGGTATTTCGTTCTCCAGCCTGACCACACAAATAGTCTACTACCCCCGAGCTACCCTCACCCTTAGTCAGCATTTACCCTTTTTCTCCCACTCCTTGAGGTTCGTTCATGCTACCTAATGTAAGTTTTGATAGCTGGAATCCCATAGTTTTTAGGGTATGATAGTTAGTTTGGGGTACGACCGGTTTAGGGTCATGACTGCCACTTGGGGGTTTTTCCCATTGTGTGGGTTTTTCCTGTTTTGTGTGTTTGTGCGCTCTCTTCTGTATCTAGTCTGAGCTACCAGTAGAGAGTTTCCTGTATCGTACAAGGAACATCCACATCGTTATCATCACATACCAGAACTACCACCTACATGCTTTTCTCTGTGCTTCGCACAAGTACCTACGCTACCCTAGTTATTATTGGGTTGTGAGTGAGCTGCCATCAGACTGTCGTTATTAGGTTATGAACCAGGCCTAACAAGTCCGGAAAAAGCTAGGAAAACCTTTTCTGACTGTTGAGGAGAATGGCTTTCACGGAAGACGATCAAACAAATCTATCTATCCATCCATCCATCTACCAAACGAAGCAGTGTATTGCCGGCGAGTTGATAACACTTACCTAGTCAACGGACGTTGTTTTTTTCACGGAATACAAGATGAGAAAACCAGAAGGTTCAGTATCTCTCATGTACTCTGGCTCTCCGAAGCTTGATGGAACGAATTATCGCATGTGCTCCATGCGAAGGACAGATGTCCTCGAATGGGAGTAACTGTAGGCTTTGACGATCAGTGATGAAGAGATTATGAAGCCGCCTCACTCCATCATACTCGTTCTGCCTAGTGAGTACCAGATTGCCTTGGACCAATACCAAGTGCAGAAGAGAAGGATTCAGAAGGCTGTTGGAACTCATCGTCTGGGTATGACAGACGCCATGGGTGTTTCTTACTACAACGAAGTATGGATAACACCAGGGAAGATTTGGAATGACGTCCAGAGCAACAACAAGACTGTAGTTGGCTACAAGGCAAATCGCTTAGAGAAAGAGCTGTACTAATATAACCTCAAGGGGTGTGGTACTGTACTCGAGTACATTAATAAGATCCGCAAGCTACGGGATAAGCTTGTTATCAGCAGAAATACACCTACGTATGTGCAGATGATTTTCCATCTCTTCGAGGGCCTTCCCAAGACGCCTGAATGGAAGACATGGATCATGGTCACCAAGAGTGTTCTGGGTTCACAAACGACAATCATAGGCTACACAGAACTCAAGGCAAAGCTTACTGCCTACGAAGTTGAACTATAACACGAGCGGGATATCGAGCCTGGTCAAGCACTCTATTCAAAGACTACAAAGACTACTCGATTCCAGAAGCCGTCCAACTCTTCAAGGAAAGGTGTCGCCCCAGTGCGAGAAGCAAACCTATAAAAGGAAGGTTTGCCGACTCATGCCACCACTGCGGCAAACCCGGTCATAAGATTCGTGAGTATCGACCGAAGGCAAACGAACACACAGGGTTGGGAATCTCTGTCAAACGCAGCTTACACCAGACTGGAATAGCTGGTGTCATGGAGGAGCAGCTCTGGCTGGCGACCGACACCAATCCACAGAGCGTGCATCAGGAGACGCGAGGGGAAAAGGCAATGTTGGGGAAGTATGTCGTTCCAGAGATGGATTAGGAGATATATTCCGGTTGCACCAATCACATGACGAAGCATGCTGGTGTATTCCTGGAGGTAGCTTAGAAGCGCCTAACATCTGATGAACGACAAATGCGTACCGCTACAGGGAAGTTGGTCTCTGGGGCGGGAATTGGTACAGTTGGCATTAGGATATGGTCACCTAGCCAGGGGTCACAGACCATACTCCTTCAAGAAGTCTTACATATTCCCAGCGCTATTTCGACCAATTTAATCTCCGTCAGCCAGGTTACAGTGAAGGGGATGAATATATCGTTCAAGAGGATCATTGCAGAGGTCTTCCGCCATGGTATTCTAATGGCCATTGCAAAGAAGGTCGACCAACTCTAAACAATTCTCACAGATGCGAGCTTCACAGATGCGAGCTTCACAGATGACGGGCTTCTTATTTAGTTCAAGGATCCGACATTGATGACGTTATGGCAATATCATTTAGGCCACCTCTACCATCAAGCTCTACTCAAGATCAGCAGTAACGAGCTTGGCTGTGGGCTGCCCGCTTTACAAGCAAACAAAATAACCAGTTGATGCAATGCTTGTTTAAAAGGTAAGATGATCCCAATGCCATTCAAGCCAGCAGCCCAGCGTATGTCCGCTCTACTTGAGCTGATCCACTCGGACCTGTGTGGTCCTATGCAACAGAAGTCTTTCGGCTGATGTCGTTATTTTATGTTACTTATAGACGATTTTATAAAGTTTACTGGCGTCAATTTCCATAAAAAGAAGAGTGATGCAGCCGTGTCTTTCAAGGCATACAAGACTCATGTGGAACGGCAACATCAAGGGAGTGGGAAGGACTACGTCATCAAGGCTGTGCGTACGGATGATGGAGGAGAGTATACAGGCGAGGCATTTCAGAGAGAGCTGGGAGATGCGGAATCGAATTTCAGTCTACGATTCCCGATACGCCACTTGAGGATGGTGTCGCAGAGAACAGCAATCGAGTCCTGGTCGGTAGAGCGAATGTACTGCTAGAACAAGCCAGTGCTCCAAAGACCTGTTGGGCTGAAGCGGTACAGACAGCAGTTTACTTGAAGAACTTGTCTATTACGAAAGGGACGCATGGAATAGATGCGACGCCCTATGAATTATGGTTTGGCAAGAAACCCAACATTCAACACTTACAAGTCAGGGGATCTACAGCGTACGCTCACATCCACCCAGCAAAACAAGCGGACAAGAAATGGAGTGCTCATGCAGAGCATCAGCAAAAATACTGGCCTGCGTCCTGGGCGTCCTGTGGGTCAGACGCACATGACGCACAGAACGTTAATCGCGAATCAGGACGCACCAGGCGCACACCTAACACTCAGGACGCACCAGGCGCACCTAGAATACTCAGGACGCAACCAGACGCAGCACCTAATCCTCAGGACGCAACCAGACGCAGTACCAACTCTTCCTGAGATAACTGAAATAAGCGAAGGGTCACCCCTTTACCTGTTTCTGACCTTGGTCACCCAGGTCACTATATATTTTATATCATCAAAAGGTATTAAATTTACTACTAATAGTCTTCTATTCTTCTAATATACAGCTCGTTGAATCCCCCCCCCTTCTTGCCTCCCCCGGGACCATATAGCTACATGGAAGATTGGCACCTCAGATCCCTCTGTATACCGGTGTGTAGCTGGCGTTGAGCCCAGTGACGTCCACGTAACGGAATCAAATCGGTTGAGCGGTTGTGGAGGAATCTGCCATCGAGTTCAGGATTAGTAGAGACCAAGGACCACTCTCAGAAGGGTGGGCGATCTCTATGAATACTGATGCGCCAGAGACGTACCTTATACCGGCGTGTAGCTGGTGCCGTGCCCAACGGCGTCCATGTGACAGATTCAACATTGGTTAAGCGGTTATAGAGGAGTCTGCCATCGAGTTCAGGATTGTTAGAGACAAAAGACCACTCTCAGAAGGGTGGCGAACTCCATGAATACTGATACGCCAGAGACGTACCTTATGCCGGCGTGTAGCTGGCGTCGAGCCAAACGACGCCCAAGTAACAGATCCAGAATCGGCTCCGCGGTTGTAGAGGAATCTGCCATCGAGTCCTGGGATCGCCAGCATCCCCTCTCAGCCTTCCCAGGACCCTCCCCCTCCCAGAGTAGATAGCGATTTCATGAGTATTGATGCGCCAGAGACGTACCCTATACCGGCGTGTAGCTAGCGTCAAGCCCAATGACGTCCAGGTAACGGATTCAAAATCGATTGCGCGGTTGTAGAGGAATCTGCCATCGAGTTCAGGATTAGTAGAGACCAAAGACCACTGTCAGAAGGGTAGGCGATCTCCTTGAGTATTAATGCGATTGGGATGTACCTTATACTGGCGTGAAGCTGGCATCGAGCCCAGAAACCTCCTGGTGTCAGATTCAGGATCGGATGTGTAGTTGTAGTTGAGTATTATGCAGGATGCCTGGGAATATGGATGTTAAGAGTGATGATGAGAGAAGAGAATATTGAGGGAGACGATGAGAGAACAGTGTGTCACTTCGCGTGTGAGGCTAAGTGCCGAGAAACCATGATGAACTATGCCAAGAAATACTGAGGGGTACCCCTGAAGCAAACATCTCTCAGTGGTAAATCATGATGAGCAATGAAGTTGATGGACGAGTCTGGATGCACCGGAGGCAGAGTTGCTTTGACTAATATGTCAGGACGGAATGTGGTGTATTGGTTTGGCTCTAGATTCATGGAATTTGAGCGGGCGTTGCCAGGCGACTCAGGACGCACAGGACATAGGGGACGCAAGTCTGGACGCACAGAACGCAGGGGGCGCAGATTTAACGTCGCGTGCGTCAGAATGCAAAGGCGCCGTGTCTGATGCAGGGTAATTTTTTGCTGATGAGCGTTTGATCTTTATTGGATATACGCTATTGCCTAAGCAATACCGCCTCTACGATCCTAATCTGAAGAAATTGATTACGGCATGTGACTTTGTCTTCCATGCAGACTCTCCGTACTACCAACCTCTCAAGCAACAGATCTTTTGCCCTGTTTTGACTAATCATTCTATAGTCAGTGTTTCTCAGAGTACTGGAGAAGAGACAGACTTCTATCTTGTCTTGGATGATGTTGAGAGTCTCAGTAGTGATGATTTTGATCATGCTACTGACGAGGAGGAGGAAGGAGAACCCGAGCATAGCGGAGAGAGCCAATGCATTTACTTCGAAGAAGTTAGAAGAGAACCAGACTGACTGATGAAGAAGACTCCAAAGTGTCGCACTTCTGGTCATATGGCGAATACTCTTGGAAGCCACTAGAGAGGGTCTGCCAGTGGGCTGAGAACGATTAGGAGAGAGACTTGAGGAGAAGAAAGAAGTAATCAGGCGACACTCATTGATTTAGCGTTATTGGTCGCCGATGGACCTAGAACTATCACAGATGCACTTGATGGACCTAATCGTACCAAGTGGATTGAGGCAATCAACAGTGAGTTGTTGTCATTGGAAGGACACAAGACTTGGTCCGTGGTGCAGGTAGGAAAGAGACCAAAGGATGCATGGGCGATATCTTCTAGAATTGTACTTCAGGAGAAGATAGGGGAGGACAGAAAGGTGGCATGATATAAAGCACGTCTCATTGCAAACGGATTCCGACAGAGAGAATGAATCGAGTACTCCGAAACCTACAGCCCCACCATCTCCTTTGCTGCCATTCAGACTGCCCTATCGAGAGCGGCAATGGAGAATAAAGAAATCGTCCAACTCGACATTGTCACCGTCTTCCTAGAAAGCAAAGTTGAGCAGGAACTCTATCTACATCTACCCAAGGAGTTTGGTCTTGCCAACAATGGGAACGTAATCCTAAACAGTAATAGGATTGAGTTGGAAGTCTCCGTCACAGTGCGCTTAAACAGAAGCTTCTATGGGCTAAAGCAGGCAGGACACAATTGGGATAATATATTGGAATCATATTTCACGAAGGAGATGTGTATACGTGCCTGCAAATTTGAAGCTGGAATGTATACCACCCCGAGCCGGGCTACCATAATCGCCTGGGTCAATAATATTTTGCTTATCGGAAGTGTAGAGGAGGTTGAGAGCGTGCATTCCGCCATTGAACTGAGTTTTACTATCAAAGATCTTGGGAATATCAAGTCTTTTCTGAGCATGTTGGTGGAACGGGACCGGGGGAGACGCAATATTTACCTCAGTCCAAGAGTGTACCTCAATAAGGTTTTGAAAAGGTTTTGGATAGACAAATGCATAGGGTATACTACACCTATGGACGTCAAAGCTAAACTTCATTCTAAAAGAGAGGGACAAGAGGTGACGGATAAGGTACAATACCAAGAGGCTGTCAGAAGCCGCGCCTAGGCCACTATTACAACACGTCCAGACATCGCATATGCAACTGGATTAGTAGGACGTTTCGCCGCTGACCTATCTATGTTACATTGGGTAGCCGTTAAGAGGACTTTATGCTATTTGAGGAACTCTTTGGGACTACGAATTCATCACCGGAGGAGGGATGACAGAGGCTTTGGAGGAAGAGAAAGAGGAAAGAAAGCAAAGAAAGCCCCTATCAGTGTCTACGCTGATGCCGATTTCACAGGAGAGGTGGATGGTATGAGATCGACTACGGGTTTTGTTATAAACGATCAATATGGAGCCATTGTTCACTGGAAGTCTCAACGGCAGAAAACTGTAGCAAAATCAACCACAGACGCTTAGTTCAACGCCACTGCCCTTGCTGTCAAGGAGGGTATTTGGTTGGCAAAGGTCCAGGTCGAGTTATACACAGAAATCAAAGAGGTTATTCCTATATCCGTGTTCAACGACAATCAAGCCTGTATTGCTAGTCTCATGAATGGCCAGTTTAGGGCCTCTACAGGCCATGTGGGTATGAGATATTTCTGGTTAAGAGAGCTAGTACTTCAGGGTGAAGTCACAATCATGTATCTTAGAACAGATGAGATTATAGCTGATGGATTGACTAAGGGTCTGGACAGTGGGAAACACCAGGAATTTACGAGGATGTTGTCTATGATGAGCTGAGCGCTATCATAATACCTGTTTGTGTTTCATTTTTGTTCTAACAAAAGTTTTTTTTCATGCTGTTTAGCACAATCATACCATGTATTTGTTACTGCATGGGATTCAGGTGAGTGATAGCTAGAATCCCATAGTTGTTAAGGTATAATAGTTAGTTTGGGATATGACCGGTTTAGAGTTGTGACTGCCACTTAGGGGTTTTTCCCATTGTGTGGGTTTTTCCTGTTTTGTGTGTTTGTGCGCTCTCTTCCGTATCTAGTCTGAGCTACCAGTAGAGAGCTTCCTGTATTGTACATCGAACATCTACATCGTTTTCATCACATACCGGAACCACCCGCTACGTGCTTTTCTCTGTGCTTCGCACCGTTACCTACGCTACCTCAGTTATCATTGAGTTGTTAGCGAGCTGCCATCAGAGTGTCGCTATCAAGTTTGACCAACACCACAACCTCCATAACAAAACAAAACTGCTGTAACAACCCAGCCTTCCCTTCAGGTGTTTGTAATGGGAAACGATCATCGTAACTATCATAGGCTATCGACATAGCCTATGTAGTTTCCTTCGTCTATCGTTAGAGACTAACATCTTGTGTTTGTAGTAGGTATAGTGATCATAGGAAGTCTTATCATGTAGGAAGAGAGTTCTCGCATACAAGCGAGGTAGTATAGAGATAAGGGCATTAGGTATCTCAAACATATTGCACCTATGGAAGGTCACTGTCAATGGGCTTGGCCCGCGCCCCAGTATCTGAGTGGTGTATTACTTAGATGGTTGCGTGAAGAGCTCTAACTACAGTGACGGTTTTTCTTTTTTTCTTTTTTTCTTTTTTGAATCATATACATTTGTTTAAGGTACAAAGACAGCATTCAGCTTTAACACTATGGCCAACAAAAACCGTACCCTCCTCACCCCAGGAAACATCCAAACCCCCAAGTCCCTCTGGTATGAGACCAACCGCACATCTCGCCTATCGCCCAACTAAATCCTACGAACATACTCGTACATACAAAGGAAGTAGAAAGGAAAGAAACAAGCAGGAAGGAGAGGAGAACCCTAAGCGACATCTGCAAAAACCGAAAGGGTGAACACAGGAAATGTATGAACCCCTGACAAAGGAAAATTACGTCTGATAGGTGACGTGTATCAGCCTGAGCTAGGAAGTGAGAGTGTGAACATGCACGCCGGAGCGGTGCCAGGGAACGAAGCGGTGCCCGATGGCAGGATGGGGTAACGGATGGAGGAGACACTGATGATGGGTCTCCGGTGGGTGTGCCAAAACGGAATTAGCGACAGCCAGAAGGACGGGCGTAACCGAGGCGGATTTTTGTATAGCGACCGAAGATCGACCGCGGGCGGGATGTAGTAAGGTGCCAGCTTGGTGGGTGGGAAGAGGGGGGGTGAATATAGCTGTAACCGAGCAAAGGGACGAAGACCAAGAGGGTGGAGAGAGGAGCATATGTGGAGGAAGGCAGACCAAACACTTGAGACAACCGACTAGAGTAACTGCGGCCAATGCTTTACCGAATGCGAAATGAGGATAAGGTGCTGAAGTTAATAACTGAAGGGTTCCCCGACAGCACCACATAACCAGGACGGAAACGTACTTCGCAACGGGCTTGGAAAGCTCAGCGCCGACCGTGAGCGAAGAGAACGGATTGCTGACCGTGCAAAACCTAAGCAAGGTGCAAAGGAAGTGCGGGGTAAGGGGGACAACTGAACTTCATGAGCGGGAGTCAATGATGAACAGGAACAAGAACCCCATAGAGGAGGGGGAAGACCCCAAAGGGAGAGGAGGGGTGATAGCGTCACTCCCCTAGGTCGAAGCCATCAAGGGGGAGGAGAGAGGGGTGGTGGTGGATCCCACGATGATTTCCCTGGTGTTGAGATTTCAATCGCCGGAGGTGTAGGGGAGATGGTTCGTGCTAACTACTGTGACGTTTTTTTTTTTCTTTTTTTTTTTTTTTTTATATCATTTTGAATTTTGTTTGTCAAGCTAAGAAGCTAACCAGGTACAAAAGGCCCGTTCACCCAGCAGTATGGAGCCAAAGAACCTCCAGCAACAGTCCATCCCTCATCCCTCTCGCCCAAAACCCTCTGACCCTGCCCGATACCGTTAGGACTAACGAACTATCCGGTCCTATGGGTAGAAAACTACAAGTGAAAATACAGGCCTTAATACAATAAACCAAAAACCTCCGCAGATGTGCAGCCCATAAGAAAAAACCCCAACCCGACAGTAAACAACCAAGTAAAAGTAAGGAAACCTCAAGCCCATCTAGAAAGGAACACCAAAGACCCAAGAACCGTAGACAACCCACCCTTAGCCCAACAGTAGCCCCATTCTGACGAATCAGGGAAGGGATCAACGAGCCAGCAGGAGAAAGTCATGGCCACAACAGCACAGACTAAGGGGTAAAAGTACCCGGGGCATAGAAGCCCGGCTGATGGGGCAAGTGAACCCCAGAGGGAGAGCCGAAACCAAACCAACACAGAGGAAATGTGGGGCAGGACAGAGTAAAGACCGTAGGCCCACCAGAAACCTGACCGGGGGAGGTGCATATCCCACGAGGGACAGAGGCGGCAGCATGATACCCCTAGGAACAAGAGAATTTCACCAGCACGCGCGCAGCCATGCCAGATCCCAACTCGAGACCATCATGAGGGAACAGAGGCCAGGCGGTGAGGGCAGTAGGGTGCCAGCCAAGGAGAGAAGGCAGTAGGGTGCGAGCTGACGAAACCGTAGGAGCGGAGAAAGGAGGAGTAGACCCAAATGAAGAAGTACGAGGGAAGGCGACCGAAGCGAGATCACAACTTTTCAACGATGCCGACCGTACCGGACAGGACTCTCAGGAGATAGTGCAATACCAGAGAGCAGAGCCACCGGGGCCACAACTTCACCGATAGCCCGAGCCTGCGACCGACCCGTTGACGAGGTAAGGGGGTTGCCGACCATGCAAAGTGTTAAGCCAGGGGAGCGAAACACAGTGCGGAGAAAGGAGGAGAGAGTAACCGTGAAACCCCTAGACAAAGACTGCCCGTAGACAATGCCATCAGGAGGGAATCAGAGGGGAGAGGCGGACGGGAGTAGCTTCACCCTTCTAGGCAACTAGGCCATCAAAGAAGGGGAGAGGGACCAACCGTGATGATTTCCCAATGGTGTTGAGATTTCAATCGCTGGAGGTGTAGGGGAGAAGGTTCGTGGCTAACTACTGTGACCTTTTTTTATTTTATTTTTTCCTTTTTTTCCTTTTTTTCCTTTTTCTATTTTTTATTTTATTTTTTATTTTTTTTCTATCATGTATTCGTTGTTAAAGTACAAGAACTCCCATCCTCCCTCTCGTCTACCCACCCGGCGATTGAAATCTCAACACCACGAGATTATCACCACTTTTCCCAACTCCACCCCCCTCTATGAATTCGCTCTAGGGGGTGGAGTGCATCTCCCCTCATCTTCTCCTGCCCTTAGGTTTCTCCCTTTGGGCATTCTTCACGTTGGGTTCCTGGATTTCGTCATCTTTTGATGATGTTTCCTCTTCGTACCCCGCTTTTGCTCTGCTTTGCTTAGAGCATTTGCACTGTCGGCCATACGCTTCTCAACGCCCATGTTACAGACGGCCGGGTACACGGTTTGCAGTAAGAGAAAACACTTCAACTGGCCACGGTCGATTTCTCTACTCTCTTTCTCTTTAAGAGGCTGCCAAGTCAAGACACGAACGCGTTTTCGGATAGTTTCTACGGCACAGAGTTGGGTCTACCCCTCTTTCTTCTCCTCACACGGCAGGATCGGCTGGCACCCTACTGCTTCTTCACCTTCTTGGCTGGTACCCACAACTACCTGGCTGGTATCCACAACTACTTCTTCACCATTCGGACTATG
>Ga0307509_10007660_pt1 | contig 14033 bp, 16 predicted proteins | sample 10_EM_MG_FD_202245 | JGI IMG/M metagenome (GOLD analysis project Ga0307509, IMG submission 202245) | Populus trichocarpa ectomycorrhiza microbial communities from riparian zone in the Pacific Northwest, United States - 10_EM | ecosystem: Host-associated > Plants > Roots > Unclassified | place... | reverse complement strand
AAGATCCGGATCATTGAGTGAATAAGCTGGTAGTCCACTAGTCCCCATTGATGACTTAACAATTACTCCAGTGTGAACCATCCAGGGCGACTCTTTCACTTTAATATCAAAATAAAAACCAAGATTAAAACCGGTAGTTGACTTTGCCTGATCTAATCCCCCAATGGTCATACTATTTGCTCCTCCTTCAAGACCAAACTCAATTTTACCGGAATTTAATTTGTCGCCTAACAGCAAGGAGATCAGAACCTGACCCGTGCATAAGTATGGAAAGAAAGCGACAAGAAAGATTATGAAGAACCGGCTCACTTTAAGTGGTATTTTATAGAAAAATGGTTTTATTTTTTTCGAAAATACATATTCATGAAGTCATTCTATTTCTAAAAGAGAGAAAATAAATGGCGAATTTTAACCTTATAAATAATCAACATGAAAAAACATCTAATGCTCCTATTATTATGCTCCGCGGTGTCGACTGCGGCCTTTAGCCAGACTAAGTCTTTTATTTTGACTGGCGGATGGGCGGTTGCACTTCCTAATTATAGCGATGTTTCTGTGAATGGTTTTAGACTCAGCGGTCAATGGGAGAAGGCGAGTATTCAGGATCACTTGGGCTGGGGCATCGAGGCCGACTATATTAATTTTAAACAAACGGGTCCATCAAAGATCGCCTCTAACTCTGTAAACAAGTTTCACACGATCCCCCTCACCTTTTATGGAAAGTACTTAATTGGGAATGACAAAATTCAGGCATATGCCAAAGCTGGTGCAGGTGTACAATTCACCAGAGTAAGCTTAGAAAGCCCAAGCCTCTTCGTTAGTGATAATGATTTTGGAATTGCCCTTACCACAGGAGCAGGAGTTTATTATACGCTTACAGAATACTTGTATCTTAACTTGGACTATGGATTTCTTTACCTGACCAACAGCTCTTATAATAGTGGGATGATCAATTCTGTATCGTTGGGCATCGGGTTTAAAATGAATTAAATCCCATCGTAGATAATTTTTTTTATCGACGATATTTATTTTTTTTCATCCTAATCAGAATCAATTTGTAGTAAAACCTATGACTACGCCTTTTTCAAGCGATTGCATAAATACTCAGTGAACATTGGATTGACCAGATTGGGATTGGTTGTGTTCTTTTGAATTGAAAGAAAAAGCATAAAATGGGTTATAAATAGTAGGTTTGCGGTATGAAGGGTCAGAATATGGTTCTTCTTTATTATATTTCATAGCTCATTAGTGCGAATTGGGTCAGTTTTGTAAGTTTTTATGAGAGGAAAAATTACGCAGTATACAGTATCCTTAGTACTCACCATCATTGCATCGGTGTTAATACTCCCTTTATTTTTTCTTTTTACGGTCGGAATCATTGCGGGACTTTTCGTCGAGATATTCAAATTTTATTCCAGGATATCCAATAGTGAACTAAGAGAATACAAAATTTATAAGAAAATTGAGAAGGGCAGCCCTGTCCGGAAAATACAGAAAACTTTCACACTACCTCTGCCTGAGAAAGTTAGAAGCAAAGGAGTATTCATGTCACCGATGAGTGAAAAAAAACTATCCGAAGTTCGGTGATCTATCTTAACTAGGTATCGCGCACATAATTCGCGCTTCAGAATCCTGAAGTATTCACCAAGAAAATAGATAAGCATTAGGTCTAAATTCACCAATACGGCAAATTGGTTTTGATGTTTTTAATAATTTAATCAAATGATTAAATTATTTGTTTAATTTTGCCCCTATCATGGCAGAGAGAAAAAAAGCAGGCCTTGATTCACTCTCCACTGAAGAAAAAATCAAAGAAGCCGCTCGAAAGGTGTTCTTAAGAAAAGGTTTTTCTGCCACTCGCACCCGTGACATCGCAGAGGAAGCGGGAATAAATCTTGCATTGCTGAATTACTACTTCAGAAGCAAGCAAAAGCTATTTGATGAGGTGATGAAAGAAAAAATTCAAACCTTACTGAAAACCATAATTCCAGTGCTTCAGGATTCATCTACATCTCTAGATGAAAAAATCAAAGCGATTGTATCCAATTATATAAAAGTACTTACTAAGAATAATGACCTGCCCATTTTTGTACTAAATGAACTTCGAAAAAACAATACATCGTTTATTTCCAATCTTCCTGTTGGAATGGCCATTTTACAGACCTCATTTATTATGCAGTTAAAACAACGAAAAAAGAATGTTGATCCCGTTCATTTCCTGATGAGCTTGTTGGGTCTCATCATTTTTCCGTTCGTAGCGAAACCAATTCTTACCAAGTCAGGGATGATTAGTGAAAACAAATTTCAATCGCTTATTCAGGAACGTGAGAAGCTTATTCCGATCTGGATGGAAGCGATATTAAATAAATAACATAACACATGACAGCATGAAGACCTACGTGTTTTTTTTCATCGCTTGTATATCTGGCAATTTGCGAGCACAAGTAACACTCCAGTCATGCCAGGAGAAAGCAAAGACCAATTATCCGATGATCAAACAATATGATCTAATCTCAAAATCGGCTGAGTACAATATTTCCAATGCGAACAAGGCATACCTTCCTCAAATAAGTGTAACTGGAATTGGAGCGTACATCTTCAAGGGCTTGCCTACTGCTTCTTTACCGGGAACCGTTCCAAAAGAAGAAACCAAAACGCAGTTAATTGGTATTGGACAAATCAATCAAACGCTTTGGGATGGAGGTGCTACGCGTACACAAAAAGAAATTATTAAAGCTGGTGCCGAAGTAGAGAAATCATCAATCGATGTCGCATTTCATGCTATTCGCGAGCGCGTCAATCAACTTTACTTCGGCATTTTGGTGATCGATGCGCAGCTCAATCAATTAACTATTTTTCGAGCGAATCTTGATCGTAATCTAAAGGCAATTTCACTTTCTAAAAACAATGGACTCGCTTACCAGACGGATATTGATGAATTGAATGCAGAGTCGATGAATCTCGACCAGCGAACTATTGAATTCAACTATACTCGAAAAGGATATGTAGAGATGTTGTCTTACCTGGTCGGGCAACCCTTATCCGATACAACGCATTTTACAAAACCGATTGCTTTAGATTCAGTTGCATCGTCCTCTATCAACAGGCCTGAACTGAGGCTCTATGCCAATCAGCGAAAGCTCGTAACGGCGCAATCTTCACTTAATCGGGTTTACAACATGCCGAAGATCGGATTGCTGGGTGCCGCAATATTAATTGAGCCGGGCGTGAGTTTTGGAACATCCAATCTTTCTTCATTGGCCCTTGGTGGCGTGAGTTTATCGTGGAACACATCGGGGCTTTATAAAACTTCGAATAATAAACAGATGGATAAACTCAGCTTAGATAAGATTTCAAACCAGGAAGAAACTTTCTTGTTCAATACAAACCTTCAGCTTAAGCAAGTATCAACGGACATTGAAAAGCAGCGGTCTATTCTTGCTAAAGACCGAGAGATCACTCAACTGAAATCGAAAATCAGAACGGGTTATCAACTTAAATACGACAATGGAGTTAGCTCCATGAACGAATTAATTCAAGCGATGAATAAAGAAAGCGAAGCCCACAGCCAGGAAGCCTTGCACCAGGTTCAACTATTAATGACTTTATATAACTACCAGACCTTATCCGGTAACTAAACACTTTTGCCATGAAGCGACTTATTAAACTCTCTGCCTTAGGATTTCTTCTCTTTTCGTGCACAGCGAAAAATGAAACAGCCGATGCCACGGGTTCATTCGAAGCAATCGAAACCATTATTTCTGCTGAAGCAACAGGAAAGCTTTTGAAGTTTGATATTAACGAAGGCGATGAAGTAAAGGCTGGAGAATTGATCGGTTACATCGACAGCATGCAAATGCACCTCACAAGATTGCAACTTCAGCAAAGCCAGAAAGCGTTGCTTTCGGGTAGACCCGATATCAACACACAACTGGAGGCTTTGCAGCGTGAACTCGATAATGCTACTGCAGATAAGCAACGAATTGAAAATCTGGTGAAAGGAAACGTAGCTTCTCAAAAACAACTCGATGATGCCAATACACGAATTGCCGTTCTTCAATCGAAGATCGCAGCGCAGAAAAGCCAGCTCGGTACCAGCACCTCAACGTTGAATGAACAGGCTCGCACAATCAGTTTGCAACTCGCGCAAGTAGAAGATCAACTTCGTAAGTGTAAAATTCTGAATCCCGTATCAGGTACAATTCTCTCTACATATGTTAATCCCTTTGAAATGACTGCTGCTGGGAAACCACTATATAAAGTAGCTGATCTCTCCACCGTTGAATTGAAGGCTTACATTACGCAGGATCAGTTTTCAAAAATAAAAGTTTCACAACCTGTAAAAGTTTTGGTTGATGCCGAAGCTGGCAACATGAAAACGTATGATGGTACGATCGCCTGGATCAACAGTAAGGCTGAGTTCACGCCCAAAACTATTCAAACAAAAGATGAACGGGCCAACCTGGTTTATGTCATTAAAGTGCGGGTAAAGAATGATGGTCTTCTCAAGATCGGAATGTACGGCGAGGTGAAATTCAACTGAGAATTAAGAATTGGAAATTGAGAATGGAAAATGGAGAATTGAGAATGATTAAGAAATGAAGAAGGAAAATATAATTGAAACAAAGAGTTATCAGTTTGCAATTGATATTGTTAAGACTTGTCGGCAGTTAGTGGAGAAAAATCGTGAGTTTATTTTATCGAAGCAGTTGATGAGAAGTGGAACATCAATTGGAGCGAATATTAAGGAGGCAGAACATGCGCAATCAAAAGCTGATTTTCTCAGCAAAATGAACATTTCACTTAAGGAAGCAAATGAAACAAGCTATTGGTTAAAGCTTTTAAAGGATACAGATTATCTATCTGATGGTGATTTTAAAGAGTTGAATGATTCATGTGAGGAGTTGATCAGTATTTCAGTCAAAATAGTAGTGACCACTAAAAAGTCGTTAGGACGACTAGCTTGAAATGGGAACTTCATTCTCCATTCCTAATTCTCAATTTTCCATTCAAGCCAACAGCTTGACAAAATGGTATGGCAAAGAAAAGGCAGTGGCAGTTAATGAAGTCTCTTTTAAAGTAGAGAATGGAGAAATTTTCGGTCTCATCGGACCAGATGGCGCTGGAAAAACTAGCATCTTTCGAATGCTTACCACATTATTATTACCTGATGGAGGCAGTGCATCGGTAAGTGGATTTGATGTTGTCAAGGATTATAAACAGATAAGAAACACGGTTGGGTACATGCCGGGAAAATTTTCGTTGTATCCTGATTTAAGTGTGGAAGAGAATCTTCATTTTTTTGCGACTGTGTTTAATACCACCATCGAAACGAATTATCATTTGATAAAGGACATCTACGTACAGATTGAACCGTTCAAGACAAGACGTGCCGGAAAACTTTCAGGTGGTATGAAACAGAAGTTAGCACTATGCTGCGCGTTGATTCACAAGCCGACAGTATTATTTCTGGATGAGCCCACGACAGGTGTGGATCCGGTTTCGCGAAAGGAGTTTTGGGAAATGCTGAAACGACTGAAGAAAGAGGGCATCACTATTCTTGTAGCGACACCTTATATGGATGAAGCTAACCTCTGTGATAGGATCGCTTTGCTGCAATCCGGAAAAGTTTTAACCATTAATTCCCCTGCAACTATTTCGGCTTCTTTTCCTCATCCTATTCTCAAAGTAAAAGCCAACAAAATGTCTACCGTGATTAAGTCATTGGCATCACTTCAAGGCGTTATCAGTTGTCATGGGTTTGGTGAATATGCTCACGTGGTTGTGGAAAAGGAAAACGATAAAATTATTGACAGTATTAAAGAACATTTGGTTGCTCAGAAACTACAGGGAATTGAGGTGCAAAAATCGGAACCCACTATTGAAGACGTATTTATTTCATTTTCACGAAATGGAATCAGCCAATAGTAATATACTTTCCATTCAAACAGAAAAGCTCACCAAGCGTTTCGGTGATTTCACAGCCGTGAATGCGATTACGCTTGACGTGAAGAAAGGAGAGATATTTGGATTTCTTGGAGCTAACGGTGCAGGCAAGACCACTGCCATGCGCATGTTATGCGGCTTATCAACACCAACTGCTGGTAAAGCAGTGATTGCAGGTTACGATGTTTACAAAGGAACAGAGCAAATCAAAAAAAGAATCGGTTACATGAGCCAGAAGTTTTCGCTCTATGAAGACCTTACTATTCTTGAAAATGTTTCATTTTTCGGAGGTATTTATGGAATGAGTTCAGCGCAGCTTAAAAGCAAGAGTGAAGCACTGATAACTCAGTTGGGTCTGGAGAATGAAACAAAAAAACTGGTTGGAAGCTTGCCATTGGGATGGAAACAGAAGCTAGCTTTTTCAGTAGCTGTTCTTCATCAACCTGAAATCGTTTTTCTGGATGAACCAACAGGTGGTGTTGACCCTGTTACAAGAAGACAGTTTTGGGATTTGATATATGATGCTTCCGATGCGGGGATAACGGTGTTTGTCACCACACATTACCTGGATGAAGCAGAGTATTGCAACCGCATCTCCATTATGGTAGATGGAAGCATTGCTGCGCTGGATACACCTTCAAACTTGAAAAAGAAATTTTCCACCGAATCCATGGACGATGTTTTCTATGAACTCGCCCGCGGAGCTAAACGAAGCGGAGACTAACTATGAATAACACTTCAGGTTTTTCGGTAGTTAGAAATCAGCTCTTCAGCTTCGTGCGGAAGGAGTTTTATCATGTGTTGCGCGATAAAAAAGTTCTGCTGATTTTATTTGGGATGCCAATTGTTCAGGTTTTGCTGTTTGGTTTTGTATTATCCAACGAGGTGAAAGACACAAGAATTATTGTGATTGATGTTGCCCGTGATGAAGCCTCACGGCAATTGATCACCAAACTGGGAGCAAGTCGTTATTTCCAGATCGATCACATCAGTACAAATGAAAGTGAAATAGAACCTACTTTTAGAAAAGGGAAAATAAAAGCGGCGATAGTATTTCCTGTAAACTTTCAGCAGGAATTGCAGCATGGTAATCAAGCGCAGATACAAATTGTTACCGATGGCACTGATGTGAATGCTGCAAACACGATTAATGGCTACATCATGTCGATTATTCAAGACTTTTCTTTGGAAAGTAACCCGTTACAGAAAATGCCATATCGGATTGTACCGGAAGTGCGCATGTTGTACAATCCACAGTTACTCGGAGCGCCTAACTTTGTGCCGGGTGTAATGGCCATGGTGTTAATGTTGGTTTGTGTTATGATGACAGCAGTTGCGATCGTTAAAGAAAAGGAGATGGGTACGATGGAAGTTTTGCTGGTATCGCCTATGCGACCGCTGTTAGTTATTATTTCTAAAGCAGTTCCGTACTTGCTGCTTTCATTTGTGAACCTGAGCATCATTATTCTCCTTAGCGTTTATGTTCTTGATGTTCCCGTAAAAGGAAGCGTTTTGTTACTCATGTCACTCAGTACGCTTTTTATCATCACGTGCCTGTCGCTTGGCATTCTCATCTCCATTCAGACTGACTCTCAACAGGCTGCTATGTTTGCTTCGTTGATCGGCATGTTGTTACCTACCATTATGTTGAGTGGTTTCATGTTTCCGATTGAAAATATGCCTTGGCCCTTGCAGCTTATTTCTAACATTGCGCCATCACGGTGGTATTATATTATTGTAAAAGATGTGATGATAAAAGGTGCAGATTTTTCATCAGTGTGGAAGGAAACACTTATTCTAATCACGATGACAATAGCTTTGCTGGCGATCAGCATGAAGAAATTTAAAATTCGACTGGCCTGAACAACAATAGATGAAATGAGCACACTTGCTGTTTTATTACGAAAAGAATTCAAGCAGATATTTCGCAACAAAGCGATTTTGGCAATTTCATTTGTTGCTCCCGTTGTGCAATTTCTTGTTTTACCATTAGCAGCAAATTTTGAAATCAAGAATATTAACCTCGCCATTGTTGATAACGATCGTAGCGGTACTTCACAAAAACTGGTATCCCAAATTACAGGATCAGGATTTTTTAAACTGGTGGATTACAGCTCCTCTTTCAAGCAAGCGTATCATCTCATTGAAACGGACAAGGCTGATCTGATTCTAGAAGTTCCTACAGGTCTTGAGCGAAATCTCATTCGCGAAAATTCCGAAAAAGTTTTCATTGCGGTGAACGCGATCAATGGAACCAAGGCGGTTATAGGAGGAAACTACCTCAATGCAATTATAGCGGAAACCAATAAAAATATTCTGACCGAACTTATTCCAGGTGTTAATCTCAATCAAGGAATTGATTTAGCTACTAACTATTGGTTTAACCCAAAACTTAATTACAAGATTGCAATCATTCCTGGTATCCTTGCTGTTCTTGTTACAATGATTGGTGGATTCCTTTCTGCTTTAAATATTGTAAAAGAAAAAGAATCGGGCACGATTGAGCAAATTAACGTGACGCCAATTCGAAAAATAGATTTCATTTTAGGGAAGTTGATTCCTTTTTGGATACTCGCGATGGTCGTATTTACCATTGGTCTTACCCTGGCTTATTTCATCTACGATATTGTACCTCAGGGGAATTTGCTGGTATTATATAGTTTTATCGCAGTATATCTTCTCGCTGTGCTTGGATTTGGTTTGTTGATTTCAACCTATTGCAACACGCAACAAGAAGCCATGTTTCTGGCTTTCTTTTTTGTGATGATTTTTATTTTGATGGGAGGACTTTTTACTTCTATCGACAGCATGCCAGAGTGGGCGAAGATGATCACCAAAATAAATCCGGTGAACTACATGATCAACGTAATGCGTTTAGTAGTGTTGAAAGGCAGCGGCTTTCGTGATATTCTGCCGGACTTCATTGTTGTTTTGATTATGGCTTTTGTGTTGAACGGCTGGGCTGTGTTGAATTATAGGAAAACGAATTGATTTGTGGCAATAAGTATTAGGCTAATCACTGAATGCCGATTTAAAAACCTTAAGAAGGAACATTCAATAAAAAATCACGGATTTTAATGTTGTCCATTCCTTTATTGTCAAAAGGATATTCAATCATCGTTTGAAAATTATTTAGTGTTACCAGAATGAGACTGGTTAAGGCGAGAAAAATATAAATGACCCAGTCTGGCGCAATGGAATCCAGGCGATTCAGAACTATAGGAGCTTGAACGACTGGAAATATGATAATAAAAAAAATACTATAAAACCGAAGCCCAACCATTGTGCGGTGGCTGACAAGACTAATCAAATAAACCGAGCTCTCGGTAACATCCTTCAGGTAGCGAACCGTTCGGAGCACATTGCGTTTTGAAATTTCTTGCCTGTGATTTTCAATGAAAGAGAATATCTCGTTTAGTTTTTGTTGCAACGATTCGTAGCCTGCATTTTTATTTTCCAATTGATTGATAAGCTGCGCAATCATTCCTTTCAGCAAACTACCGGCTTGTTCTTTCTTTTCGACAGGCAGGTCTTCAGATATCTGGAAAGAATAATGCAGCGCCATCGAGCCTGCCTTAAATAGGCTGAAATATTCCAATGCCTTGTCCCTGCGCTTGAAGGCAGCCTGCATAGAGAAATGCAACGGAAAGACCACACAAAGGCTGAACAATAAGAGGTCTAGATGAAACTTGATTTGGAAATGAATAGCGATAAATACAGCAACCTGTGAGATGACCAAGGCCAAAAAAGTTTGTAAATTGAAGAGGTTCAAAATTTTCATAACTATGAAAAGAGATTACATACTATTGGCCATCCTTTTTTTTTCTTTGATATGTGCTTTTGCTCAAGACGTTCCGCTTTTTCAATCAAAGGCACCTGTTAATCTTCGAGCTACCGGCTCGATCAAATCTATCAAAAAGAAGTCAAACGACTCTACGTTTGTTACAGGAAAGTTTCAATATCAGCAGGACAGTAATCAATGGGTAACGGTGCCCGTACAGTCTCGTGTAAGGGGAAATTTCAGGTTGAGAAATTGTTATTTTCCACCGTTGAAATTGAAACTCAATAAGAAAGATGTGGCATCAACTGTTTTTGCTGGAAACAAAGCGCTGAAGCTTGTTGTGCCTTGTCGCACCACTTCCGATAAAAATGGGCTTATTCGGAAGGAGTACATGTGCTATCAGTTCTACCAAATTTTATCATCGTACTACTTTAGGACAAGGTTGGCGAAGGTCGAACTAACAGAAAATTCAAAAAAGAAAGTTAGAAAATATGATCTTCTCACTTTTTTCGTAGAAGATAATTCTATGGTAGCAAAAAGAAGTGGCGGAAAAGTAGTGGAGAAGAAAGGCATTAGTCCCGGAGCGTTTGATGAGAAGCAATCGATTCGCAACGATTATTTTCAATACATGATTGGCAATGCAGATTGGTCAGCCGTCTTTCAACATAATAGCAACACAATGTACGTTCAGGGTAAATACATTCCTCTATCGTATGATTTTGATATGTCAGGATTTGTTAATGCAGGTTATGCACAACAAAATGCGCCTACGCTAGGAACCGGAGATGTGCGTGAACGGGTTTACCGGGGTTTTTGCAAATCGAAATCGGCGATGGAAGAAATCAGGAAAGAATTTTTAGAGAAGGAATCGACCATTTACGCCATTATCGATCAAGAAGTATCAAACTTCAGCAAGTATGAATTGAAAGACATGCATAGTTACATCAATGGGTTTTTTGAAATCTTAAAAGATGATTCACGTTTTCAGTCCTCAATTATGGATCAGTGCCGCACTAAATGATAAGTTAGTGCGTAATTTTTATTTGATCAATCACTTTACCAGTGAGATCAATTTGCTGAAGGCTTAGTTCCCTACCTTTTGTTTCAATTAGTGTAAAAGAATTTCTGTCAGAAATAAATTTTTGGGTGAAAGGCTCCCAGTTTTCTTTCGGTTCGTGTTTCCAAAGTTCAGGTTTCTGGCTGAGGTTAATGTCGTAGAGCGCATCGCCACCTGCTCCTGTTACAATGAAAATTATTCCTTCTGGTGTAGTGTCGGTACTTCCATCAAATGTTTTGTCGAGTGTAAAGGTGCCATTCACTTTTCCTTCCGGTGAAATAATGTAACGATCTCCTGTTTCGTTTTTTTGAGGTGAAAATAAAAGAGGAACACTTCGTTGGTAATTATGCACATGCCCAGCCAGCACAAGATTGACCTTCAGCTTTTCAAATAAAGGAGAGAGTAACCGCATAACTTGTTCGTTGTAATGTGCTTTGCTAGAATTAAACCCAGGTTGATGGAACGCAACAATTTTCCAATCGGCCTTGCTTTGGCCAATGTCTTGTTTTAACCAATCGACCAAAAGTGGATCAAGTGGATTAGCATATTCATTAGCGTCAAGGCAGGTAATGTGTACATTGCCATAGTCAAATGAGAAATTAGCCATCCCCGGAAAACGGGGCTTAGTATTTTTTTTGAAAGTCTTGATTAGCTTTTTATCTCCATGGATTGGAACACTGAGGCTCGTTGTTGGAGCATTCAATGGCAAGTCATTAAAATAGAAATAAGCGAGACTGCCAGGTTCTTTGTTAAGACTATCTATACGTACATCGTGGTTACCGAGTACCATGTAAAAAGGAATCGTGTTCATTAATGAAGCTCCTTTAGAGGGTTCACTCCCCTGTGGCAAATAATATGGAAAGAAGTTTTTACGATACTCTTCTTCGAGTCCGTTGTCATAAACATTGTCACCTGTAGTTAATACGAACTGAGGTTTTTTTTCAGCGATCCGATAAGCAATGGCTGCCTGCTGAGAAGTGCCTGCTCCAAAATCACCCATTACTGCAAATCTCGTAAACGGTTTTTTTGTGCGGGTGCGAAAGGAATCGCTTGCAATATTTTTGCCATTCATTCGAACTTCGTAATTATAGAGTGTATCAAAAATTAAGCCTTCCAACACAGCACGGTAGAGTCGCGTAGGCTTACCTTTCAATTTTAGTTCAACATTTGAAATGCTGGCGTTTGAAACTTTATCGGTGTTGCTAAATTTTTGAAGGCTGAAGTGGACAATAAAATTTCCTGGAATACTATCAGTTTGCCAAATCAAAACTTTTTGTTCTTTGGATAATGTTGAAGCATTTCCGGGCTGAAGATAAGGAATGACCAGTACCTGCTGAGAAAACAAGTTTTCGATTGTAAATAATGAAAAGACTATAAAAAGGATATTGTATTTTAACACACCTGCAATAATAAGTTGGACTCCTTTTCAATTTCCAAAATTTCGACAACAAAAATTGCATGTTCTCAAAAAATAAGCGTTGAATTTCTTTCCATTCAACACTCAATTTGGATTCAGCCCTGATCCGGTTTCCGAAATCCACAATCTTCACTAAATTGTTGGATGGCCAACTCTGGTAACAATTGATATGAATTTCGTCCGTTCCTGGTTTCTAAAACCATTTGCACTACTCGATTCGGGTAAGTCGCGATGGCAGTTGATCCTATTTTGCGGCGTATTTGGTTGCTTGTTCCTAAACATCTTTGAGCCTTTTCACATCAGCGGTTGGTTCGAAGGAATTGATACATCTTTATTTATTATCATCACTTTTTTTTCGGTGGTAGGGATGGCGACTCTCGTTTTGACACAATTTGCTATACGTTCACTTTTCCGGATTAAGCTCAGCACACGCGCAAGTTTTTTTTTCTGGCTGCTTTTTGAATTTTTTCTTCTCTCCATAGTGATGCACGTGGCAAACCACATCATCACAAAACATCCCATTTCGGACGTAGCCGAATATTTTCAAACACTAAAACATACGTTGCTTGTGGTGATGCTTCCGTATTCTGTAGCCATATTATTATTATATGTTCAAGAGCAACTGCAAGTCGTAGAAGAGCTCACCTTGAAAGTAAACAGGCCGGTTACGACAGAGACTGTAAACATCAGTGATGAAAATGGAAAAGTGGTTTTGAGCCTCGCATCCAAAAACATACTTTACTTCAAGTCGGAGGATAACTACACCTTACTTTATTATAAGGTAGATAGCCATTTGAAAAAGGAGCTCATTCGCACCACCCTGAAAAAACTAGAACAAGAGCTTGGCCACCCGAATTTTATACGGATTCATCGATCCTACATGATTAACAGTCAGAACTTGGTTTCTGCTTCAAAGACCTCTCGTGGGTACCAGGTAAATATGGAATTGGCTTCCGAAACTGCACTGCCCGTTTCCGCAACTTATCAACGGGATTTTGAAGATCGGTTGATTCAAAAAAGATAAGGTCAATTTTACCCCGGATAGGCTCGGTTTACCCCAAATCGGCTTAACCACTATTCAAAGTCATTGGAATCGGCCGAACTTGGCTAATTCAAAGTCGCTGCGAAATATGATGAAGTGGTATTATAGTCTCTTCTTAATGGTTCTGGTTTCTGCCTGCTGGCACAGCAAGGATAAGAGGGGTTCAGCACAAGAAGCTGTGTCGCTTTCCGGAAATGTGGACGCAGGTAGACTACTCTATAATAATACTTGCAAAACTTGCCACGGGGAAAGTGCTGAAGGCAATAAAAAATTTCTTGCGCCAACACTCGCCAATAACAATGATTGGTACTTGTATCGCCAGTTGATGAACTATCGGAATGGGATTCGTGGGTATGATGACCACGACACGCTGGCATTTCAGATGGCCGCTATGGCCAAGACTTTAAAAGATTCAATAGCTGCTTGCGATGTTGTTGCTTACATTAAAATCTTGCCAGGTGATAATATTACAATAGCAACAGTAGGTGATATAAAGAACGGAAAAAATATTTATCAAAGCATTTGTGGTTCATGTCACGGACCGAATGCAAGCGGCAACGAAAAATTCAATGCCCCTCGACTTAGCGGATTGAATGATTGGTATTTGAAACAACAAATCTGGAAATTCAAAAAATCAATTCGTGGCTCCCATCCTGATGATAAGCTAGGAGCTCAAATGATCACTATGATGGCCATGTTGCCAGATGATCAGTCTATCAACGATGTGGTTGTCTATATGCAATCGGCCGGTAAACTGGATTCAAAATGAAATTTATTCTGCCCATCTCAC
>Ga0307509_10007659_pt1 | contig 14033 bp, 12 predicted proteins | sample 10_EM_MG_FD_202245 | JGI IMG/M metagenome (GOLD analysis project Ga0307509, IMG submission 202245) | Populus trichocarpa ectomycorrhiza microbial communities from riparian zone in the Pacific Northwest, United States - 10_EM | ecosystem: Host-associated > Plants > Roots > Unclassified | place... | reverse complement strand
CGCGAGCTCGTAGGCGTACGTCGGGAACGGCTCCATCCGCTGGATCAGGTGGACGTGCGCACCGAGCGCCGCGGGCATCGCGAGATCGAGCTCCCAGATGTCGCCGACGACGAGCGTCTCGGCGAGGGGGAACTGGGTCGCGCACAGCGCCTCGAAGTACGCGCCGCGGCGCAGGTAGATCGGTCGCGCGACGTCGCCGATCCGGTCCGCCGCCGCGAGCTGATCGAACTGGGTGCGCTGGTCCTTCGTCACCTTCGCGTCGACGAGCAGCTCCTTGACGAGGAACTTCGCGGCGCCGCCGAACACCTGGATCGCATCCTTGCGCTGCGGCGTCTTGTGAAACAGATCCTGGATCCGGTTCGCGATCTTCGTCCCATCCGAGTTCGAGATGAACGCGACCTTGATCTTCTTCTTGAGCAGCGTCTCGATCACGTCGTGGAGCTCGGGACGGAACGGCGCGACGTTCTGGTCGTAGACCTTCGCGAACACGTTCGGCGCCTCCTGCCCCCTCGCGCGGTAGATCAACCCCGCGGCCTCGCCGGCGAGGATGTACGGGTCGGCGCCCGCCGGTGCGGTCGACGGCGCGTTCATCAGGTTCCAGCCGGCGTTCGGCGACGCCTTCGCGATCGTCGCCTTCGCCTTGTCCCATTCCTTCTCGTCGACGAAGAGCGCCTTGCGATAGTCGTCGAGGAACTTGGCCTGCACCTTGTCGACCTGCGTGCAGGTGCCGTCGAAATCAAAGATTACGTGGCGGATGCGCGGTGCCATCGCCGCGAACACTATCAGAAACCAGCAGGGCTCAACCGGCGTCGCTCTTCGACATGTCGGCCACGAGCTTGCGCATGAACAGCTCGATGTTGGTCCTCAGTTTCGGGTCCTCGCACACCGGGAGCGCGCGGCGCCAGGTCTCGACCGCGCGCGCGTGCATGCCCTGGCGGAAGTACAGGTACGCGAGCCGCGTCAGCGCGGGGAAATACTGCGGCTGGAGCTCCACCGTCGCCTCGTATTCGTCGACGGCCTCTGCCCATCTCGACGCACGCTGCAGCATGTTCGCGAGCATGAAGTGGAGCTTCGGGCTCGAAGGATCGGCGACGAGCGAGCCGCGCAGCTTGGTGATCGCACCGTCGACGTCGCCGCCGTGATAGCGCGCGATCGCGTCGGCGAGCACGACCTCGTGATCGATGCGATCCTCGGGCGACAGCTCGCGCAGCATGCGATGGAGCCGGCGCGTGTCGATCGGCTTCTCGATGTAGCCGTCGGCGGCGTGGCGCTGGAGCACCTCCTCCGGAACCTGGCCGGAGTCGATCACCGACGTCGTGATCACGACGCGCGTGCGCGCCAGCCGCTTGCTCTTCTTGATCGCGCGGCACAGCTGGAGGCCGTCGATCTCGGGCGACGCGATGTCGGCGAACACCAGATCGAACACGCTGTCCCTCATGAGCTCCACCGCCTGCGGACCGGTCGACACCGCCTGGCACTCCCAGCCGAGCTTCTCGAGCTCCGCGACGAGCTGGATCCGCCCCGGTGGATCGGGATCGATCACGAGCGCCCGCAGGCCGGCGGCGGCGTCGTCGAGCCGGGCCTGATCGAGATCGGCGGCGATCGTCTCGGTCCGTTCGAGATCGACGGGATGCTCGTCGGTCGCCGTCGACGTCGAGACCCGGAAGTCGCCGGTCAAGGTCGTGAAGCCGAGCGCGTCCTCCGACGGCAGCTCGTCGGAGCGCTCGATGTTGCGCGCGGCATCCTCGGCGAGTGCGCGCTGGGCGAGCCGGCTCTCGTCGGTGCCGGGTCCGCCGTCGGGATGGACGATCGCGAGCCACGGCCCGGGCCGATCCGTCTCGGCGCCGGACAGATACTCCTCGCCGTCGCGCCAGCGCCGGAACGCCTGCCGGATCGTCCGCGCGAGCGTGATGTCGAGCGCGATCCGGAGCTCGACGTTCTTGCCGCGCGCCGCGCCGAGCTCGCGCGCCGGCACGATCGCGTCCTCGGGCCGGGCCGCGGCGACGACGAGCGAGTGCGCGTCCTCGAACACGACGAGCGCGCTGAAGATCCGCGCCCACTCGATCGAGACCTGCTCGAGGACATCGAGCTTGATCACCGACTCGTCGAACACGATGCTCGGCCACCCCGTCTGGGCCGCCAGGGCGGCGCAGAGCTGGCGCTCCGACGCATAGCCGAGGGCGTACAGCTCGGACGCGACCGGGTGCCGGCCGCTCTGCCGGGCGAGGGCGTCTGCGAGACTACCCGCGTCGATCACACCCTGCGCGATCAGCAACTGACCGATGGACCCGCGCACCGCCGAAAATCGTAGCAGGGCCAAGCCCTCGGAATCTCGTCTCGGCGGCGGCTACCACACCGGCCAGGCCCGCCAGCGCTCGAGATGAGAGGTCGTTTTCACTGGAACTGCTGACGACGGCTGATATCCTCCGCTCCCCGTTGGCACCCGCGGTGTGACACCCTGGCGCAGCTCGGTCCCTACTGAGTAGCTCCCAATAGCGAACCAAGCTCATGGAATCAAAGTCGATTCAAGGGATCACCGCACAGCTGGCACCGGCATTGCTCAATGCCCGGCCTGGAGATGTGACTCGATGAACAACGACTTCAAGATTGGCGAGAAGGCTGTTTACCCCGCGCATGGCGTGGCGGAGGTGATCGGCATCGAGAAGAAGGAGATCAACACCACGGTGTGCTCCTTCTACGTCTTGAAGGTCCTCGCGACGGGCATGCAGATCCTGGTTCCCAAGGACAAGGCCGATCAGGTCGGGCTTCGCCCCGTCGCCACGACGTCCGAGATCGAGGAAGTGTTCGACATCCTGCGCGAGAAGGACGTCCACATCGACAAGCAGACCTGGAACCGCCGCTATCGGGGTTTCATGGAGAAGATCAAGACGGGCTCGCTGTTCGACGTCGCCGAGGTCTACCGCGACCTCTACCGCCTGAAGAGCAGCAAGGTCCTGTCGTTCGGCGAGCGCAAGATGCTCGACAACGCGAAGCAGCTCATCGTCAAGGAGCTCGCCGTCGCGCGGAAGTGGACCGAGGAGAAGGTCGAGAGCGAGCTGGAGAAGGCCTGCGCCTGATCTCTGCTTGAACCCGTGCGATTGCCCGTGGTAGGGCAACCGACGCATGCAGGTTCACGTCGCGAAGGCAGAGCTCTGGACGTTGCCCGTCGACGCCGTGGTCAACCCGGCGAACTCGCTGGGCATCATGGGCGGAGGCATCGGAGGCACGTTGCGCCGGCAAGGTGGCGACGTGATCCAGCAGGCGGCGATGGCCGCCGCACCGATCGCCGTCGGCGCCGCGCTCGTCACCACCGCGGGGCAGCTCCCCGCGAAGAACGTCATCCACGTCCCGACGATGGAAGAGCCCGGGATGCAGATCGGCGCCGAGAACGTGCGCCGCGCCGCCCGGGCCGCGCTGATCGCGGCCGACCGCAACAACTTCAAGGTCATCGCGATCCCCGGGATCGGGACCGATCTCGGGAACGTCCCGATCGACGAGGCCGCCCGCGCGATCGTCGAAGAGGTCCGCGCGCATCGCCGCCCGAACCCCGAAACCATCTATCTCGTCGACATGAACGAGTACATGATCGCCGCGCTCGAAGACGCCCTTCGCAACGCGCAGGCGAACTTGTAACCGGCGATCACTCCTCCGAAAATCGCGGCCCGATTCAGTTCCCGGGCGATTGACCAGCTAAGTGGGCGCCATATACTGCGCTCGCTTTGCAGCTACAAGCGTACTTGCCGGCTGGCGTGGCCATCGTCCTCGCAGTCGCGTTCTGCGGCCTCTTCACCGCGCTCGCGGTGCTGATCGGTCCAAAGGCGACCAACCCCGAGAAGTTGAAGCCGTTCGAGTGCGGCAGCGAGCCGATCGGTTCGCCGCGCGGCCGCTACTCGGTCCGGTTCTACCAGGTCGCGATCCTGTTCCTCGTGTTCGATATCGAGGCCGCGTTCATGTACCCGTGGGCGGTCCTCTACAACAACCTGTCGCACACCGTCGACAACATCGGCGTGCACGTCAGCTTCTTCGGCTTCGGCGAGATGCTGGTGTTCGTCGCGATCCTCGTCGTCGCGCTCGCGTATGTCTGGAGAAAGAAGGCGATCGGATGGGAGTAGAGCTCACCACCACCCGCCTCGAGGATGCTGCGAAGTGGGCCAAGCAAGGCAAGCTCGCGCGCATCCCCGACTGGGGCCGCAAGTTCTCGCTGTTCACGTACCCGTTCGTCACCGCGTGCTGCGGCATGGAGTTCATGTCGGTCGCGGCACCGAAGTACGACATCGCCCGGTTCGGCGCGGAGTTCCCGCGGTTCTCGCCGCGCCAGAGTGACCTGCTGATGATCGTCGGCACGATCACCGAGAAGCAGGGTCCGGCGCTGAAGCGCGTGTTCGATCAGATGGCGGAGCCCAAGTGGGTGATCGCGTTCGGCGTGTGCGCGTCGACCGGCGGCTTCTACCAGAACTATCACGCGATGCCGGGCGCCGATCAGGTCATCCCCGTCGACGTCTACATCCCGGGGTGCCCGCCGCGGCCGGAGCAGGTGCTCGACGCGCTGATGATGCTGATGGATCGCATCCAGGACGGGCGCGGCCACAGCCAGCTCCGCCTGAAGCGCGAGCAGATGATCGCGCAGAAGACCGAGGAGTAATCATGAGCCAGAAGGTTCTCGACGCGCTCACCGCCGCCCTCCCCGGCGCGGTCGTTCGCACCGGCTCCGCCCACGGCGACGAGATCGCGTGGATCAAGCGCGAAGAGCTCGTCCCCGCCGCGACATGGCTGCGCGACGACCCGAAGATGCTGTTCGACGCGCCGGTGTTCTGTACCTGCATCGATTGGCTCGACTGGAAGCCCGTCGGCCGCCCGGTCGCCGAGTACTGGAACGAGACCAAGCCGCGGTTCACGGTCGCCTATCAGCTCCGTTCGACGACCCACAAGCATCGCCTCCGGCTCGAGATCGAGCTGCCCGAAAACGATGCCCGGTTGCCGTCGCTCGCGGACCTGTGGCCCGCGTTCAACTGGCAGGAGCGCGAGACGTTCGACATGTACGGGATCCGGTTCGACGGTCATCCCGATCTACGGCGGATCTATCTGTACGAGGAGTTCGTCGGCTATCCGCTGCGCAAGGATTACCCGAAGGAGAAGCGCCAGCCGCTCGTCCGGCGCGATGACCTTCCGATCAATCCGATCAAGGGACCCCACGCGGGGGAGCACAAGTAATGGCGCCGATCACGGATGGGCAGTCGCTCAAGCAGTTGGTGCTCGGCCGCAAGGACGTGCAGGACATGTCGGACACCGAGGCCGACCTGCCGCCGGATCTGATGACCGTGAACATGGGGCCGTCGCATCCCGCGATGCACGGCACCGTGCGGATCGTGCTCACCGTCGACGGCGAGAAGATCGTCAAGGGCGACGTCCAGCCGGGCTACCTGCATCGCTGCTTCGAGAAGGAGTCGGAGTACGCGACGTACACCCAGGTGTTCCCGTACACGGACCGCCTCAACTACGTCTCGCCGATGATCAACAACTGCGGCTGGGCGATGGCCGTCGAGAAGTTGATGGGCCTGACCGGCAAGCTCCCGCGCCGCGCCGAGTACGTGCGCGTGATCGTCAGCGAGATGTCGCGGATCACCGATCACCTGACCTGCGTCGGCGCATCGGCGATGGAGCTCGGCGCGTTCACGCCGTTCCTGTATCTGTTGAAGTGCCGCGAGTGGCTGTACCAGCTGCTCGAGAAGGTTTCTGGCGCGCGCCTCACGCACAGCTACGTCCGCGTCGGCGGCGTGTCGAAGGACCTGCCCGACGGCTTCGCCGCCGAGCTGCTCGGATGCCTCGACAAGATCGCCAGCGTGATGGTCGAGTGCGAGAGCCTCCTCAACAACAACAAGATCTTTCGCGACCGGATGGCCGGGATCGGCAAGCTGACGAAGGAAGACGCGATCAAGACCGGCTGCGTCGGGCCGATCGCGCGCGCCGCGGGCGTCGACTACGACGTCCGCCGCGACTATCCGTACTCGATCTACCCCGAGGTCGAGTTCGACGTGCCGCTCGGTACGACCGGCGATTGCTACGACCGTTACCTGGTCCGGATCGAGGAGCTGAAGCAGTCGATGCGGATCCTCCGCCAGTGCTTCGCCCAGATCCCCGACGGCCCGGTGATGTCGGACGACCACCGCGTCACGCTGCCGGCGAAGGGCGCGACGTACAACACGATCGAATCGATGATCCGGCACTTCAAGCACATCGTCGACGGTGTGCGCGTGCCGGCCGGGGAAGGCTACGCGTTCCTCGAGGGTGGCAACGGAGAGCTCGGCTTCTTCGTCGTCGCCGATGGCACCGGGCGCCCGTACAAGGCGTACTGCCGGTCGCCATCGTTCGTGCATCTCTCGACGGCGGAGATGTTGTTCAAGGATCACTTCATCGCTGACGTCGTGCCGATCTTCGGCATGATCAACATGATCGGCGGAGAGTGCGACAAGTGACGGAAGCCACCGACAAAGTAACTCTCACGATCGACGGGCAGAGCATCACGGTGCCCAAGGGCACGAACGTGCTCGAGGCGGCCAAGCTGCTCGGCAACGACATCAGCGCGTTCTGCTATCACCCGGGCCTCCCGATCGTGGCGCAGTGCCGCCAGTGCCTGGTCTCGATCGAGAAGAACCCGAAGCTGCAGCCGAGCTGCCAGCAAGTGGTCGGCGAGGGCATGGTCGTCCACACGACCGACCCGCAGTCGACGCTCGCGCGCAAGCAGCAGCTAGAGTTCACGCTCGTCAACCATCCGATCGATTGCCCGATCTGCGACAAGGCGGGCGAGTGCACGCTGCAGAAGCTGTACTTCGATCACGACAACGCCGATTCGCGCGTCGACACGGCGAAGGTCCACAAGGCCAAGGTCGTCGACCTGGGGCCGACGATCGTCCTCGATCAGGAGCGCTGCATCCTGTGCTCGCGCTGCATCCGGACCTGCGACGTCGTCGCGGGCCAGCACCAGCTCGAGTTCGCGAACCGCGGTGACCACGAGATCCTGACGACCGCGCCGGGCGAGCAGCTCGACAACCCGTACTCGCTCAACACCGTCGACGTCTGCCCGGTCGGCGCGCTCACCGCGAAGGACTTCCGGTTCACGATGCGCGCGTGGGAGCTCGAGGCCACGCCGAGCGTGTGCAACGGTTGCGCGACCGGCTGCAACATCGAGATCCACCACAAGAACGAGCGCGCGTGGCGCCTCGTGCCGCGGCTCAACGCCGAGGTCAACCAGTACTGGATGTGCGACGAGGGTCGCACGACCTATCACCCGCTGCGCGAGGAGCGGCTCGCGTCGGCGATCGTCGACGGGTTGCCGGCGAGCTGGGACAAGGCGATCCAGGCGGCGGCAAAGCGGCTCGGGGTGTTCCTCAAGGACGCATCGCAAGTCGGCGTGGTGCTGTCGGCGCTGTGCTCGAACGAAGACAACTACGCGCTCGCGAAGCTCGCGAAGGCGTGGGGTGCCGGGCACGTCTACGTCGCGGGCAAGCCACCCGTGCCGGCGCGCGCCGACGGCAAGCTCCGCGTCGCCGACGTCAACCCGAACGCGACCGGCGTGAAGGCGATCTGCGAGGCCCTCGGCCTGAATCCGATCGCGACCTACGAGCTCGATCGCGGTGTGCCCGCGAACCTGCGCGCGCTCGTCGTGCTCGGCGATGTCGTGCCGGGACTCGACGCGACCAAGCTCAAGGAGCTCGAGGTGATCTCGCTCGCAGCGCACGAGCGCGGGCCGGTCCCCCACGCGCGGGTCGCGCTGCCGATCGCGGCGTGGGCCGAGACCGGTGCGACGACGACGAACCACAAGGGCCTCGTCCAGCGGATGCACGCGGCGTTCGCACCTCCGGGTGCGGCGATCGCCGGCTGGGATGCCGTCGTCCGGCTCGCCGCGGCGACCGGGCAGAAGCTCGCGTGGACGCACCCGCGCGACGTGTTCAAGGACATGACGCAGACCGTGGTCGCCTGGAAGGATCTCGCGTGGCAACGCGACGTCCGACCGCTCGCGCTGCGCTTCGCCGGGAGCCGAGGCTGATGCGTAGCAGGATCGTTCTCCTTCTCTGTCTCCTCGCCGCGTGCGGACATGGCAGTCCGAGCGCGGTCAAGGCCGTCGACTGCGGCCAGAACCCCGAGAAGCTCGCCGCGATCAACGTCGGCGACGCCGGGTTCACGCGCAACGCGGTCGTCGTCCACACGGGCGAGCTCCTGCGGATCGCGACCGGTGACACGCCGGTCCTCGCCGGCCACTTCGAGGCCGACAAGACGACGATCGCGCCCACGCTCGCGGTGCAGTCCGGCACGCGGTGCTTCTCGTTCGACGAGACCGGCGAGTACGGGCTCCACACCCAGAACTTCGAGGCGACCGTCTACGTGCGGTCGTCGATCAGCGAGACGATCTTCGCGATCCTCGACCACGCCGCACTCAAGTGGGTCTTCCTGATCCTCGCGCTCGTCATGCCGCTCGCGTCGCTGCTCACGTGGGCCGAGCGCCGCCAGAGCGCGATGATGCAGGACCGGCTCGGTCCGAACCGCGCGAACATCGGCCCGATCAAGCTGAAGGGCATCCTCCACTTCGTCGCCGACGCCTTGAAGATGATCTTCAAGGAGGACTTCATCCCCGCGAACGTCCACAAGGGGCTGTTCGCCCTCGCGCCGCTGATCGCGATCGCGCCCGTGTTGATCGCGTTCTGCATCATCCCGTTCGGTCCGACCGTGTACCCGCACGTCGTCGGTCAGGTGATGCCGACGGCGCCGAACGCCGCCGAGCTCGCGGACTCGATCCGCATGCAGATCTTCTCGAGCGACTTCGGCCTGATCTTCTACTTCGCGGTGCTCACGCTCGCGAACTACGGCGGCACGATCGCCGGCTGGGCGTCCTACAACAAGTGGGCGCTGCTCGGCGGCCTGCGCAGCTCGTCGCAGATGATGTCGTACGAGGTGTCGATGGGCATGTCGCTGATCGGGGCGTTCCTGATCTGCGGCACGCTCGAGCCCGGCACGATCGTGGCGAACGGCGCGACCGCGACGATGTCGGCCGCCAATCCACTCAACTGGCTGTGGCTGTGGCAGCCGGTCGGCCTCGTCCTGTTCTTCACCGCGGCGATCGCGGAGACCAAGCGCGCGCCGTTCGACATCCCGGAAGGCGAGCCCGAGATCATCGGCTACTTCGTCGAGTACTCCGGCATGCGCTGGGGCATCTTCTTCCTCGCCGAGTTCATCGAGGTCGTGTTCATCGCGGCCGTCGTGACCAGCGTGTTCTTCGGTGGCTGGCAGGTTCCGTTCCTCGAGCCCGATGGCTTCCACGCCTTCGGCTCGTACCTCCCGCTCCCGCACGGTGCGGTCGCGGCGCTGCAGTTCGGCTCGTTCGGCCTCAAGGTCGTGCTGCTCTGCTGGTTCCAGCTGATGGTCCGCTGGACGCTGCCGCGGTTCCGCGCCGATCAGCTGATGAACCTCGGCTGGAAGGTGCTGCTGCCCACCTCGCTCGCGTGGATCATGTTCACGGCGCTGATCAAGCTCGCCTTCATGTCGTAGGAGACGTTTATGTCCGCCGCACACGATACGCACTCAACTGACGACGACGCCCACGGCCCCAAGATCCTGGCGGAGCACACGAGCTCGGCCGGCAAGGTCGTGCGCTCGGTCCAGGTCGTGCGCCCCGAGGCGCAGGACACGACGTTCCTCGCGGCCGGTGCGAAGGGCTTCGGCATCACGCTCAAGCACTTCGCCAAGAACCTCTTTCTCCCGATCCGCAAGAAAGAAGTGCGTGCGCACCTCGGCGCTCCCGTCGGCGACATGAGCTGGAAGAACGAGATCGAGACCGTCCAGTATCCGGAGGAGAAGGTCACGTATCCGGAGCGGTTCCGCGGCCTGCATCGCCTCCTCATGCGTGACGACGGCGCGGTGCGCTGCGTCGCGTGCATGTGTTGCCCGACCGTGTGTCCGGCGCACTGCATCACGATCATTCCCGAAGAGAGTGATTCGAAGGGAATCGAGAAGCGTCCCGCGGTGTTCGAGATCGACGAGCTGCGTTGCGTCGTCTGCGGACTCTGCGTCGAGGCCTGTCCATGCGATGCGATCCGCATGGACACCGGTATGCATGCCGGCCCCGTCGAAGATCGCGGCGATGCGATCGAGACGAAAGAATCGATGCTCAAGCGCGGAATCAAGTCAACGGCGAAGCAAGGCGGCGCCGGTCCGAACTGGCGCGATCAGAAGTAAGCGCGCACTTCGCGCAAAGTGATCACTCGCGCTTTTTTCCGATTGACGGATTTGATCGCGGTGCGTAGCTTTGATCTCGAGCCCGGCTTTTCGATTCGACAAACGGGACGAATCAATCTCCTATATTTCTATCCAGGGATCTGCCTCTGATCTGGGTGTGCACGCCCGCTCGTCGGGAAGCCCAAAGGATTACCGTGGAGCCCACCTACTGAAACAGTAGGGGATAGATCTCGTCCTACGGTCGAACAGTCGGAGCTCGTTATGGGCCGGAACAGTGAAGAGCTGTTCCGGCCCTTCGTTTTATAGACTTGCTCCATGCCGTTCCCGGACCTGCCCTTCCTTCAGACCTTCGTCGCGATCTACGAGATGGGCGGGGTGACAGCGGCGGCGGCGCAGCTCCATCGCACACAGCCGACGCTCAGCTATCAGCTCGCGCAACTCGAGCAGGCGCTCGGCTCGCCACTGTTCGTGCGACAGGGACGGCAGTTCACGCCCACGGAGCTGGCGAGGCAGCTCCACCGGTTGGCGGTCGGCTTCGCGCGGGATCTCGACGTGGTGCGGCGCGGCGACGAAACGACTGCGATCGATGTCGCCTCGGTGTCGGTGTTCGGCCGCTTCGTCCTGTTTCCGCTGATGAGGCGGCTGCGCGGAACGCGGCCGACGCTACGATTTCCGACCGCAGACGAGCTGTTTCGCCGGGTCGCCGATGGTGAGGTCGACATCGGCTTCACCTACAAGAAGATCGATCGTCCGCGCCTCGTGCTGACACCCGCACATACCGAGCAGCTCGTCCTCGTCGCGAGCCCGACCTGGGCGCGCCGTCTCACCAGCCCGAGGCACTTTCGCGATGTCCCGATCGTGACCTACGACGAGTCCGACTATGTGATCGGGCGATGGCTCGGTCACCACTTCGGGCGCCGCGCGCCGATGTGGTTCAGCGTCGCGCACTTCGAGGAGATCGAAGAGGTCGTCGATCTCGTCCACGACAGCGCCGGCGTCGCGATCGTGCCGCGCTCCGCGCTGTCCGCTCGTCGCGGCCTTCGCATCGTCGAGTGGGGGCGCCGGCCAGCCGAGAACACGATCTTCGCAGTACGTCGTGTCGGTGCACCGCCTCATCGCGCGATCGACGAGCTACTCGCAGCGCTGGCGACGTGAGCTCAGCGCGCACCGATCGCGGCACGCAGGAGCTGGCCGATCTGCCACTGCTCGTGGAACCCGGCGAACGACCTCGCGCCCGGACCGACCGCCACCAGCGGCACCAGCGCCGCCGTGTGCGCCTCCGTGGCCCAGGCGACGTTCGGGGATGACTCGCCGCGGCGCAACGCATCGAGGGTCGCGGGCGAGCCGAAATCCGCGGTCGCGTTCCACACCGCTCCCGACGCGAGCGTGACCGATGCCGGCGGCTGCGCGGGCTCGCGAAATTGCAGCGCGAACCCGCCGGTCTCGTGGTCGGCCGTGACGACCAGCAACAGCTCGCCCGCCCGCGCGCGCGGCAACAGGACGGCCAGTGCGTCGTCGAGGTCGAGCAGCTCGCCGAGGAGCTCTGGCGCGAGATGCTCGTGGCACGCGTTGTCGATGAGCGCGGCTTCGACGACCAGCACGAAGCCATTTCCCGGGCGCGACACCGCGTCGAGGGCCCTGGTGGTGAGCGCCGCCAGCGATAGCCGCGCCGCTCGGATCCGGTACGGCAGCGCGCCGGGGGCGAGGAGCTGCAGGCTCGCCGGCGGGTGCAGCAGCCACTTCGCTCCGCCTCCGATCGCGATCGTCGGTGGTGACGCGAGCACTTGCGCGGCGATCAGCGCGGCATCGTTCCTATCTACGGCGTGCGCGAGGAACGCCGCCGGCGTTGCGTCGGTCAGATCTTCGGTCGTGACCACGCCTGTCTCGAGCCCTTCGCGCGCAGCGGCTTCGATCCACGTCTCGACTCGATGACCGTCGGGATCCAAGGAGAGGATGCGCGGCCGCGTCTGGACGCCCGTCGCGAGCGCCGTGCCGCCCGCAGCCGAGTCCGTGACCAGCGCACCGTAGGGTGTCGTATCGACGAGCCCCACTTCGCCGAGGCGCATCATCTCTGCCAGGGCCCCGTTCGGGTGCGCACGCAGAAGGAGCTCGACCTGCCCCGGGCCCATGCCATCGCCGATCACCAACACCACGCTCGGCGGCGGTTTCGCTGTGCCACACCCGAGCAATGCGATCAGCGCGAAGCGTACCGGCATGGGTTCGAAATAGACCTGGACGTGCCGCATGTCCAATCGAAATCTCGCCCGCGGGCCATCGAGCTGGTGAATCGCGCGATCGCGTCGGCATCGGGACAGCCTCCAGGAGCGCCCATGCACCGATCTAGCGAAACCGCTCGGGCGGGAGCGACACCTCGCCACCGACGATCCGGTCGAACCGGTCGGCGAGCTCGGTCTCGCCCTTCATCCGCGCAGATCGGGCGCGCGTGCGAATGTGTCCGTACTCCGTGAGATCTTTCTCGGTGAGGTTCGCCACGGCCTGGCGCGCGTCATCCGGCAGATCGTGTTCGATCGCGGCGATCGCGATCGTACTGGCGTGCGACGCGAACACCTCGGGCAGCACGGCAAGCAGTGCGCGTGTCGACGGCGCGACCGGGGCAAGCACGTAGCGCGAGACGACAAACCCCGGCCAGTCGAGCTTCGGATGCGCGCGATGTGCCTGGAGATGAGCGACCAGTGCGTCGGGCTCGGTGATCAGCGCGTCGCGCGTGCGGACGATCGCGTGAGCCCCATCGAGGTCGAGCGCGTCGAGCATCGCGAGAAGCACCGGCGCGAGCTCGCGATGCGTCGGCGCGACCACCAGCTCGACGGTCGCGGTGTAACCCTTGCGCTCGCACGAGATCCGCCCGTCGTCGATCGCGAGGACGCGCCAGCCATCGGGGTTGTCGCGCTTCATCAGGCCGTTGACCATCGCGAGCGTCACCTCCGGTGGTGGTGGCGGCGGCTCGATCTCCTCGATCCGCATCTCGCCGTCGACGCGATGAAATCGCAGCCGGCCCCACAGCAAGAACGACTCGACCGGGAGGTCGGGGAACGCGGCGCGCAAGTACGCCGATTCGTCCTGTCCCGCGGTCGTGAAGTGCATCACCACATCCGGGCGATTGCGTCGGAACAGGTTCTCGTCGGCGCGGAGCACGTCGATCACGCGCACGAACAGGCGCGCTGGTGCGCGGAGCTCGACCCAGCGCACGGCGCGCCATCGCGGATCGCGCAGCGCCCTCTGGGTCGCCTTGTCGAGGATTCGCACGTCGTGGAGATGCGTGAACAGCTCGCCGTAGTCCGCCAGCATCGCGAGTTGCCCGTCGGCCGCATCGATCTCGCACAGTGCGTGCGAGACCATCGCTCGCGCGAATGCCACGTAGGTCGTCACGTGCGTGCGCCCGACCCTCGTCTTCGCCGTCTTTCCCATCGTCAGCTTCCGGATCGTACGCAGCAGAGGATGCTCGAGCGCCTCCGCCGTCGCCTCGCCCGCCTTGCGATTCACCACCGCCGTGCGCGGCATCCCGCACTCGTACTCGATGTCCTGCAGAAACTCCGCGAGCGGCCCGAGCCACTTCTTCTCGTGACGTCGCCGCACGTTCTCCGCCGTCGGATCGCCCCGCAAGGACAGTGCGATGAACTCGCCGTACTTGTCACCGCGCTCGAGCAGCGCGTCCGAGAGCACCGCCGCATCAGCCGCGGTCATGCCGGCGAAGATCAGCGCGTCGGCGACCACGTGTGTCTCATAACACGCGCAGACCGACCGCCCGCCCGAAACGCTGCCGCGCAGCGTGTCGAAGAGATCGTCCA
>Ga0307509_10007658_pt1 | contig 14033 bp, 11 predicted proteins | sample 10_EM_MG_FD_202245 | JGI IMG/M metagenome (GOLD analysis project Ga0307509, IMG submission 202245) | Populus trichocarpa ectomycorrhiza microbial communities from riparian zone in the Pacific Northwest, United States - 10_EM | ecosystem: Host-associated > Plants > Roots > Unclassified | place... | reverse complement strand
TCGCAAATCATAAAACATGTCAGGTGCGCAAAGTGCGTCACCTGCGTGAAACTCGTGACTCATAATGTGAGTCACGCGCGAAAGTCATTACATCATTATGACTCACAATCGTGAGTCATAGAAACATCAACCAATCATAACATAACGATGACACGCAAGTGCGAGTCATGTGAGAACTATGAGTCAACTGACTGCATAGCGTGAAACATAATTATGACTCACAATCGTGAGTCATAGAAACATACCTTATGACTAATAACTATTAGCCATGTGAAATCTGCCTTGCTTAGTCACGATTTGTGACATGTGTAGAGGAGACGGAGGATGCTGTCTTTGTACCTTTTTTATTTTTTATTTTTTATTTTTTTTAGTATCATTTTAGTATTGTTTAAGGTACAAACTCCCGTATGCAGATCGCTCTAAGACAGGAAAAACCTCCACCTACAGTCCATCCCGCATCCCTTGTGCTAAAACCCTCTGACCCTGCCCGGCACCAAAGGGCCCGGTACTATGGGTAGAAACTACAGAAGAGCGTACAGGCCTGAATACAACGAACAAAACAACCTCCACAGACGTGCAGCCCATAAGAAAAACTCCCCACCCCAACAGTGAACAACCAAGGAAAGTACAGAAACCTCACTAAACTCAAGGAAGAAAAATCCCAGCCGAACCCATAAGCAACCCACCCATAGCCCACGACTGACCCCATTCTGCCGCAGCAGGGGAGGGGCCAAGGAGCCAGCAGGACAATGCCGTAGGCCAATGATCACACACTAAGGGGTACCTATATATGTACCCGGGGCTCTTACGTCCCGGACTCAAGGGCAGACATGACCACCAAGAGAAAGCTCGGTAACCGAAACCAACACAGCGGAAGTGTGTGGTAGGGCGGAGTAGCGACCGTAGGCCCACCGGAAACGAGACCGGAAGGGAGTGCATGTCACCCAGAGGGAACAGAGGCGGCAGGCATGAAACCCCTACCCCAAACACAGGCAAAAGCCACACACGCAGCCATGACAATCACCCAAGGCCAGAGATCAGAAGGGAACAGAGGCCCAGGGTGTAGCAGCAGTAGGGTGCCAGCCAATCCGACCGTGAGGAGAAGAATAGAAGGAGGGGTAGACCCAAACCGAGAAGTGCGAGGGAAGGCGACCGGAGCGAGATCACGACTTTTCGACGATGCCGACCGTACCGGACAGGACTCTTAGGAGAGAGTGCAATACCAGAGAGCAGAGCCACCGGGGCCACTACTTCACCGATAGCCCGAGACTGCGACCGACCCATTGACAAGGTAAGGGGGTTGCCGACCGTGCGAATGCTCTAAGTGAGGCAGAAACAAGTGCGGGGTAGGGAGAGGAAACATCATCAAAGAAGACGGAATCCATCACCCAGAGTGAAGAAAGCCCAAAGGGATAAACCTAAGGGGAGGGGAGTGTAGAGGAGGTATGACTCCACCCCCTAGAGCGAGCTCATGGCGGGGGGTGGAGAAAAGAAAAGTGGTGATAATCTCGTGGTGTTGAGATTTCAATCGCCAGGTGTGTAGAGGAGACGGAGGATGCTGTCTTTGTACCTTAAACAAATGCATATGATTTAAAAAAAGAAAAAAAAAAGAAAAAAAAGAAAAAAAAGAAAAAAAAAGAAAAAAAAAGAAAAAAAAAGAAAAAAAAAGAAAGAAAAAGAAGAAAAAGTAGAAAAAAAAAAGACCGTCACAGTAGTTAGAGCTCTTCATGCTACCATCTAAGTACTTTCTAACAATATAACTTTACCTTTAACCTTTATGTTTACCTCTTGCTTGTACGCAAAGCAACCTAGCTCTTAAGCGTCAGAGCAACTACCACCTTGTTGGAAACAAGAACAGTCTCACATCTCTCTCACGTGAGCAGAGATTATGTTACGAAGAATTTTCCTCACCACCTCTCCCCAATAAGATATTGGAGTGAGATAAGAAGACTATAAGATAATCCAAGACGAAGAAGAGATTATAAGTTAATCTCGGAAAGAAGAACACTCTCAGATACTTAAAAAGAGCTATAAGGATAGCTCAACATCTTCACGTAAGTAGTTCGTTACCTGTTGCATAACTAACCCCTCCAGGGTAGGATCGTTACAGTATGCAGTACCATGAGCATCACATCCGCTAACCTTGCATACATGGTTAATGCTTAGATGGGCCTGCCGGCACAATCAGCAAATGGGTTGGGCGTTGCATCCGGCTCCAACATGTCCAATCTTGAGGCATCATGCACATCAAAGACTTGCCTCCTTCTCCCTTCAGGCTCTGCAAAACCTCGGTTTGCCACAAATGACAATTCTCGGGCTCTCAGCAGACATCATAACCATTACCTCCTTTGTCTTTTCAACAACCAAGATTATCCCAGCCGTTGATTGTTTTTGGACATGCATTTTCCAGACGCCACCAACCCACAAGGGTTTAGCGGTAATGACAATGCCTGAATTCGCGCTTTCGACATCATTGGTAATCGTCCTATACTCAGTGTCGTCAATCCAGTCTTCGGGGCTCCAGTTTATTCTCCCCGGGTTAGTCAGTGGCACCATCCCCACATCAATCTTAACCTTCTCAGAGTCCCGTTCGAATCTAAATTCCGGGACTCCTAAACTAGTGAACTTTTCCCCGAGTGCATTTAGGTACTCCATGAAGTCATCCACCTTGCTGTCCGTTTGCGTATGGAGGACATCACTAAACCTATTCCTTCTGCATACCCTAAAGTATACCTTCCTCTCATTCAAGTCCTTCAGGCAATCATTCATCGCCGTCTGGAAAACCTCTGTAGTGAGCCCCTCGGCCAGTTTGGTTACCACTTGGTTCGCTGTTACGAACCTCACCATGAGGTGTCATTCCCTAATCCTGATGCTTGAGATAGGTTCCAGTGTAATCCCTTTGGGTTTGGTGAACCTCTTACTCCCCTCCACAATCTTGTATCCGTCGTTATTCCCCTCCTTTTTCGCGACCGAGGTGTAGCTGTTTCTGGACATCAGTCCTTTCTCGTATGACGGTCTCTCCGGTGGAATCTGCCCGACAATCACCTCTGGGATGTACGGCTCAGGGGTAATAGTCGCCGGGATATCCGCGGTTCAATTCTTGGCCCTATTTTTCTTCAGGCGATTGTCAGTCACCGGTTCAAGAGCCTTACCTTTCCCTTTGTCCAGCTTCTTGTTGCATCCACCATAGCCGTATTCCTCCACCTAATCCTTGAAGTCCCGTAGGACATCCAGTTCTTCCCTTATGGAAATGACCAGGGCTTTGGTCCTATCCATCCTCTCCCACAAGCTGAGTTCCTTCTCCACATTGGCTTTCGTGGTCTGTTCGTGGTCAGAGGGACTCCCCTGATTTTCCTGCGTATAGGGGGGCAGTCGATGGCAGACAGCTTATTCCCCCTGTTTCCCGTTCCATCGATCCCATCCAGTTTTCGTCCTCCAACACTGAAGATCCAGGGACCTCCTGGGTGGCCCATTTGCTGTCACCGAATCTGGTGGCCTCCAGGTTCTTGTCGTCCTCCAAGGCCATGGACACATCTACATGGCCATGGTCCTTTTTCTTTCTTTCGTCGTTAGGCTTGTAGCTCTCATCAGAAGAACAGTCCATCCGGAAATTGCTGTACAGGGCCTTCTCAGAATCAGGGAGGGTTCCTAACAAGTCAGAAGCCGGCCATGATGGTGCCGAGCTAGATGGAGACTCCATCGATGTAAATGTATCGTCCTTCTCAGATATCAGGGTGGGTACGAACGACGAATCTTGTTCGTGGTTAAACAAAATACCCACCATGGTTTTCTTGTCAATGCTACAATTCACGGAGCCTGACATTCCAAAAAGCAACCTTAACAAGGTATTTAGTTCCGAAATAATACCGGAGGCCTCCAGCTGTATGGCACTATTCCATAACTCGTCCTTGCCTAGGTTAACTGTTAGGCGGGAGTCTATCTCAATGAATTCCAAGATAACTCAGGCTGATTATCTTTATCATAGATGGAGATTGTCTAGGAAGGCTCAATGATTTAAAAGGTTGATAGATTGATAAATGATTTTTCTAGCGTAAAATTTGTTATATTGATAAAATCTGTTCTCCATTGCTTGATGATGTTCAAATAGCTCGGAAGGCACCTCGATATATATATACCGCGTCTGGGCTGTCGCGGGCTACATCTAGTTCTCATACTCAGTATCTACTAACAAACTCCAGCTTTTTCCTAAAGGTGCAAACACCTTTTGACCCAGAGAATTTTGTTATCTCACTCGACTTCCGAATCACAACACGATGAATTTTCCTGATGGTGCTCTCACACATCAGTCCATTGGTCACGATCCATCTTTGTCAGCATGGAGTCTTATTTACCATTGCATACACAGAATGGTCTCTATCATCAAACCAACAAAGGGGCCAGCTTTTTTATCGAACCTCTCAGCATTGCAGATGTATTCTGCACTCAACAGCTGCAAGGCATAAGATAGACTTGTTCTGATAATTGCACGAATGGCCATTATCTCTCCATAGTCATATCGTTATTGTATAGCTCCGTCAGTATCCGAGCATACTAGTGACGTTTGTGAGTGCGTGTATGCTTGATCTCTCAAACTATCTCATCCAACAACACCATTCACTTCTGCGACTTTCATCGCGGGAACGTGGAGTATAGAACATGTTGTTTAACCATTGTCCGTAAAACCGTCCTGTTACTGAGTGACCACTTTCGCAACTCTCGTTTTTCGTGCTCAGTAACTTTATGCGACGTTGCCCAATTTGGCTTGAACCACTGCATATGCTCGCCAATGGTCTTCCCTCATATATCCTGTGAACGGGATCCGGTCGGATGGAAGGATGCAACGTATATGGGTTACGAGGAGGGCTCCAATGACCATATCTTTGGTGAGGGGACGCAACTACGGCGGCATCTGCTGATGTAGCGCCGTCCCAACGCTGCTGCGGGAGGGGGGTGTTGGCTTGTCCTTTTGAACTCAGAATCCTAAGGTAGGGTAACTATAGGTCTTTATTCACTAATGGAAGGCTGAGCCTTCCGGTATGCCTAACATTAACACACCCGTTCTCGTGTTTGAAACGCCAAATCTGTCCATCGGGTATAACATAGGAGGTGACCAGCATCCTCTGGATCAATTTAGGGCCTTTATCGGCCGCACCCACCAACTCACCAAACTCCTCAACCTCCCTTGTAACTTCCGCCATGACGTCCTTCCCCTCGGGGTCGCACATACACCCACTGAGGTGGATGAAGTTGCGAACGCTCTTCTAAGGGTCAAACCCTCCTAAACAGCTCTGGTATTACCCGGTAAACCTGGATATCTCAACCTTAAACTGTTGTCAGAGTTTATTGTAACCTCATTGAAGCTATTCACACTTTTCCTCTCAGCCAATGAACTTTTTTCTCATGCGTAACAACCAATCCGTAGCAGCCAGCAATGTAAATATGATAGATCACAAAGAGTGACCATTGCGTGAGAAAGCCCGTGGTTGTTAGTGAAAAGATTCCCCCCCCCCCCACTTGAGTGTGCGTTCGCTTTCCTTGTGAGTTGCCTGGCATGCGTTTCGTTTCACGGCTCGTCACTCGTCCTCGTTCGATCGTATCTGAAATCAAAAAGCAACCCTAAATAGAATCGTATTCGTTCGTCCTGCCTTGCTTGTCTATCGTGATCTACATCAACCACAACAGAATATATATACAAACATCTAAGTCCAGCGCAGCCATCAGGATTCCACAGATTCCAATGTTCATGCGACTTCACATTCGCATGCGCTTACTGGCATTTCTTTTCCCAACCATGTATTCCAACATTCCATCATGCCAGTTACCATTCCCACAATCCCAATCATTTCACGTTCCAACAAGTGCAACACATTCCGGACAACAGTATCGCCGCCGTTGAAGTATATCAGTTTCCGCCTGCTATCAGAACCTGCTAGCCCAGGCTAGTCATAACGGCCCCATCTCGGTAGCTGAGGATAGTGGCAGAATTTTCATAGCACTAGAAAATGATGAAATCTTATTCTTAATGTCGCGCTTAAGAGATAGCGTGAAATGGTGCATAATTCAGCGGCCGTTTCGGGAAGTTTTATTGTCGGCGAAGGCGAAGGGCCCGTCAAGACCTGCCTACCGTACTGTACAACCATTAGAAGCCCAGCCTCGTGCAGCCATGGACCAAGGGCCTTCAAAGAAGGCTGAGGCGGCCCGGAAAAGGAATACCGGTATTGGAGAACCGGTGGTGGGACCCCCCCAAGCGGCGTCTGGGTTGTGGCTAGCTGATTTTCATTTCTGGAGCAAGAAGAGCTTTTTTTTTTTTTGAGCCTAGGTCGTTAACAAGCGCCGGTTATTTAGGACCAATGGCGATCTCTCGTCTCTTAATATTTCGCTTATGAAGGCATGGTGGTGCTTAACCTTGATACTATCCATTTTCTACTCTTAAGTTGTGTAGGTCAAGTATTATCGCAAAAGGAATTATCCAAATGTATCTTTAATATAGAGCTGTTGACTGTAAAATCGAGCTTTTTGTTAGGCACAAGCTGACTCAACAAACCGAGAGGCGGCAGGTTCTCAACGAATCACAAAATCCAATTATTTCCACACTCGGCTTAACCTGCCTGAGGGGGAGTTTTCCGGGCCCATAAAAAAAAGCCATGGTCGGATGCTTGGACCAGATCATGCTTGTGCAACACGAGAGCCGTTCGTTAACCCCTCTCTTCCCTCTAACTCTAAGAGAAGTCAAATTCTCAGTGCGCAGTGCTAGTGCACGATCGCCCCCCTCCCCTCGAAAGGGAATTCACATAACATAGGCTGTGGCGCGAGTTCCCGGACACCAGGTCAGTGGCACTCGCCCAGCGTTCCGACCAGCCAGAGCGTCGCTAACTCCAATCGCGGGGGTAGATACCAAGGGGCGCCAGATTCCGTAGTGGCTCTCGCTACTCGAACAGAACACCTCTGTCGTGGGCTGCCGACTACGGGCACTAGGGAGTGGTGAGAATACTGCTAGAACGGGACGACGTTAATCCCAACATGGCTGATATCCTAGATGGCCGAACACCACTATCTTGGGCTGCCGGGAATGGTCATGAGGAAGTGGTGGCCATGCTGCTGGGACGGAACGACCTTGATCCCAACATAGTTGACACCGAATATGGCCGAACACCGCTATCGTGGGCTGCCGAGTGTGGTCATGCGGAGGTGGTTAGAATACTGCTCGAACGGAGCGATGTCGATCCCAATATAGCGGACACCGATTATGACCAAACACCGCTATGTTGGGCTGTTGAGCGTGATCATGAGGAGGTGGTGAGAATACTGCTCGAACGGGACGATGTTGATCCCAACAAAGTTAACCCCGATTATGGCCCAACACCGCTATGCCGGGCTGTTTGGGATGGCCATGAAGAGGTGGTGAGGATGCTGCTTCGACGGAACGACGTCGATCCCAACATGGCTAACTATGAGTGTGGCCGAACACCACTTTTATACGCTGCCGAGGATGGTTATGAGGCGGTGGTGAGGATGCTATTGGAACGAAACGACGTTGATCCTAATATAGCTGACACCGAATATGGCCGAACACCGCTATCTTGGGCTGCCGGGAATGGTCATGAGGGAGTGGTTACCATGCTGCTGGAACGGAACGACCTTGATCCCAACATAACCGACCCTGAAATTGGCCGAACACCGCTATCGTGGGCTGCCGAGCGTGGTCATGCGGAGGTGGTGAGAATACTGCTCGAACGGAGCGATGTTGATCCCAACGAAGCTGGTCCCGATTATGACCAAACACCGCTATCGTGGGCTATCGAGGGCGGTCATGAGGAGGTGGTGAGAATACTGCTTGAACGGAGCGATGTCGATCCCAACATGGCTGACACCGAATATGGCCGAACACCGCTATCGTGGGCTGCCGAGAGTGGCCATCAGGAGATGGTTAGAATACTGCTTAAACGAAGTGACATCGATCCTGACATAACTGACACCGAACATGACCGAACACCGCTATCGTGGGCTGCGGAGAGTGGGAATCAGTGGGTGGTGGAGAAACTCCTGGAGCGGAACGACGTTAATCCCGACAGGGCTGACCCCCAATATGGCCGAACACCGCTGTCATGGGCTGCGGAGGGTGGGCATAAGGAGGTGGTGGAGAAACTGCTGGAACGTAGCGAGGTTAATCCCAACACAGCTGACACCCAATATGGCCGAACCCCGCTGTCATGGGCTGCCTGGAAAGGCCATGAGGCAGTGGTGAGGATTCTGCTTGAACGGAACGACGTTGATCCCAACATTGCTGACACTAAATATGGCCGAACACCGATATCATGGGCTGCCGAGAATGGGCATGAGTGGGTGGTGGAGAATCTGCTGAAACGGAACGACGTCAATCCTAACATAGCCGACACCCAATATGGCCGAACACCTCTCGAGTGGGCTGCCAGGATTGGGCATCAAAAAATTGCCACTTTGCTGCGTGAACGGACGGGTTTTGTTCCTAGATCTTCAGCAAGCCTTCCATCCACAGAACTCTTCCCCCTCGCGCCGTCTACACTACCTGAACCCCCTTCTAAAAGGAGACGTAAGTTTTGATGTCCAAAGGTAAAACTCGCCGCTTTTTCATCCCCCTACTTGAGATGCCTTTCCATTAGGGAATGATACCAAACTTGACAGAACAACCCTCGTTCTGCCACAGACGGTCCTTCTATACGGATCGACAAGTTACCGCAGGTGTCCGACCTTTAGACCATTTTCTTGGAACGCCTTGTCTTCTCTTTAGTTCTTTCAAATTACCCTACCTCTTTTGGTATTTCCTGTTGTAGTGTTTAGGTTTGACTTAGTCAATTCTGTATATATCCATTTCTCATCGGTGCTCTGCACTCCCATCTCTCTATGTATTCACCCTTTTGATTTACCTTTTGATTCTCATACCTTCTTAGTTACCTTATCTTACGTGTCAATTATCGACTTTGTATTTCGCTTGTTTTATTCCACAACTTAGAGAGTAACCTTGTTGTATTGAAAAAGGAGTAGATTGAAGCTTCATAGATACAGAAAAAGATTTGGTATAGACATACTACCGACATCTGGATTGGTATTATACACCACAGGAGTCAAAAGGAGAAGGGTTTGCCGGTATGGTGAGTGATTCACAAAGTTTTGTCTATTTTTCTCTTTTCTCCCACTTTTCTTTCCACTTCACTGTATTGCAACCTCCCCCTTTATTGACACTAGAGGCATTGTAACCTTTCCCCCCCGCTGCCTTTCTTGAATATCACAATTAACTCATCATGCCCCCTCCCCTAAATGTACCCCTCCTCTCGCTGACCCTTTCTCGCCAATTTTGTGACCACTCGCCCCTCAGAACGCTTTGCCGGAGATTTTCTGTATGTCTCGGAAAGCTGTCAGAAGAGGCACCTGAAGAGTGGGAAACAGAGCCTGGCTCTCACTCCACAGCCCAGCTTACTATTGCACCCTCGGCACCCGTTGCCGCGCTAGAGCACTGTGTTCAAGAATATGAGTTAAGTGATAAAACTGGAAGTCAACATACCCATATATATTCCCGCGTTGTTTGTTAGGAAATATACATTTACATCCCAAGTCTTAACTCTCGACCACTAATTATGCGCACCCCACAGCCTTAAGTTAGTCCAGAACAAGCCTATTCTAGAGGTTTGAACACTCCCCCCTTCGTACTGGGTCGGCTTGCCGAAAAGGCCTCAAATGGATATACCCTTTATGAGAAGGGGACGGAAAGGAGAAAAAATCCGGGTTGAAAGGTTGATGTCCTGAGCTGGAAACGAATTTGAACCGTTGATCTTAGTATGGGCTTCGGCGCGCTAAGTACTGGCACCTACTATTATAGGTCGTGCCTGATTGCTTAGTCCTTGCCTAGCTAGTATGGTATTTGATCATAGATAATCACTCACGTCAACTATTAATAGTAGGAACGGCTATTAAACAGCTGTAAACTCCGGCAAACAGCCTGCACGTGCGTGGCCTCCACACCACTTGGAGACCAACTGGGAGTGGTTAAAGTCCAAAGCTGACTACAAATGGAACAGATAAACCTTTCCGGCTCCTTCTAAGTCTCGGGGAGCCCCCTGCAGGGATAATAGTCAGTGCCGTGCCGTGAACCCCCCGATCCCAAAAGGCTTCCTTCAACCTAAGGCCGGGTTTCCTCCTATCTATCAAAACCCCCAGGCCCAGACCAGTCATAACGGCCCAATCTCGGTAGCTGCGGATGGTGGCAGCATTTTCATATTACTAGAAATAATCTTTTCCTTAATGTCGCGCTTAAGAGATAGGTGCTCTTTTGTGTGAAACAGTGCATAATTCATGGCCGTTTTGGGAAAATTTCTTGCCGGCGAAAGGCGAAAGACCCGTCAGGGCCTGCCTACAGCCACTACTCGAGTAGAAGCCCAGCCCCGTGCAGCAGCCATGGACGAAAAGCCTTCAAAACGGGCTGAGATGGCCCGGAAAAGGAATATTGGAGAACCGGTGGTGGGATCCCCCCAAGCGGCGTCTGGGTTGTGGCTAGCTGATTTTCATTTCTGGAGCAAGAAGAGCTTTTTTTTTGGGGGGGGGGCCTATGCCATTAACAAGCGCCGGTTATTTAGGACCAATGGCGATCTCTCGTCTCTTAATATTTCGCTTATGAAGGTGGTGCATAACCTTGATGCTATCCTTTTTCTACTCTTAAGTTCTTGCGTAGGTCAAGAGTTATCGCAAATGGAATTAACTTATCTAAGTAATTGAAGGGTGATGCAAGAAATCATGTTCCCTCAGCCTTAGTAGAGTCACGGCGCCCCGCGCATAAATCAAAGTTAGAAGTTAGAAGTTCGAAGCCTTGGCAGCCATGCCCGAGGCAAACGCCTGAGAAAAACAAGGAACACCCAATGACACAAACTTCTTGCTTTGAAGGGGTTTTCTTCCCTAATACCGGTATTTGCCAAGCGTTCCAACTTCCAACTTCCAACTTTGATTCCTACGCGGGGCGCCGTCACTCTACTCGCCTAAATCAAAAGTTTCTCCCCGACTTTTGCTACCGCGGCGATTGGAGGATTTATATTCGTGCTTCGATTATTTCAGTGGGTCGCGCTCCAATAAAAGAAAAATATTTTTTAAGAACAGCCGCGGTGGCAAAAGTCGGGGACAGACTTTTGATTTGGGCGACTAGTGTAACACAAGTTGGTTGCCGCCAAGCCTCACTCACACCATGAGTGGTGTAACCCGATTTTCCCGTTCCGATTATTTTAAAAATCGCCGAGTCCACGATCGCCTCCCCCTCTCTTAAGGAATTCACATAACATAGGCTGAGGTGCGAACTCCCGAACACCCTGTCAGTGACACTCGCCCAACGTGCCGAACACCCAGAACATTGCCGCCTCCATCGCGGGGGTTGATACCGAGGGCCGCCAGATCCCGCCGTGGCTATCGCTACTCGGACAGAACACCTCTATCGTAGGCTACCGAGTACGGGCACGAGGGGGTGGTGATAATAACTGCTGGAACGGGACGACATCAATCCCAACATGGCTGATATCCTAGATGGCCGAACACCGCTATCGTGGGCTGCCGGGAATGGTCATGAGGAAGTGGTAACCATGCTGCTGGAACGGAACGACGTTGATCCCAACATAGCAGAACATGGCCGAACACCGCTATCGTGGGCTGCCGAGTGTGGTCATGCGGAGGTGGTTAGAATACTGCTCGAACGGAGCGATGCCGATCCCAACATGGCTGACATCGGATATGGCCGAACACCGCTATTGTGGGCTGCTGAGCGTGGTCGTGAGGAGGTGGTGAGAATACTGCTCGAACGGAGCGATGTCGATCCCAACATGGCCGACACTGATTATTACCAAACACCGCTATGGTGGGCTGCCTGGGGTGGCCATGAGGAGGTGGTTGGGGTGCTGCTCGAACGGGACGATGTTGATCCCAACCAAGGTGACCCTGATTATGGCCAAACACCGCTATGGTGGGCTGTCGGGGATGGTCATGAAGGGGTGGTAAGGATGCTGCTTCGACGGAACGACGTCGATCCCAACATGGCTGACTATGAGTGTGGCCGAGCACCACTATCATGCGCTGCCGTGGATGGTCATGAGGCGATGGTGAGGATGCTGCTGGAACGGAACGACGTTGATCCCAATATACCTGACACCGTATTTGGCCGAACACCGCTATCTTGGGCTGCCGAGCGTGGTCACGAGGAGGTGGTGAGAATACTGCTGGAACGGAGCGATGTCGACCCCAACATAGCTGACACCGAATATGGCCGAACACCGCTATCGTGGGCTGCCGAGCGTGGTCATGAGGAGGTGGTGAGAATACTGCTCGAACGGAGCGATGTCGATCCCAACATGGCTGACACCGAATATGGCCAAACACCGCTATCGTTGGCCGCCGAGCGTGGTCACAACGAAGTGGTGAGAATACTACTCGAACGGAGCGACCTCGATCCCGACATGGCTGACACTCAATATGGCCGAACACCTCTCCAGTGGGCTGCCATGAATGGGCATGAAAAAATTGCCACTTTGCTACGTGAACGGACGGGCTTTGTTTCTAGATCTTCAGCAAGCCTTCCATCAACGGAACTCTTCCCCCCTGAGCCGTCTACGCTACCTGAACCCCCTTCTAAAAGAACACGTAGGTTTTGATGTCTAAGGGTAAATCTCGCTGCTTTTTCATCCCCCTACTTGAGATGCCTTTCCATCAGGGTATGATACCAAACCTGCCAGAACAACCCTCGTTCTGTTATCACACAAACGGTTCTTCTATGATATACGGATTGACATGTTACCACAGGTGTCCGACCTTTAGACCATTTTCTTGGAACGCCTTGTCTTCTCTTTAGTTCTTTCAAATTACCCTACCTCTTTTGGTATTTCCTATTGCAGTGTTTAGGTTTGGTTTAGCCAATTCTGTATATATCCATTGCTCATTAGTGCTCTGCACTCCATCTCTCTATGTATTCACCCTTTTGATTTACCTTTTGTTTCTCATACCTTCTTAGTTACGTTATCCTACGTGTGTTAATTATCGACTTTGTATTTCGCTTGTTTTATTCCACAACTTAGAGAGTAACCTTGTTGTATTGAAAAAGGAGTAGATTGAAGCTTCATAGATACAGAAAAAGATTTGGTATAGACATATACTACCGACATCCGGGTTGGTACACTATATGAGTCAAAAGGAGAAGGGTTTGCCGGTACGGTGAGTGATTCACAATGATTTGTCTATTTTTCTCTTTTCTCCCACTTCTCTTTCCACTTCACTGTATTGTAACTTTCCCCTTTATTAACACTAGAGGCATCGTAACCTTTTTCTCCTGCTGCCTTTCTTGAATATCACAATTAACTCATCATGCCCCATCCTCTCGCTGACCCTTCCTCGCAAGTTTTGTGATCACACGCCCCTCGAACGCTTTGCCGGGGATTTTCTGTATGTATCGGAAAGCGGACAGAAGAGGCACCTGAAGAGGGGGAAACAGAGCCTGGCTTTCACTCCACAGCCCAGCTTACTATCGCGTCCTCGGCGCCCGTTGCCACGCTAGAGCACCGTGTTCAAGAACATGAGTTAAGTGATAAACCCGAAAGCCAACATACACATATATATTCCCGCGCTGTTTGTTAGGAAATATACATTTACATCCCAAGCCTTAACTCTCGACCACTAATTATGCGCACCCCACAGCCTTAAGTTAGTCCGGAACAAGCCTATTCTAGAAGTTTGAACACTCTCCCCTTCGTACTGGGTCGGCTTGCCGAAAAGACCTCAAATGGATACACCCTTTATGAGAAGGGCACGGAAAGAAGAAAAAATCCGGGTTGAAAAGGTTGATGTCCTGAGCTGGAGACGGATTTGAACCGTTGATCTTAGCATGGGCTTCGGCGCGCTAAGTACTGGCACCCAATGTTGCAACGAAGGGGGGGGTTGGATCAAAAAATGATCGAAGGGCTGGAACGCGCTTTTTCGAACCGGGGGGTTATAAGATAGAACCCCTTCTAATAAAACAGTGAATAATGACATTTGAA
>Ga0307509_10007657_pt1 | contig 14035 bp, 11 predicted proteins | sample 10_EM_MG_FD_202245 | JGI IMG/M metagenome (GOLD analysis project Ga0307509, IMG submission 202245) | Populus trichocarpa ectomycorrhiza microbial communities from riparian zone in the Pacific Northwest, United States - 10_EM | ecosystem: Host-associated > Plants > Roots > Unclassified | place... | reverse complement strand
CCACTATATAATAGTCATATAAATCTTTTCATAGACATGTAATCTCTTCATATGAAATCTTTAAGTATGTTAGTTCAGTATACTTGTATTTTAATAAGCACTTGTATATTAGTTCCAAATATTTTTTTAAAATTAATTTATGAGAACAATTGTTTAATTCCTTCCATCAAGAAAAAACATAATATATATCAATTTCAATAACTCTAATTAATGTTCAGTCTTAATAGAGTATTGACTATGAATATTTAAGAGTAATACTTTGATACGAAATCCTTAAAATTATAACCATTTATTTTATAAAATATTTTTATTTTAAGAACTTTATCTTTACTATAGATTTATTAATCAAACTTAAATAATTATTAAAGATAAATAATATTTTTTTTATTCACTTCACACCAAAAAGAAAAAGTAAATATAATATTATTGGAATTTGATATAGTCGAATCCTACTTTCTAAACATACAATTAAAATCAAACTAACAGAAGATCACAATTCAAAATGTTTCGAATATTCCTAATCACTGCATTGTTCATGTGCCAGTTTTAAGGGTATACGTAGTCTTTTCACTCTTCCTAACTCAGTATATATTCTAGGTTTCATATCACTCTATAATGGAAGAAATCAAGATTTACATATCGATCAAAAGGATAATACGTAGTTAGTCATTTACGATCTCTTCACAAACAAGATTTTGGTTTACTTATCGGTAGCTTGATTTTCCACGGGCAGCCAGCAGCCAGCAGCCAGTAGCCAGTAGGATAGCAGATTTGATACATGGCCATAAGAGTTATCTCCACTCTTGGAGGCTAAGGCAAGTGGGCGACTTTCATTTATCTTGAAATTTTAAAAGATTATTGTCAACGGGCCACCAAATACAAGAACAAGAACTGTTCCAAAACGTCTGGTAATTTTTTTTTTCAAGATCATAATTAATGAAATAGATTACAAGCCTTTGAAGAAAAGATAACGACATGATGTGACCTGTTGCTTTGATTAATGCATGTAATCATTAAAAGAATCCGTAGACTTGTTTGCTCCCCAAGTGTATCCGCCATTAGATGTACCTTATATATGTTCCTGGGTTAAGTGTTATTTTTTTTTTTTTTTTTGTCTGAAAGTATAGTAATGATTTTTTTTTAAATATTATTTACTTGAAAATTTATTAAAATAATATATTTTTTATTTTTTATAAATTATTTTTGATATCAACACATCAAAATAATCTGATAACATTAAAAAAATATTAATTTAAAATAAAAAAAAATTAAAAATTTTTATATTTTTTTCAAAGTATTTTTATAATACAATAACAAACAGGGCAAACCTATTCTATTGTTGGCGAAGTCTCTGAAGTACCAAGCTTTCATGGTTGAGTGTATACGGTATTCTCCACTTCTTAAATGAAATTTTTTAGGTATTGCTGGATTTGGAGGGAGATTCGACAGATGGATGATGGATGCATGAAGGTTGACTGGCAAGAGGAGCAAATGTTTTTTCATATACTATAAGAGAATCAGAGGCACAAAGAATCTGAAAGAAATTTCAAATGACTATATACGAAATTTGAATGTTCAGTCAAAATTCTAGAATAATTAATGGACAATTAGCATTAATGGGATTTCTTAGTTCTTTTTTTTTTCTTTGAAATGAAACGGAAAAACCCATGTTTTAAGGGATGTTTGAGAATATGATTATTTTTTAAAGTGTTTTTTCACTTAGAAATACATTAAAATAAAGTTTTTTTTTAAAAAATATTTTGACATCATGATATAAAAACAGAAAAGAAAATATGAATTTGAAGAAAAAAATAAAATTTTTTTAATTTTATTTAAAAGTATTTTTGGAATGTAAAAATAAAAAAGATGTAAACATGCGGTAAATGCTACTCATGCATGGGTGGTGAATTTGTAGGAAAAAAACACAAAAAAAAAATATGAATTTGAAGAAAAAGAAAAACTTAAATTTTTTTAAAATATTTTTAAAATACAAATATAAACAGGATGCAGATATGCAATAAATGCTACTCATGCATGGGCGGTGAAAATATAGAAAAACTTCGCAGCACTTTCTCATTAATTGAATTCCAAAAATTTGACTAGAGGCTATCTTCAGTCTAGGTAGGATTAACCAAACAACTTGACTAAAGAATAAAGGAGAGGCAGTTTAATGGAATAACTTCACACACCTTTTCATTTACATTATGCATGTATAAATACAGAATTGAGGAGCTTATTAAGCCTGAACTTTTGCTATTCTGTAACTAACTGCAAGCTATACATAATTCAATTTAAACGTAAGGATTTGATTCCGGTGAGTGAGGATTTTGTGGAGGAATTGATGCTGTTGAATGAGTGATTTGTGGGAGAGTGATTGCTTTCCTTATATGCCCCCGTAAGATGGAGGTACCATCAGTAACTCCAATCTTGGATCTTAAGACTTGAAAACGGTTACGTGGAAGAGGCTTCGTAAGCAAGTCTGCAAGCTGATCTAAAGTGTGAACATGACTGACAGTAATGCGACCTTTCTGGACAAGATCACGAACGAAAAGAAGATCAATGTCAATGTGTTTCATTCGAGTGTGTTGCATTGGATTTAGGCTGAAATGAGTTGCACCAATGTTATCGCAAAAAACCTGAGGAGGATTTTTAAGATGTAAACCAAGTTCTGTGATTAAGGAGTGAAGCCAGACTGTTTCAGAGGTTGCAGTTGCTAAGGCACGAAATTCAGCTTCTGTAGAAGAGCGCGATACAGCTTTTTGCTTGCGTGCAGACCAAGAAATGGGATTAGAGCCTAGAAAAGTGATAAAAGCAGTGGTGGAGATCCTTGTATCAGTGTTAGCAGCCCAGTCCGCATCAACAAAAGTTTGTAGACTTAAGGGGCTGCTCTGTTGAATAAGAATCCCGTGAAACATTGTATGCTTGAGATACCTGAGAATTCATTTTGCTGCAGTCCAGTGACATGCTGTTGGTTTGTGCATGAACTTGGAAAGGCGATTTATTGCAAATGCAATGTCAGGTCTAGTCAGACCAAGATATTGCAGGGCCCCAATAACTTTTCGATATTCTGTGCTGTCTGTAGGAGCTGAACCATCCGATAAAGTTAATGGAGTGCTGGTGGACATTGGAGTGTGAACGTGTTTGGCCATATTCATGGATGTTTTAGAGAGTAAATCTCTGATGTATTTGTGTTGTGAAAGGAAAAGGCCCTTGGCTGTAGGGATGACTTCAATGCCAAGGAAGAAATGAAGATGTCCCATGTCTTTGACAGAGAAGGTGTGGCTGATTTTGTTGATGATAGCATCTACAAATGTGGAGACGTTGCCTGTGATAATAATGTCATCAACATACACAAGACAATAACAGAGAACACTGTTAGAGACATATATGAATAAAGATGTGTCTGTAGCTGAGTGAACAAAGCCAAATTGCAGTAGAGCATCCCGAAGAGCTTTATACCACTGGCGAGATGCCTGTTTCAAGCTATAAATACTTTTCTTCAGTTTACAAACATAGTCAGGCTTGGAAGTGTCTCTGAAGCCGGGAGGTTGATGCATGAATACTGTTTCTTCAAGATTGCCATGAAGAAAGGCGTTATTGATGTCAAGCTGCCTAAGAGACCAACCATGCATGACAGCAATGGAGAGAATTAAACGAATTGTAGCTGGTTTGACAACTGGGCTGAATGTCTGGGAATAATCAAGGCCTGGTCTTTGGTGGAAGCCTTTGGCAACCAGACGAGCTTTGTATCTGCTGATGGTTCCATCAGGATTTCATTTTGTTCGAAAGACAAATTTGTAGCCTATAAGATTTTGACTGGCTGCAGGGGGGACAAGGTGTAGTAGTGGAGTAGATACATGAGGAGCAACAAGTAAGGAAGACTTGGAGGTGGATTGGTTGATGATGTTTTGTAGGGGAAATGTGTTTTCATCAAACGCAACATGCCGTGAAATATACAATCTTTGTGTAGGTAAGTGGAAGCAAAGATATGCACTTTGTGTATTGGAATAACCAAGGAACACACAGGGAACAGACTTGGGTTGGAGTTTATGTGTGTGGTAGGGTTTCAGCCATGGAAAACACAAGCAACCAAATGTTCTAAGTTTGAGATAATTGGGAGCTGCTGCGAACAAGTTTTGAAAGGGAGATTTGTGATGAAGAATAGGAGAGGGCAATCTGTTGATTAGATAGGTTGCTGCAGCAAAAGCATAGGACCAGAAATAGAAAGGAAGGTTGGCGTGATTGAGAAGTGTGGTGCCTGTTTCTACAATGTGTCTATGACGGCGCTCTGAAACTCCATTTTGCTGAGGGGTGTGTGGGGCTGTGGTGTAATGGCTGATGCCGTGGAGTGTAAGAAATGGTTGTAGAGTGACAAATTCCCACCATTATCAGAGTAGAGACTTTTGATATTAGCATTGAACCGATTGAGTATCATTTTATGAAATTGAGGAAAAATGATTTTAACATCTGATTTGTTTCGAAGGGGAAAGAACCAGACATATTTTGTGAAGTGATCAATGAAGATCACATAGTATTTATGACCTTGAATGCTGATTTGTGGTGATGGTCCCCAAACATTGGTATATATTAAATCAAAAGGGGCAGAGCTAGTGAGACCATGCTTATGAAAAGGCAGGCGATGAGATTTATTGATAGAACAGGAATCATAAAAATGAGATGTAGATGAATTGCTGGAAACAGGAAGAGAGAATGAGGAGATCATTCTGTCAACAACTTTGGAGGAAGGATGACCTAGGCGCTGATGCCAGCCAGTTATTGATGTGCGTTCATGAACCAGTGCAATGGGAGTGGAGGCATGAGGATGAGGTAGAGGATAGACACCATTCTCACAGGGTCCTTGAAGAAGAGTCTCTCTCGTCTATTGATCCTTGACAAAGAAACAAGAAGGATGAAATTCAAGGAACACATTGTTATGTTTGGTAAAATGATGGACCGAAATCAAATTTTGATTTATGGTGGGAACACAAAGAGTATCTTGAACTTGGAATGTACGTTTAGGAAAGGAAAGAGAAAGAGAACCTGAATGAGTGATTTTCCAACCTGAATCGTCTCCAATAAGCACCTCATCTGTGCCATCATATTTAGAGTGTAAGTGCAGATTAGATACTTGAGAGGTGATGTTATGTGATGCAGCAAAATCAATGAGCCATCGCTGGTCTGGACTTTGGGAGGCAGTGGTGCAGTTGGCTGTAGCTTTCCTGGTGTGTAACTTAGGACATTGTTTGGCAACATGGCCAAATTGATCACAATATTGGCATTTGGGAGTATATTTTTGCTGTCTGAAATAGCGAGGTTGAGGTTTGGAATCATATTTTTGTGTGGCTGCATGAGGAGACCATGGTTGTTTTTGTGAAAAACTGTGATGCCTGCGCTGAGTGTTATGTGCTGTAACGACCAGGGGCGGAGAAGTAATGTCCAGGCATTTGAGATAAGACTCATAACCAATGAGAAGATCATGAAGTTCTTCAAATGATAAGGCAGATTCGCGTGTACGAATAGGAGCTACCATTTCTCTATATTCAGGCCCTAAGCCATTGAGAGCATAGAGAGTAATATCATCAGTAGAGAGAGGAGCATCAATGAGTGCAAGCTCATCGGCAATAGACTTGATAGAATAAAGAAATTCTGTGACAGTGCGTGTTCCACGCTGAATGAGAGTGAGATCTTCTTTGAGTTGCATGACTCGTGTTCTGGAACGACTGGCATAAAGCTTGGTCAGTTTGTTCCAGGCTTGAGAAGATGTTTTGGAGGCTGCTATGAAGGGTATCACAGAATCTGATATCGAAGTGAGTATAGCATTCAGAATTAGTTTGTCTTGTCGAAACCAGAACGTGGAGGCAGCAGTAGGTGCTGCATCAGGATTCGTGGACAGGGGACATGTGAGTGTACCATCAATGTAACCATATAGGTTAAAGCTGAGAAGGAGGGACTCAAACTGTGCATGCCAAGAGGGATAGTTTGTTGGTGTGAGTTTGGTCGTAATTTGTTGTGTAACATTAATAGCAACAGGGGAGGATGACGAGGAAGCCATTGCAGAAGCGAAAGAAGAGAAAAAAAAAAGATCAAGGTAGAACTCGTTTGAGAAAAGAGGGCTCTGATACCATAAAGAATAAAGGAGAGGCAGTTTAACGGAATAACTTCACACACTTTTTCATTTACATTATGCATGTATAAATACAGAATTGAGGAGCTTATTAAGCCTGAACTTTTGCTATTCTGTAACTAACTGCAAGCTGTACATGATTCAATTTAAACGTAAGGATTTGATTCCGGTGAGTGAGGATTTTGTGGAGGATCTGATGTTGTTGAATGAGTGATTTGTGGGAGAGTGATTGCTTTCCTTATATTGACTTGGTTGGGTTTAACCTATTTATACTGAATCAAGTTAATCTATTTGTTTTATTTGCATATGCCAAGAATTCTAAAAAATAATTTGAGCATTTATTTTAAAAATATGAAATACTTTTGTACATATTTTATAACAAGTTTGTTAAATTTCAAAGGATTTATGCGTACAATTCAAAAATACCAATTTTTTTTAATATATGAGATTATAAACTTATACGGAAGACATATTCCTGATATTAAATAAAAAGACAATTTATTTTTATTTTTATATTTGCATTAGAATGGTTAGGTTTTTAACCTGATAAGATAAGGACTTCCTTACCGATAAAGACTTTTCTTTAACCTTAAATAGACCACAAGTGAGAAAACACAACATTTTCTTAGTTTATATCATATAAATAAACAATGCAAGTTACTTTAGGTAAGACGTATTTAGGGTGCTCATACCTTTCTTTTACATCATCAGTGCCATTTCCTAGACTTTGAGACCGGTTAGGGTTCTTAGTAACCAAAATATTAGGTGATGACTCTCATTCCCGACTATCCGAACCTGAAAGAATGATCGTCGTAACGCCGCACACATGAGACAAGAATAAGAGAAAACAAGAGAGAAAATAAATAAAAATAAATATTTTTTTTATCATAGGTGAATATCTTTATCAATTTTAGGAAGAGCAAATGTGATTTTTTCTTTCATCGTCTACGGTCAAGAACCTTGCAGGTAAAAGAACTTACCAATTGGTTGAATGAACTAAAGATATTTTCGAGTATAAGGAAGTCCCGGAGTAGATAAAGGAAAAACCAATCACAATCATATTAAAAAGGTGAGCTTCTGCTTGGTGGAACCAATTAAAGAGATCTCAAGGAAGATGAGATAAATGGAAGTTTAGTGATTAGGAAATGATGAAGAAATAGATATACAAAGGAGTCCTTTCTTCCTTTCAATGAACTTTCTGACTTTATACCAACAAATCAATATGTTGAGAAAAGATTGGAGAATTGTTGATGAATACACTAATAATGTTCACCACACAATGGCTAGGAATGATCTATAAAACAATGAAAGGGTAGTTGGTTGTTAGGTATCCAAGTGGATTACAACAATCCATTTAGGACGTGATGTGTTTTTATTTTTTATTGATAGTTTCTAAAGCCTATTAGAGGGCTTTGACTATAGAGAAATAACAGGTTACTAGTGAACTAATAGAGGTGGTTTGTAATGTTACCAGAATAAAGGGTGCATACTAGTAAACAAATATAATCTGTTCAACCTGAATTAGCAGCTAAACAAACCATAAGTTAGCTTTCTAGTTTTCTATTTTAAATTTTAGTATTTTAGATATGATGAGCTGGGACATTAAATGTTTAAGTGTCCTAAGCTAAAAAGTCATTCAAGTAGAAATCCTTTGGTAGAAAAACATGATGTGAATGCAAGTGATTATGCTTATATTAATTTAAATGGTAGTGATGAGATTTTACAAGGTGATGATGATGCTACCATACTTATTCGAAAAAGATTGCTTGCTCATAAAATATAATTCAAGCAAGGACCAACTACACAATAGTGTTTTCAATTCAACTTGTAATTTCAAGGATAAAGTATGTAATATGATCCTCAATAGTTGTAATTGTTTTTTTTTTTTTAATATAGTAGAACGGATCTCATCAAAAAACATTACAAGTACAACTCATAAAACTTATATATCATTATTTCTAAATATTTTATGAGTGTAAAATTTATAAGACATTACAAGTATGTGTATACACACACACTCAGAAAACTTATATATCGTTATTCCTGAATATTTTATATATGAATGTAAAACTTGTAAGACAATCTAATAATGAAATTAAAAATCTAATTAGGAGTGTTAAATTTTACAAGTCATAATAATTGTCTATAAACTATTTAAAAAAAAATATGATTTTTAGTTTCAATGAATTCACTAGTTTTCAATTAATTATAATATTTTCTTAAATTGTTTTTATAAACATTTATGTGTGTTGTTTTACGGATTGATATTCTTTTTTCATATGGAAATTTATTATATATGTGCTGTTCTATAAATTTATTATATAATTTGTTAAATATACTAAAAATATTACAATTATAATAACTTCAAGTTACTGTAGTAAAAAAAAAAAAACTTTGGCAGCATGAGTTGTTTTTCCCCTCATTTTTCTCGGTTCAACAGTTTATTTCATTGTTTAGTCGCTTGATTGGTGTCCAAGGAAGTAAAAGTCCAACTCTCTCTTTCGTAGTGTGCTGTTGGCATCTCTTTGTCTTTGAATTGTTATTTTCTTTAGCTCCATCACGCCTGCAATTTTTTATTCGATCTTTTTTCGCGATGACTGCTTCCCAACTCCAGGTGTTATATGTATATATAGATATTTGATTGCCCAGTTCTTGGTATTGGAGTTTTATTAATTAGAATCCGCAAATCTGTTTATATTACTAATTTATAGGCCTTAACCAGTCATGAAAGGGTAAATGTTTATTCTATAATCGTTTTGTTTTTGTCATGGTATATATATATATATATATATATATATAATGAGGAAATTAATTTAAAAATAATATTTGGTACAACAACGCAAATACCCTAGCTATTCGAAAATATTGTTTGTTTGCTTGAGCAATCAAGATTCAAGCCCTTGCACTTTCTATACTTATATTTTGATGGCATAATTGATGCGTGACAATAATTCAAAGAAAAAAAACCAAGAATTAATAGCAAAGAATGAAAAGCTAGAAAGAAAAGAGAATTTAGAGGACAAATAATATATCATTTTTATTCAATTCATTAAAATTATCTCACAAACTGAAAGAGAAACATATAAATCTCATAATCTTAAAACATTCAACTATCGGGCTTATCCCGTCAATTAAAAATATCTAACATAAATAACCCAAATAAATAAAATAAATTAAAACTGTCTAACATAAATAATCCAAATAAATAAAACAAAGACTATGAAATAGGTCTAGATAGGCTTAGTCTCCCAACCAAAGAGTGACAGCCTGAGCCATCTTTCACCGTCTTTGTCCATAAACTAGTGTAATTTGCGATGTGGATCTGGTGTCTCCACCAACTCTCCCGAGGTTGGAGAAACTCGACTTCGTCGAGTGTAGCTCTAAACAACTTTGATAGTACTCCTAGAGATCTAGATCATCTATTGTAATGTATCTCTAGTGATCCAAGTGTAATATAAATTAGGTTGGCCCACCCAACAAACTAGAAATAGTTGAACTTCACAATCTCTGGTAAAAACAACTTGTTCATCTAGAATATCATTAATATTATCATTTTGAGTTGATATTAAAATGAAAGGGGTAAAGGTTTCAATATGATCACCATGAGGAGAATCAGGTGGCGCTTCAAATGGATCATTTGGAATATAATGTGGTTTTTAGTATGCAACTAGATCTTCAATGTTAAATGTGGATCTAATTCTAAAATCAAATGGTAAATCAATAACATAAGCATTTGAACCAACCCATTGTAGCACTTTGAATGGCCTAACAATACATGCGTGCAATTATCGATTAGTTCTCGAAAGATATTGTTCGGGTCTAATCCATATCATAACATAGTCTCCAACATTAAATTCATTGTGTCGTCTATATAAATCATCTCGAAGTTTATCTTGTGCATTACTTGCTTGAATCTGCTTAGTGATCTCAACATGCATATCTTGAACTCTACGTGCAAATGACTCGGCAGACTCAAACACCCTAGCATGATGAGAGATGAGAAAAAGGTATAAAAGCTATGTACAACTTCAAAAGGACTCATGCCTATCGACCTATTGATAGAGCTATTATAGGAAAATTAGATTGTAGGAAGAATCAAATTCCAATTTCTATTATGATCACTCATTAGACATCTCAAAAGGTTGTTAAACTCCTATTAACCATCTTGGTTTGACCATCAGTTTAGGAGTGGTAGGCACTAGAAAACTCCAACTTAGTTCCCACCATATGCCAAAGAGTTTTCTAGAAATAACTTATAAATCTTGTATCCCTATCCGAGACTATAGCTTAGGAAAACCTATACAACTTGACAATTCATCAAAATAAAGTTTTGCAACTTTAGAAACATTTGTGGTCTTAGTACAAAGGATAAAACGAGTATTCTTAGAGAAGCGATCGACAACTATAAAGATAGAATCATGCTTCTTTGCAATATGTGGAAGCCTAAACACAAAATCCTTACTTATATCTTGCTAAGGGCAAGTGGGAATAGGCAATGAGGTGTAAAGACTAGTGTTCTGTTTTCTATGCTTAGCTAATCGACATGTTCGACATTGACCTACCAACTTAACTACATATTTTTTTAAGCTACACTAAAAAAACTAACATTCCACCTTTTTAATGGTTTTATTTCTCTCAAAGTCTCCTGAAAGACCTCCAGCATGAATCTCTCACACCAAAAAATCACGCACTAATGTTTTTAGGATACAAATTTTATTATCTAAAACAAAATACCCTTACTGGAAGTAAAAACTATCTATAAAACGGTTACTCTCATCTCTTACTGTCATATAAATTTCTTAAAATTTTGGGCAAGATTCATACCTCTCTTTGAGTCTCTCAAATCTAGTAACTTCAACATTCATTACGAATAACAATGTTACCCGACAACTCAAGACATATGTCGCCTTATTCTCCATTCTAGATTTATGTTTCAATACAAATGAATAGGCTTGCAAATATTCAACCCAACGACCATGCCTATAGTTGAGCTTGTTTTGGGAGTTGAGATAGTGAAGGGCCTTATAGTCGGAGTAAATACCAAACTCCTGTGATAGTAAATAATGGTGATAATAACGCAAGGCCTGAACTACCGCATAAAATTATTTATCATAGGTTGAATACTTTTGTTTGGCCTTGTTAAGTTTCTCATTAAAGTAAGCTACAAAGTGATGTTCTTGACTAAGTACTCCACCTATACCAACTCCTAAGGCATCAAATTCTACTTCAAACACCTTTGTAAAATCAGGAAGCCATATTATTAGAGCCTCTATAATCTTCTTCATAACCTTCTCAAATGTCTTATTAACTCCTTTACTTTATTAAAACTCATCTTGTTTCAGACAATCTATGATAAGAGACATGATGATGCTAAATCCTTTGTTGAAACGATGATAGAAAGTCATGATCCCAAGAAAACTATAAACCTCATGAATATTCTCAGGTTCTGGCCAATCTACAATAACTTGGACCTTTTAGGGATCAACAAAGATTCCCTTACATGACATTATAAAGCTTAAAAAAAACCACTCGATCCATGAAGAAAGAACACTTTTTGATATTGACATACAAACTTTCCATCCTTAGGGTGGTACAAACTTGAATAAGGTGATCTAAATGCTCTTCCTTAGTTTTGGTATAAATAAAGATGTCATAAAAAATATAGCGCCATAAATAATCCCATAAAAGGCCTAAACACTTCTGTCATTACTCGCATAAAAGTACTTGGTGTATTAGAAGGCCAAAAAGTATGACTAGCCACTCATATGGTCTATCCTTGGTCTTAAATGTTGTTTTCCATTCATCTTCTAGGCGAGTTCTAATTTGACGATTCATACTTTTCATATCAACCTTAGTGAAGATTTGAGCTCCTGCCATAATATCTAACATGTCATCCACTCGAGGAATAGGGACACAATACTTGATAATAATCTTGTTAATGGCTCGACTATCCACACATATTCTCTAGAATCCATTTTTCTTGGGTGTTAAAAGGGAAAGTACTGTATAAGAGCTCAAACTCTCTCATATAAATCTTTTTTGTAACAGTTCATTTACTTGCCTTTGCAATTTGGCATATTCACTAGGGTTCATCGTATAGTGAAGCAAGTTTAGCAATATGACACCAGAGATAAAATCTATAGCGTGTTGAATGTCATGCATAGAGGGTAACACATATGGTAGTGTAGAGAGAAAGACATCTAGAAATTCTTTTAACGCTTCCCTTATCTTTTCAGGTGGTTCATTTAAAAAATCTTCTATAACCTCATTGGCTATTAAGATAAACACAACAAACTTTATGAACCTTCTTTTCAAAATTCTTCTGACTTATTATGTTAAACCTCTTTTCTTTCACCTTTTTCTTCTTCTTGTTACTATCATTAGGCCTTGGTGATAATATAATGAGTTGAATCTTTTTACTATGGAAAGTGAATGAGTAAGAATTTGATCGCCCAAAGATAGTAATGTCTAATTCATATAACTAAGGCCTACCTAAAATGACATGTCCTATATCCATAGGAATTACATCACACCAAATTTCATCATGATAGTCCTAAATTTTTATGGGGAAAAAACTCTCTCCTTGATCACCATAGATGTATTGTTAACTCATGACACCTTATATGGTTTAAGATGTAGGACAAACTTTAAGCCTAAGTAGGATACGCTACTATAGGACATTGGATTGATATAACTCCAATTATCTATAATGATCTTGCAACTTTTATCTCCATATTTAATGTAAATGTAAAAGATAGTAGTTCTCTTTTAATCCTCGATTCCTTTAAGTTATATTAAGGCATATCTAACTAGATTTAACTTAGTTGTCTCCCTTTCTACAAAGTCTTGCTCGATATGAGTGGATATAGACCTAACACATCCTAGCAGGTTAGATTCTTCCTCCTCATCATTTAGATTTTATAAATTATCAGGATTAGGTTCATACACCTTATCCTCACAATTCTCTTCCTCACCCATATCCTCCCGATCCTTAATGAATAAAACATTATTTGGACAACTAGAAACCCTGACACTTAATACATTGAATCCTTGAGGTCATATTAGGTGTTACATAAAGAATAACCTTACCCTTGTCTTCCCTAGGCATCTAGGAAATAGTAGGATTAGGTTTATGAGGTGAGTCACCCAATAAAGAATTATTATTATCAAGTTGAGACCTAGGAGGGATACTACAGGTGACTTGATATCCTGTATGTCCACTAACTTTTTATGACCAACTCGTAGTTTTGCACTAGGGTATAAGCTTCATCAAGGGTGGACATACCTCTAAACACAACCTCTCTTTTAAGGTCATATTCAAGCCCTTCCAAAATCTATTTAGAGTAATTTTCTCATCCTTCCTAACCACACACTTTATCCTATATTCATCAAATTATACCATATATTCATTAGCGATGCCATGTCGATGATGTGGCGCTGACGCTGAACTAGTGAATTAGTCTACCTTAAAAGACTAGTTTCTTTGTTGCTAAGGTTATGGTTGGTGTAAAAAGGGTAGATCTGATGGTGTGTTGTCGTCTTCAACCATTGTGCTGCTACTGTTATGATCGATGTTGCTGTAGTTAAAGGAGTAATTGTTATATGTTGCCAAAATAAATGGAGAAAAGTTGTTGGTGTATTATAGCTGTTGTCGCTGGCATGGGAAGATCTAAAATGTTGAAGGTGGCATATTGATCTGGATTTGTGGGCAGCGACTGCTACTAGTGGGTAGTAGTTGTTGGCTGAGGGAACAATTAATATCATTAATTATTCCTTCCCCGAAATAGTTAATCAAATCTTATTCATATCTAGTTTACCATCAAAGTTGCTGATGTTAGGGACCCTTGACATCATTAGCCTCCTTACCTGGAGTAGCTAATCATACCAGAAATGGTTGCCGATACCAATGTG
>Ga0307509_10007656_pt1 | contig 14035 bp, 5 predicted proteins | sample 10_EM_MG_FD_202245 | JGI IMG/M metagenome (GOLD analysis project Ga0307509, IMG submission 202245) | Populus trichocarpa ectomycorrhiza microbial communities from riparian zone in the Pacific Northwest, United States - 10_EM | ecosystem: Host-associated > Plants > Roots > Unclassified | place... | reverse complement strand
GTTATCCTGTTGGTAATTTGAATAATCTAGGAGCCTGAAAAGTCTTTAAGTTTAGACTAGTTGAGCCCAAAATCTTTATGAGTTAGATCCTTTCTTTTAGGATTGACCCTTCATAAAACACAAATAATAATATGCCATGACATACATATTCATCTTTTTTATTGTGTTCTTATTTTATCTCCTCTGATCCTTATAGGAAGTGAGAGATGAGAAAACACAATGCCATTGAGGAGACGAGGAATAGGTTAGAGCAAGGCCAAAAGATAAAGGAGACTTCTTGCTTATAGGGTTTGAGTCACAATTGCTAGAATAAATGGAATTGGATGAAAAACTATCTTGCATTGGTCAGCTTTTAGACTACTAGGAAATGTTATCTTCACATGAACAAATTGATTTTCAACAACAATATAGGGACATAACTCGAATGCTCAAGATCAAAACATAATATTCTTGTTTTGAGGCCATAATAAAGTTTCAGGATCTAGAATATAGGTACTTTACTTTTGATATAACAGATATGACTCCCATTTTCGAAGAATATCACTATTTGTTATCTATGGTTAGATAAAGTGTACTTCTACACACCAACAAAACAAACCATATCTAACCATGCCTGGATTAATGAGATAGGCAAGAAACAGGTAGAAGAACAAACAATCATATGAGAAAATAGTCAATGGTGGTACTGAAATCTTTTAGAAGTTACATTTAAGAAGAAGCTTAATGATGAAGAAAATGAAGACCATCTAAAAATAAAAACATTAGGCATTTATGGTTTGGTCTTATTCCAATCAGCAGAAGGGATGATTGACTTTGAGACCGTGAACATGTCTAAAAGTATGGTTTCTCTCAAAATCAATTCAGTCGTAGCAGTTTTAACAGAAAATTTATCTTCACTGAACCATTGTCGAAAAACTAGAAAAGGGCATTTGAGATGTTTTACTATTGTTTTTTGTATGGATCATTTGTCATTGAGTGGAAGGAAATATTTTTTGTTTGCTTAGGACTCCATGACACTTATACTTGAAGCTGGATAAATTCGCAAAATAGCCATTAAGGGAGTTGGGAAAAAATACCTGGGAATCCATATTTCACAGTTTGAGCGAGTTTGCTTTTCATTGGAAGACTCAACATGCTTATTTTCGGATATATTTGGCTTATTGTAGAGATTATTAGTGGGTCCTATTGATAGAAGCACATTGTTGCATTAGTTACTGCCCTCATATGGTTCTATGATAATTGAAACTCGAACAATTCATATCTCAGACTACTAGATTAAATGAGTTCTACAAAGACTTCAAGACTTTTGAAAAATTGATTGAAACAATTAAGTAAGCCTGGAAACACCCTGTTATAATGGTATCTGCTAATAGAGTTTATAGAAAAACAACTCTAAGTTACCCGATATGGCAAAAACCAGAGGAAAAGGCTATCAGGTCCTACCACACGAGGGTATTCGAAGACCCATGGTTCAAACCATGAAAGATATACAAGAAGAGATTTGAGCTCAATAAGAGACCTATATTGAGAATTTGAATATAAAGTTAGAACAACTTAGGGCAAAGAAGAGAAAGTCAGAGTCTAATTTAGTTGTTCATGAACAAACTCTAGTTGTATTAAGAAAGGAGAAAGATGGTTTATTGGCACTGTTACAATAATAGCAACAATATTATCAGGAGTTGTAAGACAAATTTAATTTGTTATAAGAGGCCAAGAATGAATAAGATAACAAAATAGCAAAAATGACTCGAGCAACATTGGAAGCTCAAGACAAGATTACAGAATTGAAGCGGACAAAGAAAACACTAAAAAAGTTATTTCAGCAGTAAAATATATAACTACTAGACTTGATGATCAACGAAGGGTTCTTATTAACTTGGCTAACAAGTTCATTTTCACCAAATAGATCTTAACTAGAGATAAGATCATTTCCACTGAATATATCTTAACAAGTTTGTTTTCACCGATAAGATATTAACTAGAGAGAATGTTTATTAATATTTTAAAACGATTTTTATAATTCTAAATATTATGATGGTTTATTTTTATTAATATATAATTAAATAAATAATATTTTTTTTTACTTTAAAAGAAAAATACTGCGTATCATTCTATAGTTTCAGATCTTAAATGGACTAACAATTTTATTTTATTTTTGTCAATGAGTTATGATAATACTACACAAGGAAGTTGCAAGTGCATTCATAGGCTTACAAAGAGGAGGTTGCGCATGGAGTTCCAAGCCCTCACTACAAAGCCCAAAAGAAAAACCTAAGCCAGCCCTCCCTAGAAGATTGCCAGGAAAACGGCGACAACAACAATAAGACAGGAGCTACAGAAACAACAATGGAGTTTCCGAAAGCATAAAACACAAATAAGGGCAAAGGAAAGTAATCCTCTCTCCTCTTGCTTGGGAGGGGTGAAAAGGGAAGGAAATAAGAGGTAAAAAAATTCACCTCATGCCCTTGTACTTTCAATTTTTATATTTATATGAAACTCTTCTCTATTTTGATTTATCCCAACACTTCTACTGACAGTTTTTGGACTTTTTAACAATTCACTCCGTCAAAGTAGTTTGACCTAATATCACTAGTTGATCAATCCTTGTTCAATTAGATGTCAACACGTGTCATGGCTAAAAATCATCAAATACCCATGCACCATATGAATTTAGTCAAATTAAGCTCTCTATAATAAAATGGATTAAATAGTAAAATAACGCAAAAAATAAAGGACTTGACTATCGTTGGTTTCATTAACTAATAAAATAAATCATAAAAAGATTAAAACAAATAAAGCAAATTGTAAAAAATAGTTTAACTCCTTCAATTTATGCTTCATTTAAAATTTAAAATAAAACATAAAAGAATAAATATTTTTAGGTTGCGTTTGAAAAAATACGAGGCAAGTTTAATAATTTTCATACTTAGTTAACCTTACCTAATAATAGCAACTCCTTCATTTTATACTTTATTTTTATTTATGAATAATTAAAAAAAAAGTTGCTATAATTTGATAGCATTTTCAATTTCTTTCCATAATTTTAGAAATAACAATTTATTTTCTAGATCAAATATAATTTTTTTTTAAAATAAAATTGATCTTATGAGAAACAACATATCACACACTTATCCGCTTTCTCTCCTTAAATTTCTAGTCTCTCTTTATTTGATCAAAATCTGAATCCTAAAATCAAAAAAGAAAATTAATCTTCTTTTTCTATGTGCATATCTGAAAAAGAAAGTAGGTCATCCATGGAGAAACCAGCAAAGTGGCCCAAACAACAGCCACAGTAAAGGAAGGAGGTCATCCATGGAGAAACAAGTAAAAAAAGTAAAAAAGTAGGTAAAAACAGAGAAAAGCAGGGGAAAATCCCTTTGAGTAATTGAATTGTGCAAGTTTTTCATATTACTGACCGCAACTACCACATGTATAGGCATTAATTATTGCAAAAACATGTAGCAGAGCTTAAACCAGAATTATTTATTTAATTATTTTTTGATGTTGTAGTAACTATTATTTTTTTAAGTTTTTTTTGAAAATATATTAAAATATTATTTTTTATTTTTTAAAATTTATTTTTAACATCAATTTATTAAAATAAAATAAAAAACATAAAAATAAATTTTTTTTAAATAATGTTTTTATCACATTCTTCACATGTGATGAAGAATAAATGGACGAAATTGAATTAGCCGTGAGAGTGGTGAACGAGTCACCAACACAATGTTTTCTGGTACACAGGTGGGCCGCGGAGGGATGGATGTTTGTGAGTGTATGACAAAGAAAAGTTTTGGTTGCGGTTTAAAAGTTTACTAATGTCATTTGAAGGAAATGATGTCGTAAGGTGGAGGGGGCGGGGCGGGGCGGGGGAGGAGTGATGGTGGCGGTTGGAGTGATGGTGGTGGTTGATCTGGTTGTGAAATGATGCAAGGAAATAGCGTGGTGTTGGTAATGGCCTAATGAAAGAGGGGAATGGGGGCTAGATAGGACATGACTTTTTGACCGGCTATTTTTTTTAATTTTTTAATTGGTTAAATGCATAGCATATTTGTTATTTTGAGGTTTTATGTAGTTTTAAACATTAAATTGAATATAATAATAAATTTGTAGATATTTAAATATTTTTTTGATAATTTTTAAAGCGCGAGGTTAAAAATATAAATTGTTATTTAATATGTAAACTCCATAAAATAAAGTGTATTTTTTTAGAATATAAAGAAAAAAAGGTAAAAACAAGTTCAAACTTCAAACTATTTAATAATTTCTTTTCTAATTATCTTTTTTTTTATTTATTAAGCCTAATTTATTATGAAAGATTTAATTTGATCAAACTTACTATAGAGGTATTTGATGTTTTTTAGCTATCTTATGTGTTTGTATTTTATTGATCAATTTAAAGTAATGTTTAAGTGTTTTAAAAGTTTTTTTCATTTAAAAATGTATTAAAATAATATATATATATATATATATATATATATTATTTTTTTAAATTTATTTTTGACATTAGCAAATTAAAACGATTCAAACTCATAAAAAAACTCGAATGTAAAGGGGCAATGCTGATTTTTTACTGGAAATAAAATGAAAAAATATATTTTAAAAAAATTAAAACAATAAAAAAATATTAAAGAATAAAACTACTACTACGTGCATTTAGTTTAAACTAGCTAATATATTTTATTAAAGATAAAATTATAATTTTACAAATGAGAATTTCTTGAATCTTGTGTTTTCTTTTCTTAAAAAAAAAACATAAATATTGAAGAAGAAAATTACTACAATGTGCATATATTTTAAACTAACAAATAGATTTCATTGATGATGAAATTATAATCTTAAAAATAAAAAATTTCTTGAATCTTGAGTTCTATTTTCATCCATATCATTCAATTTTATTTTCCACTCTTTCAAACACAGTATAAATAAATAATTTCTCATCAATGTATGCTTTAGGTATGAATGATCTATTTACTATCTAATTAAGAAGAAAAAGAGAAGGTTAATTTCGGCAGTAACTGCTATAATTATTGAGACCATGCCATGATTTGAACCCTTCACCGGGACTCTTTCCATGGCCCCTCACCATGATTATGGCTTTATAGCAAGGACCACGAGGCTGAGGGTATAGCTAGTCATGGTCACCGACACTTCATTATAATTATTGCAGGAAAAGCTAAAATATACGGGAAAACACTTTATTTTTTTATATAAAACATGTGAGTGTTTTTTGTTTGGTTTATATACAAGTTTTTTTTTTATGTTTTTTTTAATTATTTTTAGCGATTTTATTTTTAATTTTGAAAAGATTAAAAATTTCACTTTGTAATTTAACTTACCCAATTCACAAGTTTGACGTATTTATCCAATTCATAGATTGGCGATGTCGATCCAATCTGTCATCGTCTTAATTTTTTTTTTAAAAAAAAATTATCATCTTAAAGTTTTTTTAAAAGTTAAATCATGTTTTTTTCGACCATCAAAGTTATATTTAGACTTATGAAATCGATCGATTTAAGTCGAGCTAACTCTCACACAATTTAATTAAAAATTTCAGTTATAAAAAGAGTTAAATCGGAAGGTTTCAAAATTAACTCATTTGGTCAAATTTAATAACACTATTAAAAAATTCTATGTGCTTTTAATATTTATTTTATATTAAAAAAATAATCTAATTCGCGGCGTAGCGACAACCAATATTTATATATCAATTTGAATATTGGAATATGCAATTTGCTTAACTTGATTTAATTTCTTCCAATGAATCATGTTCCAAAATTGTTGGCCTTCGCTATGATCATCTCCCATCTCAAAAGATTTTGCACGAGCGTAACCAGCAATAACCATGGATTATGCAGAGAAATATCCAGATTATAAAATCACCATGGCTCGTGGGATTGTACCGATACTGCACCATTTTCATCCACACAAACTTTTTAATGGGATCCAGGCACAATAAACTTACAAGGCAGAATTTAAAAATTTAATTTCCATATATAAATGCCATTGAATGTTGAGTCTTTATGTGCCAGATGAATAATTGAATTCAAAGAGATTTATCTGTTTCTTTTGGCTAGTGTTTCTTTACAAGTTCATTGAAAGGGTCTCTGAGCTTCATTACGGGGGTAGCATCTCACAGCCCTCGATCAAATTTGCAAATCAGTGCGCAGTCAAGTATGATCCAGCCACTTATGCCATGTAAAATTAACTAGCTATCGCACAAATGTCTAAGCTGCCAACAAATGAATGGAAAACACTTAAACTGGGATGAAACTTAATTCATGGAGTTTTCAGAGCACACAATTAACCAGACTGATGCATCATCTGTAGCTACCAGGCATAATTAAATGCATTCTTGATGCTCGTAATTATCAAAACAAGATGGTTGTTCAGGGCATTTACAGCCTCAACACTGTACAAGTCCGGATTCTGAAACACAAGGCAATTATGCATCTAAGGTCAACTCATGATGAGGACCTTCTCACCTACCAGAGCTACCAAAAATAGAAAAAAAACACTTGCAAACTAGTATTAAACGATCAATTAAGTGCTTAAAACCATTTTATTGTCTTCTCACTGATTAATGATTGCTTCTTGTTTTAACGTTGCTATCTATTAAGCCTCCATAATAGTTAGCTCGAATATGAGTTACTGTTCACTTCAGTAACTAATTCTAGAGGCTTTAAATGCTAGTGCTTGGCTGATATTTTTTGACGGTGCCAGGCTGCAAGTTGCTGTTTGCTGATTTCAGGTCTATATAATTTGGATCTATACAACTTCACTTTTATTCCAAAAAAAAGTCTATATAATTTGGGCAGTTCATAAAAAAAACACATCTAGCTAATGGTACCGAGGCGCTACCATGACAACAAAATCCTTGGTATGTCTAATCCTGGTAACCAGTTCACTGTTCACATTAGCATTAGGCAGCCAAACACACCGAGGAAAATGGAAGTTATTGAAGAGAAGCATCGGAATTTCAGCAATGCACATGCAATTGTTACCAAATGATAAAATCATCGCATTTGACTGGAATTCCGGTCCATCCAACATTTCTCTACCAGGAGGAAAGTGCGTTGTTGCTTCAGAAACTACGACTAATTGCTATTCACATTCTGTAGAGTTTGATCCCTCCAGCCGGAGTATCCGACCGCTTACCATTACAACCGATACATGGTGCTCTTCAGGTGCGTTGTTGCAAAACGGTATTCTAATCCAGAGTGGTGGATTCAGGCTTGGAGATCGAGTGGTTCGGTCTCTTACACCGTGTGCAAATTGTGATTGGGTTGAAAAAAAGAATGGTCTAATTACTTCAAGATGGTATGCATCAAATCAAATTTTACCAAATGGGAAAATCATTGTTGTTGGGGGCTTAAATCAATTCAATTATGAGTTCATTCCGAAAACTTCTACTTCTGATCAAACACTGTACCAGCTTCCATTTCTGGAAGAAACCAGATATTCCCCACTCATTCCCAACAATCTTTATCCTTTCCTACACCTCACTCCTGGTGGAAAGTTATTCATTTTCGCTAATGACCGTGCAATTCTACTAGACCATGTCAACAACAAGGTGGTTAAGAACTATCCTGTCATGCCCGGAGGCGTTTCCCGCAACTATCCTAGTACAGGTTCCTCAGTTCTGCTTCCTCTTATCCTTTCCAGCAATTTCAACAGCCACCCAGAGGCTGCAGTTTTTATCTGTGGTGGGACAGTACCAGACTCAAACCAAAAGGTAAATGCAGGAGTCTTCATTACTGCTTCCAAATCTTGCGGTCGACTAGTAATAACTGCCAATAATCCAAGCTGGGAAATGGAAGAAATGCCTCTCAATAGATTGATGGGAGACATGATTTTGTTGCCTACAGGTGATGTACTTATCATTAATGGTGCGGCAAAAGGATCAGCTGGCTGGTATGCAGGTAGGGAACCAGTGCTAAACCCAGTTCTTTACCGGCCTAATGCACCTATCACTGCTAAAACTAGCAGGTTTGAGATAATGAGTCCCTCAAAAATTCCACGTCTTTACCATTCAACAGCCCATTTGCTATCAGATGGTCGTGTTTTGGTGGGTGGAAGCAATCCAAATAGTAACTACAACTTCACTGCTCTTTATCCAACTGAGCTAAGTGTTGAAGTATTTTATCCACCATATTTTAGCCCCAACGTTTCTAGACCATTAATTAGTAAGATAAATCCAGGGACCAATCTTGAATACAAGCAGAAATTCACCATGCATTTTCACATACATCAGTGGCATGAAGAGCTTGGAAAGATTTATGTGACAATGGTGGCACCATCTTTTACTTCACATTCCTATTCCATGAATCAAAGGTTGCTGGTTTTGGCTCTGGACAGTGAAGCCCAAAAGGTGGATTTCAGCAACTATGTTGTTGATGTCCATGCACCGGCAACTGCAACACTGGCACCTCCGGGATATTACCAGTTATTTGTGGTCCATGAAGGTGTTCCCAGTAAAGGAACATGGGTCCATATCAAGTAGAAGTTGTAGTAGTTGTGCTTCGTTGAATTGAGAATTTATGATGGTATGGTGATCTTAAAGAAAAGAATGGGTAATCTATTGCAGTCTTGTTGAATTTGTTCTGGAAATGTTACTTTGATGATTTGAATTACGGCATTCATTTCATAATCTCTTTTTTTTTTTTTTTTTTGTGTGTGTGTTGAGACAAATGGATAATTCCAAAGCATACAAGCAACATCAACATCTGCAGCAGCAGGAACCTTTTGATGCAATTATTGAAACTGATGTTCATTATTTACACACGTCAATTTTTTTTAATTCATTAAAAGATTTTTTTAATTTTTTTATTACATGGAAGCATTTTTTTTATTAGGTAACATATATGCCACAAGAGGAGAAATTTAATCGGTTTTGTCCGGTACCAGCTGGGTTAGTCATTTTCCCACTGCTATAAGTAAAATGACCCGGATACCCTCACCTTTTTGTGCCGGCTTTCCTTTCACTGTTCACTAAAGATTGTCCAGTCTATTTCGTTCCGTCCAGAATGATAATTATATATCTCGTTTCAATTCATAAAACAAAACAAAATTTCATCTTGTTCAAAATATCGGCTTGTTCCAGAAATTCCTTTTAAATTCCGACCAAAACATTCCGGTTTGTTCTGGCCTTTCTATTCTAGTCAAATAGTTTTTTTATATAATTTTTTTGCTTTTCAAAAAATATATTGTCTATTTTTACAGTATTAATTATATCTCTCAATCCAATCATTGGATCGTGCTAAACTTTTACGAGGAATCTCCTTACATATTGTTATATCTCAAGTTAAGATTTTAAGGTAATCGGAGTTTAGAAAGGCCTTGTAAAACTGTCAATGATATTTTTATAATTTTATTCAAATTCATAATTCTGTTCAGAAATATCATTTTATTTTATTTTTTTTAGATTGGATTTTTTCAATTTCATCATTCAACAATAGGTTTATTGGTAATTGAGTTTCATTATTTATTTTAATTTACTTTATTTGAGGTTATCATAGTCTCATAACTCATGTCACGGATTTAGAAGGTTAATCCGAGTTAACTTGGATCAACACAATATGTTATTATCTCAATATTATTTTTAAAAAAAAGATGTTGTCTTAAATTTGTTTTAGTCAAACAATATTTTTACCACTCATCCAGATTGTCTTTGGATCCTTTGAGTAGATTGTCATATCGGTTCAACTCTTATTTTTTTTACTTGTATTTAAAATTTGAATTAAATAATTTCAAGTTAGTTTATTTTTATATTTGAATTAATATTTTGAATTATATATATATAACCAATACAATCTTGAAATGACATGTGAAAACACTTTGAAATCGAAACACATCGTTTCAATTGAAAAACAAAACGCAAACCGGAGCGGAATTAATAACCTTGGAACCACTGGTAATAATGTTGCTGGGCTGGTATTTTACACTTAGGCTTTAGGAGCCAGTAGTAGTTTCCTTGTATTTGAGAACCTACCAGGAAAGCCCATTCATTGCTTGGGCTTTTATGGACCAATAATTGATTGTTCTTCCGTGCAATGATGAACAGAATCCCCTTCATTTCTTTAGCTTGAGGACCCATTTGCAATGTTCTTGTATTTGGGATCCTACTAGGTGTAGCCCTATGCTTGAATTGGGGCCTTTTTGGCCCGATTTCTTATAACTTTATTCCCTTCTTTGATTTTTTTTTATTTTTTTTTTATGAAAACCCTTCTTTTGTTTTTTATAGAAAGATGTTCCTTTCTTTTTGACAGCTAAAAAAGAAAATATATATATTTCCATCACCATTGCTTTAGTTTAATTGTCACTATTGCATTGTGAAATCATAGTCACCACCATGGCCGTGTCTTGCATTTTACATGATGCCCTGCTTTTTGTGATTAAACATCAAATTCCTTATTGGAGGGATTAGTGATGGGTTAATTATCTTATTCCCGCCTTAAAGTATATTGTAAAAGTAGGTAATGATTATCATAGACTTAGCTAAAGGATCGTTTTCCCTCTCTCTCCTTTATAATTTTTAAAAGATTCTTTAATGCCACAAAGATAGACTTTTTGAAACTCTATGAATTACGACAGAGAAAACAAATTAAAATTGATTAAGTTCTAAAAATTATAATTAAAATGTAGAGGAAACTTTGATTTGATCATTTCGAATGTCAATAATAATAATAATAATTCAATAATCTTCTATGAAAAACGACATATGAAACTGTTTAAATAATAGTTAAAGGGACCTAGTTAATTAAAATCAAATTAAATAAAAATTGTGAAACTTAACTAGAAATTGGAAAATAACGAGGAATAAAATTAACTAGAAATTTTATCAAATTAAATAAAAAAAAACTCATTTGATATATTGATGTTTTTTTTTTTTAACTCAAACTTTCAATATTGTGCCTCCCACATCATTCTTGTTTTCTTACATAAGGTCATTTCAGACACCTTTAGTTAGATTTTACTTTGCTAGAGATAAAGATATCACGTATCTCAAAATCATCATCCTCTAATTTACTCTAAAAATTAAATATGACTGTTGACAAATTATTTAACACACACATAGATATATAAAACGAGAGTAGATTTTATTCCTTTTCTTTCAATTAAATGTATTTTTTTGTGAAAAACCATTGTTTTTGTTATGATAGCTACGATATGTCAAACTTTTGGAGGTTCAGCTTGGTTGGAAAATGTACATTTTCTATGTTATCATCCATTAAAACATATGGCAGGTGCACAGAGCTACACCATTAAACTCTCATTTTGGATGCTGACAACAAAATTACAGTATAGTTTGTCACTTGGATTGTGGTATAACAAGCAAGGCACAGCCATAAATAGGTATCTAGAGTCATTTCATTGATTAGCAATCTCATTCTAGATGGACAAACTAGCCCTTTTCTAGAGGGCACACCGAAAGAACATGGAGCCAATAGTACCCTACTTGATTGATTAGGATACCTCTCCAGGATGCATGAACTTTACCAACGTGTTTTGACGTCTATGAAAAGCTTGAATGTGATCTAGCTAGCTATCAAGTTATAGGAATGGAAAACAACCTCCTTACAATATAATATAGCAACTAAATGAGAAATCATACTGGATCCCTGGAGCAAATGATGAATAATAAACGGTCGAGCAAGCGTTGATTCATTTGAAGAAATTCTATACAGCTTATTTGTTTGTATAAAAATATTAATCTTCTCCCTCGAAATCGCTTTGAAAACACGACTATATAAGGTCCAAAATCACTGTCAATATGTTGGTAGCCATTTACTGGGGAAACAGGGTGTCCCTGGTGCGGGCATGGAATGTCAAACGAGTGAAAAGCTGACGAATTAATATGGGTGTACGGATTTTCATTATTCACTGTATTTTAGCACGCCCAGCAGCCCACGTTGATCATGTGTTCTCTGGTGCTTGTTTCTTAGGCATCACAGTCATTCCATTTATTCTGCCTAGGCATCTCTCCATCAAGTATGCACACGCGTAGGACAAACTGACCATGCAAAATGCCACAAGATATCATTCATCTCCCTTCTCTAACCTTTATTTTTATATTCCTCATCAATGCTTGTTCACTCCGAAAGATTCAATGAAACACCCTTTGATCTCTACTAAACAAGCCAAGGCTCGATGAATTTTTACATGCAAGTTTTAAACTTTAAAATCAGGAGATTCATGAAGGGAGAGCAAGAAATTAATGGATTCGAGATGTCTAATGGAAGTGGTCCACTATGACTTTAGTGGGGTTAAGCTTTAGTCCTCAAACTATATAAAACTTATAGAATAGCCCTAGCTTGATCTTTCATGTCATGGTGAGACACTAGTACTTCTTCAGTATCAATGGCGAAGCAAGATAATGCACTTTATGGGTCAAACTCAAACTATAATCATTATATAGAACCAAAACATACTTGGTGACCCCCTCGCTAAGTTTTATGTGAAATAAAAGAAATATTAGACAAGGAACCTTAGAGAAATAATTACTTTAGCCTCGTGATAATTAACCCAAAAAAACACAGAGTTAGGAAAAACTAAGAAAAAGTACTTGTAATTAAACGAAAAAAAAAGGGGGGGAGGGCTTGGAATTGTTTACTTTTATAAAAAGAAATTAGAATTGATGCTATATATTGCATTATTGATGTTAAAAGGTTTGCTTGTACAAGGAAAAAATAAGTGGAAGGGGGGCATTGATATGACCGTAGCAGCATCAAAGTATGGCTCCGTCCATACTCAAATGTTTTTATATTTGGGCAACCCTAGGTGCAAATAAAAAGACTCTCCATGTGATTCACTGTTAGTTTGGTTTCCTGTCCATTTAGTAATGAGAGTGAAGTTGACTGTTTTAAGGTTTTTTTGTTTTTATTATTATTTACTTCTCCTTCCAAATCATTATTTATTTGAATAATTTACTTTTTTTTCAATTAATATTTTTTTAATTTCATCTTTTAATATTATATTTATTTTTTATTAAGTTATTATACTATCATAACACGAATCGTTGATTTATCAGGTTAATTCGGTTTAACGGGTTAATTCCATTTACAAGTTATATGGGTTGTTTTTGAACCTACAAAGTTAACCGGATTATATCGAGTCGACTCTCGCACGATTTAAATTCTTTTCTGCTGAAAAAAAAACATTATTAACATTTCAATATTTTTTTATGTTCAATAAAAATTTAATCAGACACGTAATATAGCATGGGTAAATAATTTAGTTTTTATATATCTTAAAAAAAAGGATTTTGAAATAATCTAGTAGAAAACCCAAAAGCTACTTTTTTTTTCATCGAGAAGCTTAATTTTGAAGCCTTTTGGCTTTTCTAACTATTCTATTTTTATTTTCTCAAATTATTTACAACCTTTATTTCAACAATGAGTTTTTTTTTCTACCAAACGTTATTTATTTAATGAACACTGCAACTATACAGTTACAATTCAGTTTTAATTTACAGCTATAATTGTAGCGATGGTTAAAAACTCTTTAATAAAAGGAATTAATAAAAAATAGGTTGCCAATAATAAAAGTAGAAATTAAAGCTTTGAAAGCTTTAAAATGAAGCTTCTAAAAAAGCTGACTTTGGAATCATATTTGAAAAAAAAAAAAAAAAGCTAACTAACTATTGGTTAGTGATGGTTGAAAAATCTTTGATAAAAGGAATTAATAAAAAATAGGTAGCCTATAATAAAAGTAGAAAAGCTTTGAAAGCTTTAAAATGAAGCTTCTAAAAAAAGCTGACTTTGGAATTTTGAAAAAAAAAATTGGTAAATATATAGCGGTAATTAAGGTTATGATTGAAATTGTATTTCAATAGTATTTTATAAAAAAAATAATTTTTTTGATATTTTTAGATTGTTTCAATACATTAGTATAAAAAATAATTTTTTAAAAAAATTTATAATTTTAATATAATTTAAAATAATAAAATATTTAAAAAAATAACCATTCCTATCTTCCGACAACTTTTAGTAATGCACTCCACGTCCCCTCTTGATATGTTTAAGATGCTTGGTGA
>Ga0307509_10007655_pt1 | contig 14035 bp, 15 predicted proteins | sample 10_EM_MG_FD_202245 | JGI IMG/M metagenome (GOLD analysis project Ga0307509, IMG submission 202245) | Populus trichocarpa ectomycorrhiza microbial communities from riparian zone in the Pacific Northwest, United States - 10_EM | ecosystem: Host-associated > Plants > Roots > Unclassified | place... | reverse complement strand
AAGACTACTTAAAGGAAATCCCATGCCAAGCCCACTCCCGCACAACCAATGATAGACCTAACCCATAGACATGACCTAAGTGGGTAGCCGTACCTCAACATATCGTAGAGCTAATAGAGCTAACAGTGCTCACGCAGCAACCTTATATCTCTGCAGTAGAAAGCCTACAGCATGCCCACTCTGGCTCATCGCCGTCGAGAGGTCCGTGTCTACCGTGCAGCCCGCCCACTACACTCTTCCAGAGTATCTCTCCCATAACCCCAACTTGCCCTGCTCTATGGCTGCTTGGGTTATTGCCCAACCTACCTCAATGCTCGGCGTTTAAGGGGCTTTTGGCCCGCTGTTAATCCCATCCCGCCACCGCCCTGCTCGCTAGATATAATTCTTGTTACTAGGCTATATATGATAGACGGGGAAACACCAAAACTGTGTATACGCTTCCATTGAAACTAAATGATGGGTGCGATGAGCACATCTCCCAGATATTATTATTGTATGGGATGCGTGGGCTAGCGTTGACTAAACTGTCTTTGACAACCGCAAGAATTAGATGCATATTTTTGAGTATAATTCAAAGCACAGGATATGAGATCGCTCCGGAAAGAAGTCCGCCCCCCCGCAGGGGTAGCCTTATATTTTAAAGCCTTTCGTGATCTCCCATCGCCAGCACACGGGCCTCCACACTGCAGGATATCAATCCCTTCCATGTACCCCCGAGTGAGTCGATAATCAGCGCATGTCAAAAAAATGTCCGATAAATCATTAACATTCCAATTCATTCCACTCCACGCGAATCAGAAATAAATAAAGAAAGAGATATGATATTGTATAGAACCGAGGCACCCACCACCCAAAATAAAACTCCGGATCTGCACTCTAATGAAACCCAAATCTATTCTGTTATTGACCGAAAGGGTGAGATTGTTTGGAAATGGGAGAAAGGTTAACTTGTGAAAGAAACTTGTAAAATTGATGCCAGAGGGAAAACTCAAGAAGAAAAATGCGATAAGGCAACATTAGAAAAAACGCATTCACGTGACGTAACTGGTGCCAACAAACAACAATCTCGAGGGGAAAAGATCATAAACTCTAGGTAATCGGGCGTGGACCGAATCCTGGTACACGTGGGGAATGTCAGGCCTGTAGTAGTAGTTCTGCGATTTTGTGGTGCCCGCTCTTGGTCGCCAGCATGAGGGGTGTTTTGCCGGATTTACTGGAACTATTGGTGTTGACATCTTTCCGCTCCAACAGTAACTTCACTATTCCCTCATGGCCGTTCACGGCAGCCCATGAGAGCGGTGTATGGCCATACTTCGTGTCCAGGGTGTTGGGGTTGACCTCTTTCCGCTCCAATAGGAGTTTCACTATCCCCTCATGACAATTCCCGGCAGCCCACCAGAGCGGTGTTCCGCCGTATTTGCTTGAACTATCAGGGTTGACCTCTTTCCGCCCCAACAGTAGCTTCACTATTCTCTCATGACCATTGCCGGCAGCCCACGAGAGCGGTGTTCCGCCGTATTTGCTTGAACTATCAGGGTTGACCTCTTTCCGCCCCAACAGTAGCTTCACTATTCCCTCATGGCCATTCCCGGCAGCCCACGAGAGCGGTGTTCGGCCATCCCACTTATCTGGAGCATCAGGGTTGACGTCTTCCCGCCCCAACAGCAGCCTCACTATTCCCTCATGGCCATTTTGGGCAGCAAATGAGAGCGATGTTCCACCCAGCTCGTCCCGAGCATCTAGGTTAACATATCGCCGGCCAAACAGTTGACCCACCACCAGCGGTGCTCCCCATAGCCGACCTATGCTCCCAGGATTGATAAATTGCGGCCCAAGAAATAATCTCACTACTCCCTCATGTCCATTTTCAGCAGCCCATAACAGGGCTGTCTGGCCCCGATACTTCTCCATCTGATTAGGTTGGATACGTTTTTGTTGCAAAAGCAACTTAACTACCGCTTCATGCCCACAGCCTGCAGCCCACATGAGTGGTGTCATACTCGAACAATCTCTTTGGTTCACATCCCGTCTGTTCATCCGAATCAAAGTATCCGCGACATCGGCGATGCCGAAGTACGAGGCACAATGCAACGCTGAAAAGCCCTTGTGGTCGGGGGTAGGTTCCCAAGAGACCGTCCGGCGGAACTTTTGCCTGATCGACTCCCAGAGGGATTTAGCAGATATATGACTATCCCATTGGCCAAGAAGCTCGAGGGCAAATGACATTGCGCGATCTGAGGGCTCCATTTGCATGTGGGTTCCCCAATATAGAGAGGAATATTCAAGGAAGGGTGTGTCTCGCGAGTCAGGGGAAGAGTCGGCTGAAAGATTCTTGACGCTCGGGAGGTTGAGATACGTCAAACAGGTTTCCGCCATCGTCGAGTGCGCTTTGTCAAAGACGTCGGGATGTGTGCCAAGATACTCTTGGAGGGAAAAATGGATCAACCTAACAGTCGAGGTACCCTTATCCACTATGACAAGCCCTTGACAACAGCTTAGCCAGGTAGATATTGGCGGGATTTCATCGCTATCGAGACCGCTCGACCCTATACGGATTGCAATGGCGTGGCATAGTTCATCCACCTGTAGTGGCCGTATCGAATGGGAGATCCACATCAGAACGGCCATCCCGAGTCTTTCCCTCTCCTCGCCCTGAGCCTTTATCTTTCCCAGCATTGCCCCGTATGCGCCCCCCAAGCCTAAGCCATCCTCCATTTCTCTAAGCCTTTGTCTCCTTCGATATATTGTCGTTTCTTGTAGAATTGTCTCGATGCCGAAGAAGACAAGCAGGAATCTAGATACAATATCATTTAACACACAGCTTTAGGAAATTTTGCGAGTGTTCCCCCATACTTACATTTCCTCAACCGTTTTAGGAAGATTCTGTATAATTTCCTCCCTCAAACTCTCGTCCATGGCATGCGGCATGGTATCCTCCCCCAGTTTCGCTTGGAGGAATGTGATGATATCATCCCCGGTCGATGTTACTGGTCTTGTCACTACCCTCCCCGCAAGGTGCCTGTCAACCTCATCCCGGATATGCGGTCTCCCGGTAAGAAATAGTCGAGCGCTTGGGGCCTTTTGGAGAACTTGGTTGAGCAGGTTTAGAAGCTTCATCCGTTGTCTAGCGGGATACTCGTCGAGGGCGTCTATGCATATAAATGTGCGTCGTGCCGACAAGATATCCTGCAAGAGGCCTACAATCTCCTTGAGCTGTATCCTCTGGCCACCAATAACCTTCTTTCGATCCCGAAAAGCTTCGACTATTTTTCCTGGAACCTCGTCCAGTCCACCAACAACATGCTTCAGCACCGAACCCAGAATCGCCTCTAGGGATTGCTCCTCCTTAATGGCGAAGTCGAAGTAGAAGCACGCAACGCCAGCGTTTCCTTCCACCGCCTGCTTGCATAATGAATCTATCACCAGCGAGCTAACATCACAGTTCATTAGCAATACATCTCTTTCTTCGAGCATCTTCTCCCTTACCTGATGTAGGTCTTCCCAACACCCGGACCTCCACAGCAAAACAAGGCTGGATAGTTAGGTCCATCGCTGCTGGTGCCACCCGACCAATTTCGATATTCTTCAGTTTCTAAGAGCCAGTCTCCCACGTTCTCAACCCTACGGGTTTGGATGTCCTGGTGCCGTGTCTGGGGCTCAAGTGGAGATAGCCAGTCCAAGATTCCCGAATCCTCGTCAGCGATTGTGCAGTTATTCCAGAAATTGCAAGCAGAATTGGTTGTATTGAAGCAGTTGGTATTATTGGAATAATCGGGATCACGAGAAGAGTTGATATTTTCGTTGATGTGAGGTTGAGACATTTTAGATTTTTCTCTGTTTTTTCGCCGTTGTAGAGGATGGGTTCTTGAGTAATTATGTCCAGTAGAGTGGGTTGATACGGTTTCCTCGGAGCGATGATGAGCGTGGGCGATGGCGATTTTCGAGGCCTGGTGGGCGAAGGCCTGTTATAATGGAATCAACTCGATAATGGCACACTGTCGGAGAAACCAGCATGATTGTTGACTGCCGTATGCATCAACCCCAAGTGATCTAAGGGGAGTGGGGCTGCAGAGAAAGTACTGTACTACTTGTAGGGGGTTGACAAAAGTGGAGTCCACTTCCGAAATGAGATGTCTCTGTTGCATGGAGACAAAACCAGATTAGGAAACTCGAGTGAGTACGGTATATACCGGCACGGTATTTTTGGTGGGTGCAAGAAGTCGAGACTGGTAACACAAGCACTTGCCAGCGCTTGTTAGAGCAATACGGTATCATACGCTGACTGAGAGTCTGTGTTACCTGTCTCTAAACACCCTTATACCCGAGCACGGGTACTCGAGTCCCGGTACCGGAGATTTTCGTAACCCTAGGTGTAATCTGATCCAAAGTATACCTACCGTACTCAGAAAAAGCCCACGTGCAGCGGCATTTCTCTTCTCTGGAGAAAGCGCCCCCTGATGCCACCCTGATCTCTGCCTAATACATTTTCGCCCACTAACTTGACGTCTCCATTGAGAGCTAAAATGTGTTTCCCTACTTGCCGAGCCAATGCCGTCTGATAGGTTGACAGCATGTTACCCCACCGTTCCGGTATTACAATGCTTCTACTCGAGCACTCCGACAACTTGGCTCCCCCACTGTTTTTAATTCAAGTCTAGTCACCTTGTGAATTGAACTGCGCATTTTTTTCAAACAGCATACAAGAGAGGCCAGCAAAGCCATCAGGTTCCAGAATGGAATACAGGGGATGAAGATGACATCTAATCTTGCCTCGCAGGTCGGCAACTGACAAAAATCTCTTATCAGTGGCTTTATTTTCCTCCCAAATACCGTGCCATGTGTCCCTCGTGAGTTTTTTCTGATAATGGGCCATCCCATCTTTGTCCCTGGGAGATCCAAGCTGGGCGGAGGAGCAGTCTCCCGCTTGCGCTGTGGACATGCGGTGGCAATGTTATGTCGTCGTTGATATTTTCTTCCTTTTTAAAGTCGCGTAGGGAGAATATCGTCAACCCTACCGGAGCGAGGTTCCCCTGTCGATCCGTGGTTGAGCTGTCGTAGGAGCCAGAAAAGAGGATTAAGCGATGTCCAAGTACGGCTATCCACCGAACTATTCCCGTGACTCTTTGGTTCATCCCTAATTCTGGAGATGAGCCGGGGATAAGGCAGACTTTCGGTTGATCATACTATCGTTATAAAAGATCATGTAAGGATCTGATACAAAGTTGATTGGGGGATACTTGGGCCTGGACGTGTGTGTGATCGGACAGACAGGACCAGAAGATCTATGGGGATGCATAGGTTTCCTAATCCCATCTGACCGATCACTGACCGCCACACCCCAGTACCGTACCGTACCATACTCATATAATTTAGAATCCATTTACCGACGGGCACCAAGCAGATATAGTATTATACTTCATAAGCATGCAGGCAATGATTGCCTGGAACAGGATTGTGCAACGCCAGTGCCTTATTAGTTTCCACCCCCCCCTTTCCTCAGTCTCTAAAGATTTCCTCATGTTCCAGCAAAAGCCGGATTCTCACTGAACACAATCCCTCTCTAACTCTTATGAGAAAAGGAATTCAGATAATAGATTATGGTGTTGATATCGTTCCGCGGCAAACCACCGTCAATTCAAACTGGAATAACTCGTTCAACAAGACCGCCAGCCTCATTACCGAAATCTGTTGACGTTTTCAAAGTATTATTAACAAATCGACAGCGACAACCGAATGAAAGGCTAAGAGTTCACAACAAGATATCGCCGGCGCAGGACTTAGGGGTGAATGCGGGGGTTCGTTGGTTCTCTACTTCTCTTCTCGTTGTCTATCACACTCTCAGCTGACTACCGGTACTCCAGTGACGATTGAAGCAGGAGCACATATAACCCACAACGAAGTCGTCCTCATATCCTTCCATGGATCACGCGTGTCCATTCCCATCGCCCTATACCCCCCCTTCCATTCCGCATGTCCTCCTGCCAACAAAAGAAAGGTGAAGACTGCCACATTTCATAGCCTCCACGCATCCAACTCTTGCGAGCTTCCTTCTAGTCCATTCGCCCCCTTTCCGCTTTCCTTCCGGCAGACGTATCAAGCGTATTCCCAGACTTCTCACATGAACAATGAAACAATTATCGCGAGAGCATATCGAGCAGCATCTCACGATTTCTAATATGGGGCTCTCCCCAGGCAGCTTCCTAGTAGGCGAGATCCTGCGACATATACGGGAGACTTTTGAGGGGGCTAGAAACGAGTTCGGCGGGCAATGTCTCCTACTTTCTAATATTATAGATATTGTGAAGAAGACTATTACATCACTACCATAGCTATTCTATGTGGGGACACTTTACACGGATCGCCTCCCAAACACCGATGTGAGCCCCTGGGGTCACTACGAGAAATTGTTCGGGTATGATATCACCGAAAACGCCAGTATTCTTTACCGGAAGGCCCTATATCGCCGAAAAAATTCTGAGGTGTTTTAGTGAGGTAATTAGGGTACTACCGCACTAGGTAGCACTGCCCTGGTGGGTATTAAGAGGTATCCGAAGATAATCTTACACGTCGAAAACTAAAGCAGCAGAAATAGGCCTCTGATTCCCACAAGACTTTGGAATGAGCATGGAAGTTCACTTGTTCATTAAAAAAAAGAAGACCCCAACGGTGCCTTCATTTTCCTTACAGGTATACTGCGCTATGCCATATGTCCCCCTGTGGTTATTTCGGATCCCAAGCAGGCCATACACCATGACCCCCGGGAGACCAAGCCTAGCAGAAGTAAAACCTCCCGGCTTCCCTATGGACGTACGTACAGTGGCAATGTCATTTCTCTCGTTTGTATCGTTCCCCCCCCCTTTTCACATTCCAAGAGCACGGTTAGCCTTATTGTACCGAAATTTTTCTGTTGATCTGTAGTTGAGCTGTCACGGGAACTAGAACGAGAAAATTAAAAATTAAAGAGCTTGCGCAAAGAGGCCTGATAGTAGGAATTTTTAGTAAATCTAAAAGGCCCGGATGCCTAGGTAAGCGGTGAGAGCCCTTAGAGAAATGTAGAGCCATTTTAGACTAAAGAAATTTGACCACTACAAAACAAGAAGTCAGCAACGCCAAAAATACTCTTCGACCATCTAGATATTTCCGATACCGAAACAAGCTTTAGGGAGATATTTCTCTCACGAGAGGATAGCACTGGCACTATGGCATCCCCTCAGCTTCGTAGCCCACCCAAATCCGAATCCCGAGCTACGCAGGCCGCGTACTCGAGTACCAGCCCGTGCTAGTAGCAACACTAGTGCGGGAGATCTTTCGCGACTCCCTTAATCCAGATGGTGTATGGACCAAGCCGTGTCCTTGGGCTTTAATTACGATCGTGATATTTTAACAGACCGGATGATAGACCGCCGACGGATGGACCCCTCAGTCTGTCGCCTAATTGAATTAACTGTGAAGGAGCGAAAGAGGTAAACCAGTCTTAGTTGAATGGAAGCGTTATCAATTGTGTAGTTCCCGGGGTGGGTTGTGACCGGTCTGAGAAAACATAAGGGGCTTCTTCTATGCAGAAACCTTCAACTGTGGGCGATTTTTGTAAGTATTATCATAACCTGGGACAGAAAACAAAAGCTCAACTTAAATTTGCGGCTCAAGACAACTTTGTAGCTTGGCACGGTAGGTCTGTGGCTCAACATGGCTTTGCGGCTCAACATATTACGTAACATTAGGAGCCTACGATTGCATTCCTCTCAGCACCAATTTCCGCAACCTTGCTTGTCGCTCAATATCAGACCTGTAATGATGAGCTTAGTCATTTTCTTCCCACAAGCTCAGGCAGCACACACTCTCTCACCCGTGCCTTCATCTCATCAAGTACCGTAGGAGCTTGCTCTCTACTCGCTTCCGCTGCTCTCTTTCTTGTATTGTATTCTGAGCCCGCTGCAGATGTTTTGTTGAGCCGCAAAGTTACAGTACTTTGAGCCCCAAATTTTCCTTGAGCTTTTGTCTCTTTCTTTTTCTTTTTCCTTCGTGTTTTTATTCTTTTTCGAGCTCTTTGTTTGTTCATCGCCTTATCTGCCCTACCTTATCTTTTTTTTAAAAAAAACCAAAATACAGTACATACAACTCAAGTCTTTCCCTTCCATAATATGTCAATTTAATTTACGTTGAGCCATCAAGCACTCTTTAGGATGCGCTCACTTGTAAGCCATCAAGGGTTGCGGCGCTTAGCCACAATCTTGGCGCGAGTAGTGGTTGAAAGATTAAGGGCCTGTTTGGTTTCAGTGGTTCCGTCCCGTTGTCCCTTACAAATGAATGTTTCCCTTCCGTTCCAAAGGAGGTGAATGGAATGGCTGTTTCCCGGGGGGGAAACTGTGCCAAATTGGCAAAACAACCGTTCCTACTGGTCGAACGGTTTCGCAACGGAACGGTCCTGAACGGAACCATCACAACCAAACAGGCCTTAAGGGATACCAATCCTGCCCCCTTATAAAATTTATCCCTAACCCTAGAATAGATATCCCATGGACAATGGTCCTCACTCCCATCAACGGGGAGTCAAGAGATAAATGACCCGAAAAACGGCTTTTGCACTACCCGGATACTGTACCCTCCAGCCAAGATATCTTAGATGTCTCCCCTCCCCCAATTTATCGCAGGTCTCCAGGCCAACTATCTGTATTCTTCCGTGTAGTACCGTAAGAACTCAAATAGAAGAGAAATGTGCTAGGACGTTGGAATTTCCCTTCTCAGCTACGCGAGGGGAAAACACCGCAAACTCAGCCCACGGTTGAGACAAAACAAAAGGAATATACGAGGCGCCTTACTAGGAGAGGCAACTCCAACGTCCTAGCACATTTCTCTTCTATTCGAGTTCTTACGGTAGCCTCCCCATGCAGGGATCATTTTTTCCTTACCGTATCCTCCATTTCTGCTCGCCATATCTCTAAATGTCTCCCGGTCGTAGTAGCATACTATGAAAATCCGGCATTCGAGAATTTGGAGGCATCATAATAAGTGAATTCGAAAATCCAAGACACACGAGATCGCCCCAAAACACATTTCCTAATCTACCTGTGGCTCCACGAGCTACGACATATGAATCTTCCGCATGCGCTCCGTGAGTCAACAATCAGTGAACCTGAAAGAAAATCTCTAATAAACCATTATATTCCACTAAATTCGAATAAGGAAAAGAAGAAAAGAAAAAAAAGAGATCGTATCGTGCGATACATGGTAAGAGCGCCCACTACCCAAAAATAAATCACAAGCAATATACCCTGCTTAAACCTAGATCTGTTCTATCATGGAGCAAAAAAAAGGGGGGTGAGATTTCCCGGAGTGGGAGAAAGGTTAACATATCCAAGAAACTTCTAACTTAATCCCAGAAGGAAACCTGAAGGCAGAAAAAAATATATGATCTCAAACCACTCAGTGTGAAAATGATATCTATATGACACCGGCCGCACTTATTGAGGACGATATCTAGGGGATGAGATGATAAACTCAGGTGGATTAAGCGGTGACCCAATTACCAAATACGTAGGCGATTTCGCGCCGGTATAAGGGCCACAATTCTATCGTGCTGTTTTGGGCGGCTACTCTGAGCGGTGTTTGACCGGATTTACTAGAACTATTGGGGTCGACATCTTCCCGCTCCAACAGCAACCTCACTATTCCCTTATAGCCATTCTCGGCTGCCCACGAGAGCGGTGTTCGGCCGTGTTCCGTGTCTGGGGTGTCGGGGTTAACATCTTCCAGCCCCAACAGTAGCTTCACTATTCCCTCATGGCCCTTTTCGGCAGCCCACGAGGGCGGCGTTCGGCTGTACTCCGTGTCTGGGGTATCGGGGTTGACATCTTCTCGGTCTAATAGTAGCTTGGCTATTCCTTCATAGCCCTTCTCGGCTGCCCACGAGAGCGGTGTTCGGTCATCCCATTCGCCTGGGGTCTCGGGGTTGACATCTTTCCGCCCTAATAGTATCTTTACTATTCCCTCATGGCCATTCTGGGCTGCTCATGCGAGCGGTGTTCGGCCGTACTCAGTGTCTGGGGTGTCCGGGTTGACATCTTCCTGCCCCAGTAGTAGCTTAACTATCCCTTCATGGCCATTCTCGGCAGCCAACGAGAGCGGCGTTCGTCCGTAATTACTCGAGCTATCGGGTTCACATATCTCTTCCCAAGTAGTAGAACCGCTACTCGCCGCATCTTCCCCCACCGACGACCTAAACTCTCAAGAATGACAAATTGCGATCCAAGCAATAGCCTCACCACTTCCTCATGTCCATTTTCAGCAGGCCACGAGAGTGCTGTTCGGCCATAGTTTGTGTCTTGCTGATCGGATTGAATATTTTTTTTCTGCAAGAGTAATCTTACTACCTCTCCATGCCCGTATCTTGCAACCCATATGAGTGGTGTCACACCCACACTATCCGCTGCGTTCACATCCTATCTGTTCGTTTTGATCATGGTATTTACAAGTTCTGTGATGCCGAAGTACGAGATATAGTGCAGCGCTGAAAACCCCTTGGGATGAGGAGTAGTTCCCAAGAATACAGCCGGCTGATGAACTTCTGGCTGCTCGACTCCCAAAGGAATCTAGCAGATATGTGATTATCGAACTGATCAAGAAGCTGAAGCGCAAATGTTTTGCAAGATCGGAAAGCTCCATTTGCATGTGGGTTCCCCAATATAAAGAAGAATACTCAAGGAAGGGGGTGCCTCGGGGGTGAGGGGATGAGTCGGCTGAGAGGCACTTGACGCTCGGAAAGTTGAGATACGGCAAGCAGCTTTCCATCGTTGCGTGGGCTCCGTTAAAGATATCGGGGTGTGCGCAAAGATACTCTTGAAGGGTAAAATGAATCAACCTAATAGTCAAGGTACCCTTTTCTATGGTGGCAAATCCTTGGCAACAATTCAGCAAGGTCGATATCGCAGGGAAATCATCGATGTTAAGACCATCTGACCCTATCCGGATTGTAATGGCGTGACTCAGTTCATCCGCTTGCAATGGCCGCCGCGAATGGGAGATCCACATCAGCGCGGCCATCCCGAGTCTCGCTTTCTCCCCACCTTGAGCCTTTATCCTTCCCAGCGTTGACCCGTACGCGCTCCCCAAGTCGAAGCCATTCTGCATCGCCCGAAGCTTTTGCCTCCTCCGGTATATAGTCGTTTCTTGTAGGATCGCCTCTGTTGTCGCAGTTTATCATAGGTATCGTATCGATGTTTAGTAGCGATAATCCTCTTCAAACCCATATACTTTGTTTTGCGGTGAAGGCAAAGGCGACGTACCGTACTATCTCGTCAAATTGGGTATCTCGGGACAGGGATTCTTATCACTACTACAAGATCAGTAGCCCTTAATAGGGTCTAGTTGTGAACAAAAAAGGGATAGTGAGATTGCGTTAACTCAGACTCACAAGGGTTAACGCAATTCTCCTACTCCTTTTTTGTTCATTACTAGGCTTCATTAGGGTCTTTCACCCTCGTGTTGTGATAAGAACCCCTGTCCTGAGATACCCAATTTGACGAGATAATGCGGTATTTGGCAATGGTAGTTGACTTGGCTACTGTCTTCTGTTTCTTGGATCGACAAGTTACTGTAAGGCCGAAGATTTGAATTATTAAACCGGGGTAGAAGTGTCGGTCTAAAAGGTTTGATGCAAGGAGGTGTCACTGTATACTCGAAATGAAATGTCGTTCATGTTCTATTCGTATGTTATTCCCTTCATAGTTATACCTTAGAGGTATGGTAGTATGGTTCCGGAAGACTAGAGCCTATGCCAATTACCCGACAAAAATGTGTGACAATTTTCCTTGTAATGCCAAGTGTAACACCTTGCCAAGCCTCTGCCCTATACTAGTGCCTAAAGTGACCGTTGATCTGACTTCTATGCTCTCTCTTTTTAATATTAGTGTCAAATAGATTGCCATTATGCGAAATTGCCAACACACACTGCACCCTCTATTCACCTCTTGCTTAAAATTCTTACCGCATTCGGCCAAGACAAAGCTCAGGGTTTGTTCTTGATTTCTTCATGATATACCAATCGTGGCTCTTCACTTGAGCTTTATTTTTCAAGTGAAATATATATTTCACATTAGTTTTAGAAAAGATTGTTCCATCTGAAAGTCAAATTGGTAGTGTAACATACTCCTAAGTATCTCGAGAATCCCAAAGGGAACTCTGGAGAAAATAATAGGATAGGAGGGAATGTCTCGGTAGAATATCTTCAAGAGATATAAGAAAGATGAGGGACTAATAGAGTGACCGTTCAACTTGTAGTATATTAAAGAAGAGTGTTCTTGTGAGGCTTGAGAGACTGAATCTTTAGGGGATCGAAACCTCTTTAAATACAAATAAAACATAACCAAATATCCTGTGCCCAACACAAACACTTACTATGCTAAGATAGTTATCGAATCAAACAACTAAGTCCTAGAACATAGGTGTAAAGGCGACAGGATGTAACTAACAAAACAAGTAATGAAATCAAACAATAAGAGATCGCTACTAATGAACTAATTCAGTAGTACTAGTAGGAAAGCATAAGGTTGCTTAAAGGGTACAAGGGTAGCAAAGGGTGCTATAAGTGAACTTAAGGATAAATAACCCAATAGGAAACAATAACAGCTAAGGAAAGTACAGGGTAAGAAAAGCAGCACTACTATTGTAGAACCGAAATAGGAAACATCCAACATCAGGTAGGTACAGTAGCGAGAACAATAGGCAGATTCTGTTACAGGTAGTTTGGCTTTATAGCTTTCTCAAGTACACTCACTTCCGTCAGCCTAGCCTGGGAACGGGGGCACCGTATAGAGAGGTGAACTCTAAGTGTAACGACCCGATAATAGATAGCTACAATAACTATCACCTTAGTCCAAATGGTATACCAAGTGGTAACCAGAGGTGGTATGGTCTCGTATACTCAGTATACAAATAGCTGGTTAGCCGTGGGCTAATTGGTAAGGGTCATGTGCCTTTGTAGAAGGTTACGTATTGAACTCTCCATGGCGGCAGGTTATTTTATGGGTAACATGAATGTTTATTACTTGAAAGATTCAAGAGGAATCGAGTAGGCGCTAAACATCGTTACACGGCATTAAGGCTCCTCAGTAGGAAAGAGTCCAAGTTACCCTACCTTCACCAGCAAAGTCATCCTAGAACTTACAGGTCGATTGCCTCACATTCTTTGGGCTCTTCGATGTTCATGGATGCACACGTATCTGCGCGGGGAGGCCCTACGCCTGAGTAAGGGTGGCCCGAACATGCTATTGAACTTGGGTGGGTTTAGCTAACACCCCCCTCTGGCCCCAGCGATGGGACGGCGTGTCATAGGCAGACGGCTGTGTAGTTGCTCGTTTGATATTAAGAAGAGGTCATTGGACCAACTGCCGTAACACCATATACATTGTCACCGTCGGTCCGACTGAATGTCGTTCGCAGGATATATAAGGGGAGTATGGGTAACCACCAAAATGAGGGTCGCCAATATATGGTCTCTCCAGCACCTAGGAGTCTATCTAAGCCTACGAGTAGTAGGGTAGTCTTCCTAGTGGTACTTAGGTAGTCCAAGGAGGCAAGAGTGGTTTCGGGACGAATACCTTAGTAACCAGCCAGGACCTTCTCCCCTTGATTTGTAGCATTACTATGGGTTGTCAATAGACTCCAGAGGTATGAGTCTTATCAGTGTAGAGCATGTCCCGAGAGGTTGGCTATGGGTAGTGCCTAGTTAGTCAACCATCGGCTACATCTTATCGGAGAAGCTCCAGGTCAAATTGTCACATTGATACTCACCCAGATTAAATGATGGACTGCATAGCTTGTATAGAAGAAACTACCACTGGGCGGGTGACTCCACCACCTACATCAGCAAAAAAACGATTTACGTCCGGCGGATGCAACCCGCGTCCGGATGGATTGCGTCCGCCCTATGCGTCCCGTGCGCCCTGACCGTCCGCTGGATGTTTTTTCTCATCCCATGCGCCTGGTGCCTCCCAACGCCCTTATCCCCCCTCCCATGCACCCAGCGCGCTTGTTGCGG
>Ga0307509_10007654_pt1 | contig 14036 bp, 14 predicted proteins | sample 10_EM_MG_FD_202245 | JGI IMG/M metagenome (GOLD analysis project Ga0307509, IMG submission 202245) | Populus trichocarpa ectomycorrhiza microbial communities from riparian zone in the Pacific Northwest, United States - 10_EM | ecosystem: Host-associated > Plants > Roots > Unclassified | place... | reverse complement strand
CCCCCCATGCCTCACAAACTCCGGGCTAAAATCACCCCGTCAACCACCATATCCCCCCCTCACTCCAATGAACGACACAATTATCCACTTCCTCCGCTATCTCGTCGATATCCTTCGTCACACAAGAGATCGTCACTTCAGCGTCCGGCAAAGGGAGTCCACCTGCCCGGACCCCAGCGTCGGCTCTGTTCATGCCGGAAATAGAGCAGGATTGTCGAGCTTGGAGCGGAGGGAGCTGTGGGATCTGGGAGGCCAGGAGTGTGATGGCCCGGGTTGTCTTGTGGGCCCCTGAAGTGGTGGCTAAAATAGAGCGATGTAGCGAGGCAGTTGGGTTGTGGGGCATTTCAGACTTGGGAATTTCGGATTTGGCTGAGCTTCAGTGGCTAAGTCTGGGAGTAATAATATCTGTGGTCGTATCTTTGTGCAGAGACAGAATATCTGTCTTATTTCCTACCTTATGTATTCACGCATATACCCCACTTTTCAAGCTGCCTTTGAGCGACGTTCATCCTTCAACAGTCTTTCTCCCTCAGATGGAGCATGAAGAGGTCACCCCCCCAGCTTTGAAACAGTCAATATGAAGCCCCGAATCCCCTTTTGAATCAGAAACTGCCTCGGGGTACAAAAAGAAATAGCCGTCTGAGAGTGGATCAATGCAGTCTCACCCATTTAGGATAGCTCCGTTGGTACTACATTCTCCTCCGGGGAAATTTCTTCTACATCTGGAATTCATCATCAGGTATCACTAGGAGCCCACTACAGCTTTTGAACAAGCCCCAAGTCTCCTACTCTCTTGCTTACACTAGCAAACTTATGGTTTTAATTGTCTAACATATTCAGTGGACAGTGCAAAAGCTAACGGTCGCCAACCATAGGTCCAGCCTTAAGTCATCTCACTTTGAACACACTCCAGTATCCTCTAAACTCCCCGGGTGGGGTATCCTTTGTTTAATGACTGCACAAAACATCAGCACGATGGTATCTGCACTGAAGTCAATTCCTCAGAATCCTACATCCTTTAACCATCATGTATACTCCGACAAGACAGCAAGCCAACCCCATTGCAGCAATCGCAACCGCTAGAAGAACCTTGGGGAACCCATTGAACCCCTGGAAACCGAAACAAGCCGCACTAGTCATGGGCATGAGGAAGCGGTGAAAATACTACTCGGACGGGAAGAGGTTGATCCCGACAAACCAAATGATCTCGGCCAAACCTCCCTCTTCTACGCCGCTTGGTACGGACGTGAGGGGGTGGTGAACATACTACTCACGCGGGGAGATGTCAACTCCGACAAACAAGATTATTTCGGCCAAACACCGCTCTTGAATGCATAGGGTGGACATGAGGAAGTAGTAAAAATACTACACGGGCAGAAAGATGTTAACCCCGACAAGCCTGATAAGCTCCGCCGAACACCACTCTTTCACGCCACTTAGAATGGGCAAGTAGAAATGGTGAAAATGTTACTAGGCAGGAAGAGGTTAATCCCGACAACCAGATAATTTCGGCCAAACTCCGCTCACGTTCACTGCTTGGTGTTGACACGAGGAAGTGGTAAAGCTACTACTCATGCGAGAGAAGCCAACCCCGACAAACAGATTGTGACGGTCAAGCACCGCTTTCGCATGCTGCTGCTCACGGATGCGAGGAAGTGGCGAAAATACTACTTCATGCGGGAAGAGGTCAACCCCGACAAACCAGATAACCTTGGCCAAAGACCGCTCTCCCATGCTGCTTGGGATGGGCATCAGGAAGTGGTGAACATACTACTCATGCGGGAAGATGTCAACCCCTACAAACCAGATGATTCCGGCGAAACACCATTCCCGCCCGCTACTAGGCGTGGCCATAGCAGGGTAGCAGCACTACTACAGTCGGCCAAAGCGGCAGCCCCCAGCGCTATTTGAAGCTTAAAAAACGCTGCCTGGTCAGAATCACCATCCTTCCCTTTTAGAGTTTGTTACTCACAGTAAATGTCCATGGACACCACCCCTTTTAGTCGAATAAATCCGATGAGAATGGGTGCGGGGATGCGCGTATGTCACCATACCCACGCTAACCTCCCCGGGGATTTCTTTTATACTCACGTAAGGATTCACAAGTCTATCTACAAAGTACCGTAGAGTTTGGCCTATGGGAGGAACTAGCTCTATTGTGAGAAGATCCAGTTTATAGCTTGCAGTTTTCATCCTATCATTCTTGTCAGTGGACAAAATTAAACGCGCACCCCACCCCCGCGCGCTTCCAACACCACCTGAAGAAATTTCTCTAAATCAATTTCTACTATATATTCTACTGCGTATTTCTACTTTTCGTTTATATTTTTATCTTTATTTTTGTTTCCATGATAGTGGTGTTGGTGGGGGGGCGATGTTGTCATGGCCGAGGTTTTTCCTGTTGCCTGGTCCGCGGTTAATTTTGTCCAGGCACAATACCAATTGTCTCGTCAGTTGTGAATTGTTGCCCGTGTGCTTTTTCTTCCTTCCTTTTCTCCTCTCCCCCTGCATGATAGATAAACCATACAGCATTATAGAGTGTTATTTAGATATAATAAAAACAGTGTATTCCACCGGTACAATTGCGCAAGGATTATCGTGGCGAGCGCGAGCAGAAACGCACTTGAAGACAGCACTAAACCTACGATAACTTGAACGAGAGAGTGGTGTGCTATGTCGTTGGGGTTTCTGTCCCCCCCCCCCTCCTCCTCTTGCTTGGCTGTGTTTTTCGTTCATTTTCCAAAGTAGGGAATTCTTGACTACATAGCGCGCCGCTCTCTTATTGAAGTTAATACGGTAGGTGACTAATAACCATAAATGATACTGGAATCATACATGCGCGCAAACTACATCGTGTAACAGGCTCTAGATTTTGGTGTGCTTTTCTGTTGTGCTCCAGAATCCGTGTAGTATAGCCTTGTTGTCGAGGGGAGGGTGGTTTTGAGGTTAGTGTTTCACCTCACACTGCCAATAACACATATAAGTCCCGCACTTCCTCAACCGGGTCAAGGGCATCGTGCCGTAGAGTAATAGTCCTTGGCTTAGACTTTGTGTAGGCTTTACCTCTATGTTTCAGTTTTACCAAAGATGCACAACATATCTTGAATCAAATCATGAGGTCTCACTTGTACGGGTCTCGAAATAAGCGTAGATTCCCTTGCCGTTTAAAAGCCACACCTCATCAGCAACGGAAATGCCAACACAATAGCTACAGCCAAAGGAAGGGGAAAAAACTACGACACAAAATTTTGAGGTATTTGTCATCACCGAGAAGAAGGGCATATTATTATAAAAAATGTGCAAGCAAATCAAAACGAAATATTCCTGCGGTCACTCAACCCGCATGACCGAGTATTGTGCCGAAAACCCCTCTTCTTCTTCCAGAAGACTCAACCCCCGGCCCACCTCTGGTTCTTCCGGATTCTCAACATCATCGTGGGGAAGCTCATTTTTCGGTATACCTGCCCGCCCAGTCTCACCGCCACACGAAACAAGCCACGAAAATCAGAACTCAACTCTAATCTGCTGTAACTGCGAGCTCGGGTTTCTTAGATCCCATCTCATGGCACTCAGGAAGGAAGTGGATCAACTAGGCATCCGGCGGAATCTCAAAGATGATGTTACAGTTTTGAGAAGGGAAGGAACGACCGGCACCCCACAACAAGTGGAGAGGGGGTGTATACTTACCAGGCGCGGAATCGAGGAGGGGGTCCGACCTTCCTTTCCGTCTTTTTCGACCGGTTCGGGGCTGCAGCAGTCTAGACAGGAAAGGTGGGGGATGCTTTGGGATTCTGGCTCTGTGTTTGACCAGGAGGAGTGGTTGAGAAAGCAGTGAACTACCCCTCTGGGAGGAGATACATTGGGGCTGGGTAAGTTATAACTTGGTGGCTGCAATGCAGTTAGCAGGTGTCTGAGTAGTTTGGGGAAGATTGGTAGGTTTTGGAGTAATTCGGGGAGGGAGATTGGATAGTCCTGAAGAAAAGTTTTGGCAGCAGTAATGTTTGAGAGGGAGACAGGCTTTTGAACTTTCCAGAAGCAGAGCTTTTTTGTACAGCATAAGAGCAGGGGGGGGGGGTTAATGGATGACTGATCTCTTTTTGTTTTTTCTTTGACAAATGGACGGGTGAGATCTCTTAAGTATGGCGCATGGACAAAATTAACCGCGCACAGACAATTGATAGCAGTGGAACACCCCTGATCACTCTGCACTTTCAGCACCATCGAAGGAAATTTCTCTGGTCAAATATTAGTTTCTACTATGTATTCGACTGTAAATTTACATTCTTAATTTATTTTTTTGGTTTTCACGATATTGGGGTTGGTGGTGAGTGCTGTTTTCATAGCCGGAGTTTTTCATGTTCGCTGATGTGTGGTTAAATTTGTCCACCGACCATATTATCAACTGAACCAACCAGTAAGTTGGAGAGGTTGATAGCAGATAGCACTATCTCAACGATCAACATAAGTAGATCATAGTTATTTCGCATTTACTAATAGGCTTAATTACAAAGCTCTCGCACCAAATCACCTTCCATAATATCAAAAAGTTAAGTGTTAGGTGAACTAAACCCCAAAGTTAGATCTAGTAACGACGAAGATGACTATCGCCCAACCCCCCCCCCCTCTTCGATTTGACCACCGAGCAGGAATGCAAATTGGTAAACGGGATCCAGAGGAATTAAGAATTACAAAATTTGGCTCGCGGCCCTTTGCTATTGTAATCACCACCACCGCTCACGGTGTTTCGCCCGTGCTTGGTGAGAATCTAGAGGGACATATCTTGCTTGTTTTACTATTTCACCCCCATAGGAAGCCGATGTGCACCTCATGCCAAGACTAGTAATGCATAACTCTGCTTGCTTGGCGCCCGAATTCGATTTGACTGTGCTACCACCCCCCACTCGTTACCCTCCCAGTTTCGTCGTTTGGCCCTTGTGGAGACTGCAACTTATACGATAGATCAATGAAAAGCAAGATAACGATATCACACTGAGCGGGTAGACTAGGAGGGGAGATCAGCGAGCGGGGGGGCTCAGCGATGGATACTTTTCATTAGGTAAACCGTAGTCGAAATGAAAATAAGGTTAAAGCAAAAACTAACCGTATTACCTCCCGTTACCCGGAAATTCGCCGAGACCGGGCGTTTCTTAAGGTTGGATAGTGATCAAACAAGCACCACATATCAAGGCGCCAAGTACACCTAAAATCCCTCTCTTAATTAGTTATGGTACAAGTACAAGTACTGTGTTAACTAGGAGCAGTCGAGTGAAGGGCACATTTTAGACACCGTGCACCGTCCAACCCTAAGCAACGCCCTGTCTTGGCGAGTTTCCGGATAACCCGACCGACGGTATTACACTAAAAGTGACTTAGTAAGCGACGACTTTGCTTGGCCAGTTCGTTGAGCCTCCGGTTCGTTGACCCCCTCCTATGTTACCTACTAGCCATCCCCCTCTACAGGCGTGGGTACAGAAGCTGGAGAGAGGGGAGCAGACAGACTTTCGATCTCGCCCGTTAGTCTCACTCGTCGCGCAATTGATTCGACAGCATGAAACAATCAACAGAAACCGCCAAGAAAATACAGCGTGGAGTAGCAGATACCGGTATGCAGAGACTGCGGGGCCCTCCCCCGATAGAAGCCGGCCGCAAACAGCCCAACAGCACTACAGTACAGGCAGCACAATGACGAAAGAAAGCGGGTGGCGAACGAGGGTAATACGGTAAGGTAAACAAACAAAAAATGAATTCGCCAAACAAAAGAGGGCAGCAAAGAAGATAACTGTTACCGACCCGTGTTCATCGCCCAATACTCGAGTAGTTCTCGTCGTATCATATCCCTATTGAAGACTGGCACCCTTCGTATTCTGCGGGAAAGCGCATCTCCCTCCTGACCGCTTGTCGGAAACCCCGCTCAGGAATAGCGGAGCTCCTCCCTAGTATTGCCTCAACCGCAGCTTGCATGGGGCCAGTTCCCAATTCACGCCACTCCACAAGATTCATCCTGTAAACTTTCTCTCAAAATATGCACCGTACCGCACACTATCCGATACCCCAAATCAACATACTCGACCCCGCTGCCTCCCCTCCCCTCCGTTTCATATCTTATATCTCCAGATGCGTATGCCCCACGCACAACCCCCCCCCCCCCAAGGAAACACAATGGACCTTACCCCGCAAGTAAAACTTTGGCTTTTTTTTCCCTTTTCTTCTCTCTCACACACAGCACCACTCCCTCAAAATCTAAGGCAAAGGACAAATCCCGCGGATCCCCGCATCTGAGGGCAATTTCCTTTTGTTTTTCACTCCCGGGTTGCCAGATTCGGGTTCCATTGTTCGCGAGAGGTTCACGCGTCATCACTCGGGAGTGGAACCTTGGGTGGGGCTTCGCCCACCCCCGGCAAGGCTGATGAGAGAGTGAGAGTGAGGGGTAGTGCATGGCGCACAGTTCCGTGTAATTCATGGCGGGGTTATTGGTATTAGGTTGGTAGTGTTTTCCAGGCTCTCCTTACATCTGGCGGCGGGAGCGGTGAGCTTAGAGGAGGAAGAAAGGGAAGGTGGGGGGAATGCTGTAAACAAATCTAATTGCAAACAAGATGATATTATTGTAGCTTCATATTGTTTTCCTCCAACACCTACCGGTATCCCAACACCCCCCTATTTGATTCCACTTACAATATGCTGATACCAATTAAACTCAGGCAATCCTCCACCTGATGATCCCAGTACCGTACACCCTCTCGTACTTGCAAACGGAACGGGAGAAAAAGGAAAGAAAGGGAAAAAATATCCACTCAAGCTGATTGAGCGCCTGGAAAGCCAGTCTCGGAGGGCATTCCTCCCGATAGAATCGGCCCAGAAGGCATATGACCGCCGCAACCTTCTTCCTCGTAGCAAGGAGCCATCTCCGCAATCAATACTCCCATCTGCCGTTAGCCTCCACCCACCCTCTCAAAATGGTAAAGTCAGGGAGACATTAACCCCGACGGAAATCCACACCAAGAATCCCACTCTTGATACCTATCGGGGAATGGATCGCTGTCACTATCTGCTTGCAAGGAAGTGGACACATATCACCCGCGTCCGCTAAGCTTGGCTCCCCCGGGCCGACCCGCCCCATGAAATGCAACACCTGGGGGCGGACGCTAGGTCGGTACAGGCACCGCAGCTCACTAATATAGACTAACCTATGTTGAGGCGCTCTTTTGCCCGAGACGAGTACCGGTACCGGTATTGCACCTTTGGTCAAAGGATCCCCTGTATTCAGGCACTTCTCTCCTAGGACGAGTAGGGAACTCGTGCATGGGACCAACACGACGGCAACGTTGCTGTGGATCGCGCAATGCCTCGGGTGCGCTAAATTATCTCGTTCCATCACTCTGAGGATGCATGGTTCCTAACACAGGAGGACAAGTGCGGGTAAGTGGGATCTGGGACCAGCAATGTTTTTTGGTTTGGGCGTTTCACCATTATCGTCCACCCCCTACTTGTTGTACAGTGCTCATTAATTAATTTGGAGAATTACCGATCATTACACCAAGGGTGCGATCCCTGACATTTTCACCCGTCCGGCCCTTCGCCCACTCAAAAATCCTGTCAGGCCAAGTGTGCCTCAGTATTTAGCCGACCAGGAATTGGGTATTTAAAGGCCAGCGAGCCGGGAGAATTGCAGACCATTAACCACAAACCAGGAGTCCGCGTGTGCTCGTAGTGTCGAGGCGTTGAAGAACTGCGAGTCTATTGCGTACCAACAAAGCCTGGCCCTTTTGCTAGGATCCAGGTGGTGTTCGATACCAGTTCTTCTTGAAAACGCTTCGACGCCACGAGTACCGATACTTGAGTACTTCAAGTACTCGAGTAGGAAGGGAAGCCCATTCACCACAACCTCAGGCCAATCTCTAGTTTCACAGCGCACGACTTGGTTGGTCTCCCCCAATTGCAGTACGGGCTCGTGCCATCTTTGACTTTTTTTTAAAAAAAAGGTGAGGAGTTTTGCTAACTGCCACCCTAGGAATGGCAATACTCGAATTGACAACTCCATCCCGTGCCTCCCCTCTGCAACCCTCCGCGCTTCCCACCCCCACTGGCCTCTGCCTGCACCAGAGCACAAGGAAACCTCCTGTGAGCGAGATTCTCAGCTCCTCTGAGAAGGTGCACAGGGGTGACCACCTACGCCTTCCCGAAATCGAGAATCTTATTCGCGGTGTGCAGAGCGTATATTATACGCTGGATAGGTCACACTACCCGCCTTTAAGCCGGGGCGACCCCTTCGCATCCCGTTTCGGGCTTCAACGTGCTGGCATCGGGCGAGGTTTGATCTGTCCGTTGTTGACTGCCACGGCAAAGGTGAGGAGGAGGAGGAGCCCATCCCATTCTATTCTATGCTGGCGATCCACTGACAATCTCCAGGTCCTCGCCTCAATCCAGTCAAAGCGTGTGGGCGTGGGTACATCCACGGCACAGGACGGGGGGCCCAGGGGCGCACTGTCACTTTGCGAGCGGCACACTGTCACTTTGCGAGGGACCCTCCCCCCTCGTGTGTACAGAGGGTATGTAAAATCATTTCTGGCGAGTGCTGTATATTTGTCTAATCTTTGCAAAATAGCCTTCCCCCGCGACCGGATAATAATCCTATGCCTCCGATGGCTTGCTCCATAGGCGTGGGGTGTGTGAGCATTCGGCTTTGAATCCACTCACATCCGAGTGGGTGGAGGGGATCCCCCCCCCTGAGCCGCCCTGCTTCGCCGTCCCGAGATCACTCAACTTTGAACGAAGATTACTGAACAACAAACAACACACCGATCCCAAACACAAACCTATTCAGCGATGGACTAGAAACTATAGGAGGAGGCGATAGGAGCGGGTTCAATACATGGGAGGTTTTGATTGAGGCTATTGGTGGTTGAAGACTAGTGGTCGGGAAATACTTGTGGGGGATTTTCCTGTTTCTTTTTTAGTGCGTAAATGACTCAGCACTTGATAGATACCAGTACTACTATAGTGCAAGTGCCAGGGGAGGCCGTTTTTGTACGAGACAGGGGTTGCTGTGTTTGCCATCCCTGTCCCGTACGAAAACTGTTCCCCTGGTATCATACTTGTGCTGGAGCACTATACTATACCTTCAAATAAAATCCTCATTCTCGCTCTGCCATGAAGTCTCAATAAAACTCCATAGCTTTACCCTATGCAGCCATGACTAAGCCCTTCACAGCTCCAATCTTGACTCAATTGTCACTCGTCCCAGAAAGATGATACTAAGACATCATCGTAAACGGTGAATGCCTCCTCAACGTAGCCTTTGCAACTATAATAGTACTGCAAGAAGTAGACCATAATACCGGCGCCCAACCAGGATTGATTATCATGGAAAAAAAAATACAGGGCTTACGATCTGTGGGTACCCAAGCGCCCATACAAAGTTGGCTATAGGCAACAGGAAGGAAAAGCCTCTGCACACTCCCGCCATATAATGCGGTATGCTGGAGACCGTAGGGAGGGGGGAAAGATGTGGACTGATTTGATAGCTATTGTGATGGCTGTCCGGTATCTATCCTGTTCGTTTCTTTACTAGATTCTATCCGCTCGGGCAAACCCGTAAGAGCCCGAATAACCGGACCATGTGCTAGGACGTTTGAGTTGCTTCTCTTGGTAAAATTTATGCTTTTCTCTTTCTTCCTCCATCCGGAGAATTTCGTCCGTTTCGGTAGTCCGGTTTTCCTCTATTACTGTAAAGGGTGGTAGGCTCTTCGTTACACTTATCTTCGCACCGGGTGGCTACAACAGTAGGTAGGGAACGATCAGACAGGAATATATTTGGCTGGTTAACCTTAAATAATTATTTAATAACTTTTAGCAGAATCCTTGCACTTCAGAGTAGTACTCGTGCATCGAATTACCACGCCCGCACATTCTAGTCCCCCTCCCAGATCGGATCATGCGGTAGGGTGCTCGAGTAGAAAACAAGTAATCCACCACCAAACCTGTTGCATAAATTTATCAAGATCGCATAGTTCATGCCAAAGCGAAAACCTGCACAAGGCCGAAATAAAGTATGTTACACGGTTGAGCAGGAAAAAGGGAAAGAAAAGAAAGAGAAGAAAAGAAAAGAAAAGACTACCGGTTAGCTACCGCAGTTGAATATATTATTATGATGATGTTGAAACCACACAACGAAGCGGGGCATGACGAAAACCAACGGGTCACAAACAAGGGTAATAACAATATGGCAAGCAAACAATTCGTCGAAACAAGGCGAGAAGAGAAGGAAGGAGAAAAAACAGTTGTCACTGATCCCCGTTCCTTCACCCGTCGTTTGTTTTCGTGGTGCTCCCCCCGATCCCTCGTTTTGAAGAGAGTGTGTCTTCGATTGTTTGTGCCTACTGCGCCCTGCTATATCCCCGAACCTCCAAACTCCAAGGAAGCTGTCTAGTCTAATACAGTGTGGGTGATCTGGGATAATAGGTTTTGTTTGGCACGGGATAGAGAATTTTGAGAACTCTCGGAGGTTTCATAGGGAACAGCGGGGTATCCGGATTAATCGAAATTTGGAGATATCATAGCGGGGTGGAACCGTTGCCTACGATCGCCGGAAGCATTATGTCATCTTTGAAACCTCCAATTGAAATAGGATAATTGTGAGGCCGATTTTGTTCAGTAGTTCCTCGTACCCGCAGACCCCCACCCCCACCCCCACCCTCCCCCGCTTAGGCCAGGCACTTGTTCAAGTGATGCTCTCTAGCAGCGCTGTCTATCCGCGTGTTCAGGCTTTCCCGGAAAAGGCTTGACTCAGTTTGGCCGTATCGGATCCTGGGGAGACTGGCGGCTTGAGATCGGTGGAGTGTTAAACAAGTGATGCTTGAGCTACTTTTTAGCAGACTTGTGATTTCTCATCAGCCTCCTACCGTGAAAATTTCCTCCAGCCCCCAAATTACGACAATCAGGAGCAAATTCTTTCTCAAACCCTTAATCTTCTAATTAATTGAGCTATGATAATTTATCTAATAACAAAAGAATAATCGACAATAGGTTTCCTGAAATTCACAAGAGGCAAACACTAATTGGGCTCAGGGTTCCGAGCCACTCTCCGGTGCCATAGAACTCCCTGCTGACATCTCCCAAAAATTGATCGCCAAGCGAATCAGGCGCTGTGATCCTTCCTGACGCGATCCCTGATTTTTCTCCAAAGATCTTTGACCTTCTCGCGCTTGCTCTCCCCCGGATTCCGCTTGAGCGCGCCGACAACCGACCTGAAGGTGAGGGGTCTCCTCAATCCTGGACCGGTTGCCGAATCCGGGATGACAGCGATTTCGCCGAAGGTAACCCTACGGGTGGGGGGTGGAGGCATAATTATAACCCGCTCGCCCGGGTGCATGAGGCCATACTCAGTAGCATCATTTTCAAGCTCTTCGCGGAAGATTCCCAAGGGTCTGAGTGGTTGCTGTCGGTGCGAGCCAGTTGCACTGCTCTCGCCAGTCTGGCCTGGAATATCTGCAGAGAGGGAAGTCAATTGAGGACGAGGGCCAGGCTCAGTAAATGCCCGACTGCGGGAAGAGGTATTAGCTTGCATTCTATTGCCAAGGTCATTGTAGAAAGCATCCATCCGAGCGATTGCTTCCTCAATCTGTTTCTGAGCATCCATTGGGTCTTCGCTTGCAATTCCCTCAAAGTAGGAGTCTGTGACATTAGCCATCTCCTGAGTGAGGTACTCCTCGGCTTGGGCCGCGAGCTGGGGAAGTTGGGACACGGTGCGTTCGATTTTTGCTTTGGCGGCTTCCGCTTGGTCGTACAGTGGATAGAGGGCCAGAGAGATGTCTGGATTATACTGAGCGCTTTCGCTGGAATGCTTGGGTTGCTTGCCTGCGTTGTTAAAGGTGGATGAGGAACTAGGATTCATTTTGTATTGACGTTACTTTGTGGATAGTTTTGAATTTGTGTGGTAGTCCGGGGGTAATGATGGGGTATTGGTTTAATGAGGAACCCCCACCGTGGTGGAAGATGTCATTATATGGAGAGTGGTAGGTAGCTATGGGATTTGAAAAAGAGAATCATAATGGGCACACAGAATCAAAGCTTGAATGTTGGAACACCGTACAGTGAGTGATCACGACTTATTCGACTCGCGACTGGCAAAAGTTGTTTCAAGATAGGAGTGAAAAGTCCCCCTGTTATCACTAGGGCATGTGAAACAAACCTCCCAATCCCCTAGGCGATCTGATGCTTGAAGTTTGTGAACTGTGAAAGATGGTGACAACCTGCAGGGTGGCCCATTTGAACCATTTTTAGTATTCAAGAGGTTAATGTTCTGCAGGTGGGCCCCTTGGGAGGAGGGGGGAGCTGAGGGAGAGACTCTTCTCTTGAATCTGTTTATCTTCGGGGGTGACTTATTTGAAAATTCACAAATTCCGAGCCGCACACTCCATACAAACTGTGTCAGCGCATGCCAAGAAACTCGAAATTTAACTCGAACCCACAATTTGGATATCGCATATCACTGTACCTAATTATTGTCTTTTTTTTTTTCCTCTTCAAAATGCAATCCCTCGGGCGGTCTGAGACAGGTAAATTTTGTTTCAGCAACTCTAAGTAAGGCCATATTTGGCCACAGTCAGCTGAACCCGGTTAGAAAAACAGATTTTCAGTCGGCTTTCTGCTCAGATGACTCAGCACGCTTAGCGAGTTCAAACATCCTCAGACCCTTGTTTGGTTGCGATGGTGCCGTTCCGTCGTCCCATACAAATGACCGTTCCAAAAAGGAGAGAAGGCTATTTCACAGTAGAAACGGTCGCCCAGCGGAACGGAACCATCGCAGCTAAACAGCGCCTTAGCAGATCGCGGAGCTCAAGTGGTTCGATGAGCGCGACCGGTAGATATAACAGTCACGTGGCATATCTAGGCGCAGCGCATTGGCAGTGCAGTGAAACCTCCGATAATTCCAGCAGGTAGGGAGTAAGTAGCACAAGACCGGAAATAAAGGGGGGATGGAAAGAGGAGAGGGGTCTTGGCACAGCACGACCAGACATGACTGACTTTCAAGTGATATCTCGTGATGGTTAAGAGAAAAGGAAATTTTGCATAGAACTTGGATAATATGATGTACAGAGAACTGAGTAGAGAGTATGAATTCAAATAAGAGAGTGCGGCCAAGGCAGACATAACTAAAGACTATTTTCCACTGTGAACTATGATAAAAGACTACTTTTTCTGGAATTAAGGTCCGTGGAATGTCCTGGAATTTGAAACTATAAGAGGTATAGAATTTTCGGAGGGATTTCCCATACGTCAAAAATGTGGTGGCTCTGCAAACACTGGAATTACTAGAGGGTTGGAAGTTTTGGAGGTGGGAGATATCGGAGGTTTCACTGTACCAGTAACTGGAATCTCCCCACTAAACCGCAATAAGCTTAAGAGAGCAGATCAACAGATCGCCAAATGCGGTTACAGTAGTGGGGTGAGACACACCGGGCTCAACCAGGATAGGCCGTACCTGTACCTCACCTTGTCCCGTTTTGGGTTGAAAAGGCTGGGTGCCTGACAGGACAGCCAGCCCCATGGTGGGTTTTGGACCAGTTGGAAATGTTTGTTGCAGCATCGCGAGCTTTTCTCGAGTTCGCCAGAGTGAGTGAGTGACGGCATTGATAACCCCCTCGTAGCTATGTTTTTCCTCCAGGCTCCAACTCTGGACTCCATTACCTCTACCGTCTAATCCTGAGTGAGCTTCATAAGTGCTGTGCCGGCACCCATACCTACCCTACGTATGTTTGCTTCGATTGTTTGTTCTCGAGGTCAGAGCTTCCATTTCAGGCCAAGTTTTGCTTCGGGTACAAACACAACTCCCGCATCTTATGCAACCGTCCCTCTCTTTATGCAACCCGCTCTCGCGACTCGAGAAATCTCGCGACATCGGAGAGAGACTGACTACCGCCATATCACTTGCTGCCTGTGACTCTTTAAAAAGCCCCTGCGCGTGGGGGGGGGGGGGGGGGGGGGGGCGGGCGCGGGGGGCGGGGGGGCGCGGGGCGGGGGCCCCGCGCCAGGGCGGA
>Ga0307509_10007652_pt1 | contig 14037 bp, 10 predicted proteins | sample 10_EM_MG_FD_202245 | JGI IMG/M metagenome (GOLD analysis project Ga0307509, IMG submission 202245) | Populus trichocarpa ectomycorrhiza microbial communities from riparian zone in the Pacific Northwest, United States - 10_EM | ecosystem: Host-associated > Plants > Roots > Unclassified | place... | reverse complement strand
GGGCCCGAGCCTGGCCGACGACGACATTCGCCGGGTCGCCGCCGAGCTACGGGAGCTACTGCGATGACGCGCGCCGCCCCCGGTGCGCCCGCCACGGACGTGGCCGGCTGCGCGGCCGTCGCGCTGGCGATCGAGGCCGGCCGGTGCTTGATGGCGCACTTCCAGGCGCCGATCGTCGCCCGCAACAAGCTCGATCCCGGCAACATCGTGACCGCCGCCGATGTCGAGTCGGAGCAGCTGATCGTCGCCGGTCTCCGCAAGCGGTTTCCCGATCACTCGATCATCGCCGAGGAGTCGGGCGTCGACCTGCGCGGCTCCGAGCTCACCTGGATCGTCGATCCGCTCGATGGCACGTCGAACTTCGCCGCCGGGATCCCGTGGTTCGGCGTCCTGATCGCGCAGCTCGAGCGCGGCGAGCCCCGCCTCGCCGTCCTCCACCTGCCGGCGAGCGACGAGCTGTACGTCGCCGAGCGCGGGCGCGGCGCGCTGCGCAACGGCCGGCCGATCGCCGTCGCCCGCGACGCCGCGCTGCGCGATGTGCTGTGGGCCTACGGCATCGATACGGGCGGCGACGACGCCACCCAGCGCGCGCGGCTGGCGGTGCTGCGCGCGCTGATCGCGTCGGTCCGCAACGTGCGGACCACCAACTCGCTGCTCGACGCCGCGTTCACCGCCGACGCTCGGCGGCATGCTCAACGTCAACACGCGGCTGTGGGACATCGCCGCGCCGTCGCTGCTCGTCCGCGAGGCCGGGGGCAGGTACACCAACCTCGACGGCACGCCGCTGCGATTCGACCTGTCGGCGCAGGCCGGTGAGCGCGAATACGCGGTGCTCGCCGGCGCGCCGGCGCTGCACGCCGAGGTCGTCGCGCTCGCTCGCGACGCGAGGATGCCATGGTCGAACTAGCCAGCCGCCGGCCCGCGGTCTCCGTGATCATTCCCGCGCGCAACCGCAAGGACTACCTCGTCCACACCCTCCGGCTGCTCGCCGAGCAGAGCTATCCCGCCAACGACACCGAGGTGGTCGTCGTCGATGATGGCTCGACCGACGGGACGCAGCACGCCCTGGCCGAGCAGCGCTACCCGTTCCGGCTCGTCTACCACCGCCTCGACACCGCCGGCACCGTGTTCTGGGCGGCTCGCCCGCGCAACGCCGGCCTGCGACGCGCGACCGGGCCTCTCGCCGTGCTGCTCGATTCCGACATCCTCGTCGGCGCCGGGTTCATCGCCGCGCATGTCGCGCTGCACGCAGCGCGCCCCGCCGGCGCCCGCCCCCGGATCGCCATCGGCGACGTGTTCGGGACCTCGCAGGACAGCGAGGCCCGCAGCGCCGCGCGGCTGCAACCGCCGTCGTGCGCCGATCTGGCGCAGCTCGTCCGCGTCGAGCAGCGTCCGCCGTCGGGCTGGACCGAAGGCCGCGCCGAGTACGCGCGGGCCTGGCCCGAGCTCGCCACGTGCCCGGCGCCGTGGTTGCTGTTCTGGGGCGGCAACGTCTCGCTGCCGCGCGAGCTCGCGATCGCGCTCGGCGGCTTCGACGAGCAGTTTCGCGGCTGGGGCTGCGAGGACAACGACCTCGGCTACCGCATGTTCCATGACGGCGCCGAGTACCTCTGGGCGCACGACGCGTGGGGCGTCCACTATCCCCACCCCGTCAGCCCCACGATCGAGGTCGAGGTCCGGCGCAACTGTCTCTACCTGCTTCGCAAGTTTCCCGATCCGCTCGTCGAGGCCGTGCTGTGGAGCGTGCGGCTCGCCCATCCGCTCGATCGGCCGCTCGATCGGCCGGCCGGGCCGGCGCTCGAGCGCTGGCGGGTCGATGTCGTGCGCGAGATCGACCAGGCGCGGCGCGCCTATCTCGCCGCGCCGCCGCCCCGGATCCCGGACGAGCTGCTCGCCGCGGTCGGCGCCGCGTGTGCTCCTGGGGCCTCCGTGCTGTGGTCCGGTCCGCCGGCGCCCGCCGGGCAGCTGCCTCCGGGCGTGGTCCACTCCGATCTCGTCGGCCTCGCCACGCCGTGGTCCGACGCCGAGTTCTCGGTCGCCGTCGCGATCGACCACTGGACCTACCTGGCGCCTGCGCAGCTGCGCGCCGTCGTGCGCGAGCTGGGTCGCGTCGCCTCGCGCGTGCTGCTCGCCGCGACCGGCGCACGCCCGGTCCCCGCGGCGCTCGACGCCGAGCTGCGGGCGGTCGGCCGCCAGCGCCCGCTCGGCGACGCCGGCGCCCTCTGGGAGCTGCACTGACCAGGCCGCGGCGTCACAGAAGGGTCACAGAAAGATACGCTGCCAGGACCAGTACGCGGCGACCACGCCGATGGCGTACAGCACCGGCGTCCGCGCCGGCGTGCGGAGGCGCTGCAGCAGCGGCAGGCGCACCACGGCGAACGCGACGAGCACGGTCATCAGCTGACCGATCTCCACGCCGACGTTGAAGCTGAACAGCGCCAGCGGAAGATGGCTCTGCGGAAGGCCGATGCTCTTGAGCGCGCCGGCGAAGCCGAGGCCGTGAACCAGGCCGAACAGAAACGACACGAGCGCCGGCATCCGGCGAGCCAGCGTCTCGCGGTCGCGCAGCGCCTCGCACGCCACCAGCACGATCGACATCGCGATCAGCGCCTCGACCGGCGCGGGCCGCAGCGTCAGCCAGCCGGTCGCGCTGCACGCGAGCGTCAGGCTGTGCGCCAGCGTGAACGCGGTGATCGTGCCGATCAGCCGGCGCCGGAACCCGACCAGGAACAGCAAGCCGACGACGAACAGCAGGTGGTCGATGCCGCCCAGGATGTGCTCGACGCCGAGCACGACGTAGGCACGGCCGATCTCGCCCGCGCCGCGCCGATCGTCGGCCGAGCCGTAGAGCTGCACCGACGGCTGGGCCCCGGTGAGCGTGTAGACGTGGGTGTTTCCGTCGAGCCAGACGACCTTCACCAGCGCCGCGGAGTAGCGCTTGCCGACGCCGTCGATCGCCAGCGTGCCCTTGAGGCCGTCGCTGCCGCAGCGCAGCACGCTCGATCGGACGGAGCAGCCCACCGGCCAGCGCGGGACGAGATCGTTGCCCATCGGTCGCTTGTCGCTCGCGGCGGACCACTGCCACAGGAACTCTCCCGGCGCGGTCTCCCGGACCTCCATCTCGGCCATGCTCATCTCGTGCGCCCACGCCGGCGCGGCGGTGAGCGCCAGCAGCGCAACGATCGGCAGCGCGATGATCGGCAGCGCGAGCCCGACGCGACGGATCATTCGAGGTCGTCCTGCGTCGGCGTCTCGTACTCGACCCGGTACTTCTTCGCCAGCGCGCGGACCACGGCGGTCCGCTGCTCGGCGGCGCGCGCGTCGGTCCAGTCGTGCAACACCAGGCCGCGCACGGCCTCGAACGCGGCCGGCCTCGCCGGGATGACCGCGCCCAGGCGTATGGCGCGCCAGCCGTCGCGCGTCCGCATCGCCTGCCAGGTGCCCGGCCGGGCCGCCGCGAGGGCCCGAGCGAACTCCGGCCCGTAGCTCTCGATCACGGTCGCGTGCGGCCGGGCCTTGAACACGCGCAGACCCGCCCTGGCGTCGCCGGGCAGTCCGCCGTTGAGCGCGGCCACGAACTCGCGCACCGCGGCCTCCGAGCTGTCGCCCGACAGCGCCGCTTCCTCGAAGTCGTAGCGCGCGGGCTCGTCGTACTTGTCGCGATGCGCCGCGAACCACGCGCGCAGGGTGGGCTCGTCGGCAACCGGCAGCTGGACATTGCTGTCGACCACGCTGAGCGCCTTGAAGATGACGCGCTCGCGGATCGCGGGGTCGCCCCGGTCGACCTGCAGCGCCAGCCCCTCGCGGTACAGCACCTCGTTGTCGAGCCACACGCGGTGCAGCCCCTCGAGCTCGTCCCGCGTCGGCTCGCGTCCGCGCGCTGCCTTGAACGTCTCGCGCGCTTCGCGGTCGACGTCGGCGCCGACGACGATCGTGTGCGCTTCGTCGCCCCGGCCGGCGCGGAGGTGGTCGAGGCCGAACAGCGCGCCACCGAGCACGACGAAGTGCAGCAGCGGCTCGCGCATCCAGCCCGGCAGCCTGCGCCGTGCCGTCAGCGGTCGCGTGTGCGCTGCAGTCACCGCACGCCCGCCACCACGGTGGCGCCGATGACCTCGACGTAGATCGGGTTACTGTAGAACCACAGATCCGCCCACGCGGCGACGTCGAACGACACGGCGCGCTGCCCGGTGATCGGGTTGCCCGCGCCGCTTGCCGTGGCGAGGTGGTCGGGACAGCCGTCGAACTGGCTGGTCGCGCTGTGGACCGCCGTGCACGGGATCCGCAGCATCGTCGCGTCGGTCGCGTTGGTGAAGATGTCCGGCAGCGGGTTGCCGCTGGGATCGGTCTCGAACGGCACGGCGGGCGGCATGTTGGTGCCGCGCAGCCGGACGTACTGCGAGGCCGACACCGCCGCGATCCGGAACGTCATGGTGAGGAACGTCGAGCCATCGAACTGCGACGTCACGGTGTTCCAGGGCGTGGTGCCGTTGCCGTTGAACGTGCGAAGGATGGCGGCGCTGAGGTTCTTGGCCGCGGCGGGCACCACCGAGAGATCGGCGGTCGTGCCATCGGCGTGCATCCAGTCGGCGTTGCGCGGCCACTCGCCCGCGTAGTCGGTCGCGGCGGGGCTCTTGAGCCCGGTGACGAGGCCGCGGATCAGGTCGATGTGATCGAGCACCGGCATGTTGATCGGCTGCGTGATGCCGACCTGGAGCAGCGACGGGTTCGTGAACGTGTACGGCGAGAAGTTCGCGCCGGCCGGGTCGCGCACCGCGATCCCGACGACGATGTCCGACCCCGGCGGCACGATCAGCTTCTCTCCCATCGTCGCGCAACCCGGCGCATCGAACGCCGTGTTGCTGATCGCCGCGTTGGCGGCCAGCTCGGCGACCAGGCCCTCGGGCCGGCTGGTGCACACCACGAACGCGAGGCGATCGATGATCTGGCCCGAGCTCGTGAAGTTGTTGCCGCTGCGCAGGCCGTCGACGATCGTCTGCGGTCGCGGCTTGTTGCCGCCGCTGCGGATCATCGTGTAGTTGCGCTGGTACTCGCCGGGGAAGAAGTCCTGGGTCGTGCGGCGGTCGTCCGGGCCGAAGCTGCCGCGGTTGTGCCAGTCCGAGCTGGCGAAGAACCACCAGTTGCGGCCCTCGCCGAGCAGCGCATCCCACACCCCGCCGATCAGCGCGCCGTACACGCCTGTGCCGCCGTACGTCGTGCCGCCGACGCTATCGGTCGGCACGCCGTTGATCGTGTTGCGGTTGCGCCGGTACTCGCCGCGCTCGGCGGAGGCGCCGTGCCCCGGCTGGGTCTCGAAGCCGAACGCGATCCGCGGCGCGGTGTTGTTGAAGTCGCGCAGGTGCTCGACGTTGTAACCGTTGTTGCCGTCGGGGTTGAACTGCCCCGCGCGCTCGAGGTGCGCCGGCACGTAGTAGCTCGCGTCGGGGTGGAACGCCGCCATCCACTTGAGCGCCTCGAGCGTCTTGTGGTGTCCCGCCGTGCCGTTGCCGGCGCCCGCCGCGGGCATCAGCTTCTGCGCGGTGGCGTTCCAGCTCGGATCCGCCGCGTTCAGGCTGCCCGGGACCGCGCAGTCCCAGCCGTTGCCGGCGCCGCGGCTGGTATCGCCGTCGGCGCGATCGAAGCAGTACTCCCACTGCGCGAGCGCGTTGCCGTTGCCGAGCGCGGCGTACGGCGGGCCCGCCGGGAGCGCGACCGAGTCGAGCCCGGCCGGGATCTGGCCGGTGATGATCGACATCGACGTGTGCTCGTGACCGGGAGCGATGGTCTCGAGGCCGAGGAACAGCGGAAGATTCTTGAAGGCGTTGAGATACTCGATCAGCGGGTACTGGAACTCCTGCACCGACTGCCACCGCCACATGTTCCGGTTCGGGCTGGTGCCCGAGACGTCGCCCTTGGGGGTGATCCCGGAGGTCTCCCACGACGTGTTCGGACCGAGGCCGGCGATGAACGGGTACGCCGGCGTGGACAGGCTGGCGTCCTCGACCAGCTGGCAGTTGCGGCTGCCGTTGCCCCCGTGGCCGGCCTGGACGAACCAGTCGAGGCCCCACGGCGTCTCGCCGCGGTCGGTGGCCTTCTTGACCAGCTTCTCCATCGAGATCGTGCCGTCGGAGCAGGTCGTGTGGTTGTGGAAGTCGCCCGCGACGTAGGTGCCCGGCGTGCGCGGCGCCGGCGTGCAGGTGACCTGCGCGGTCGAGTTGTCCGCGCACGTCGCCGCGGGATCGCCGTCGCTGACGGTGAGGTGCAGCGTCACCGTGCCGGGCGTCGTGCAGGTGAAGGTCGGGTTCTGCGCCGCCGGGTCGCTGAGCGTGCCGTCGCTCGAAGTCCAGCCAAACGCCAGCGGGCTGGGGCCGGCATCGCTGTCGTGCGCCGAGCCCGAGAGCGCGATCGAGCCGCCGACCTGGACCTCGGCCGGGTTCGCGCCGACCCCGTCGATCGTCGGGCAGAAGTTCAGGTGGCCGTTGACCAGCACGCTGCCGGTGCGCGGCCGCTCGAGGCAGGTCATCGCAACCTCGGCCGTGGTGGTCTTGCGCGCCATGATATCGAACGTGCCCGAGCCGGAGCAGGCGGCCGAACCGTCGGTGGTCGTGGCGAGCAGCGTGACCTGAAAGCCGGTTCCCGCCGGGAGCCCGCTGAGGATCACGCTCAGCTTCGACGAACCGGACGCATTGATGACGCCGCTCCGGTTGAACCCGGCCGGGCCGGTGACCGTGTAGGTCGCGCTATCGATCGAGGTGCCGTTGGGCAGCGTCAGCGCGATGCCGACCTCGCCCGTCGCCTCCGGGCTCTCGATCGGGACCTCGCCGTTGTCGCCGCAGCCGGTGAGCGACCCGAGGCTGCATGCCCCGAGCGCCAGCATCGTCATTTTTTCGAGAATGCTCATGATCGCGCAGCCTCCACTTGAGGCCACTCGTACGATCGTCCGGGGAGATCATCTGCGACGGTTCTGCAACGTTTCCCCGACGTGTTCGCGTAGCGACCGCGTGACGATCTCGTCGCAGGTTTGAGGGTGGACAGCCACGACACCGTCGGAGATAACCGGCCACGACATGGACGAGGTGTACGGCCTGTTCCCCACGCCGTTCCTGCGCGCGCCGCGCACGCTCGGCGACTCGCTCGTCGCGCGCCTCGTCGAGCACTTCACGGCCCGGACGCGCCACGACAACAGCTCGTCGCCGCACCTGGTTCACACCGAGATGCTGCGGCCGAACGACAGCCCGCTGCTCGTCGAGGCCGCCGGTCTGATCGCGCCCAAGCTGGTCGAGTTCGGCACGCACCTGTTCGGCGAGCGCCTGCCCTGGCTGCTCAAGGAGATGTGGCTCAACGTGCTCGACACCGGGGGCCGTCAGGCGATGCACAACCACGCGAACAGCTTCATCTCCGGCGTCATCTACCTGACGCGCACGCACCCGAGCGCGCAGACGGTGTTCATGAAGTCGCCCGGCGGCACGGAGTTCCTGTTCAAGAACGACCACAAGGGCGTGACGCCGAGCGAGTACTGCGCAGACAAGTGGATCAGCCCCGCGCCCGACCCGGGCGACCTGGTGCTGTTTCCGAGCTTTCTCATGCACGCGGTTCCGCCGAACCAGGGCGAGCGTCGCATCACGCTCGCGTTCAACGCGATCCCCTCGCAGCTCGACTCGTGGGGGTATGTCGTCAGGTTTGCCGGTTGACCGGCGGGCGCGAGCCGCTGCGCGGCGGGGTGGCGCATGGCCTCATGCTGGCGTCCGGGTTTGCCGCGATGGGCGACGAGATCGTCTGGACCCAGCAGTGCTCGTCGTGGCTGGGGCACGAGGCCGCGGCGATGCTCGCCGTCGTCGCCGCGTTCTTCGGCGGGCTGGCCGTCGGCGGCCTGACGCTCGGCGCGCGGATCGAGGCCAGCGCGCGGCCGGTGCGCTGGTACGCGGGCTGCGAGCTCGTGGTCGCGCTGTGGAGCGCGGTGTTGCTGGTCGTCGCGTCGCCGTTCAGCGGCTGGGTGCTGCGCGCGACGGGCGTCGAGCCGTCGCCGGTCTGGCAATGGGCGGTCGCGTTCTGCAGCACCTTCGTGCTGCTGCTTCCGGCGACGGTGGCGATGGGCGCCACGCTCCCCGCGATGGTGCGGATCACCGACCAGCTGCGCGATCAGGGTCGATCGATCGCCGGGCTCTATGCCAGCAACACGTTCGGCGCGATGCTCGGCGTGCTGGCGGCGGCGTTCTGGCTGATCCCTGCCGTCGGTCTCGCGCGCAGCGCTGCTGTGTGCATCGCGCTGAACGTGATCACCGCCGCCGCGGCGCTGGCGGTGTTGCCGCGAGCGCCGCACGGCGCACCCGCACCACTGGCGCCGCCGCGACCACCGCCGCGACCACCGATCGATCGACGCCGCGCGCGCGCCGCGCTCGCCCGGCTCGCGATCACCGGCTTTCTGGGCATCGGCTACGAGGTGGTCGCGGTTCGCGTCCTCGGCCAGGTGACCGAGGACACCGTGTACACCTTCGCGATGCTGCTCGCCGTCTACCTCGCGGGCAGCGCGGCGGGGGCCGCCGGATACCAGCGCTACCAGCGCTATCAGCGCGGGCTCGCGCGCGCCGTCGATCGCGATCGCATCGGTGATCGGCTGGTCATCGCGCTCGCGTGGGCTTGCCTCCTCGGCACGACCTCGCTGTGGGCGGCGGAGCGGGTCAAGCTGTGGGCCGCCACGGTCTATGGCCACGGCCTCGCCGGAGCGCTCGCCGCCGAGGCATCGCTCGCCGCGATCGCCTTCGGTCTGCCGACGATCGCGATGGGCGCCGTGTTCAGCCACCTCAGCCGCTCGGCGAGCGAGGCCGGCGTCGGCTTCGGTCGCGCCCTCGGCGTCAACCTGCTCGCCGGGGCCGCCGCGCCGGCCGTGTGCGGCGTGATCGCCATCCCCCTGCTCGGACCGAAGATCGCGCTGCTCGTCCTCGCCACCGGCTACCTCGCAGTGGCCGCGCGCCACGCGTGGACCCGGCCGATGCCGTGGCTGCCGGCGGCCGCGGCACTCGCGCTCGCCGTGGTCGCACCGCCGCTCCGGTTCGTCGATGTTCCCGACGGCGGCCACGTCGTCAGCTACCGCGACGGCGCGATGGCCGCGGTGAGCGTGGTCGAGGACGCGGACGGCGTCGCGCGCCTGCGGATCGACAATCGCCAGCAGGAAGGCAGCAGCGCGACCGGCCGCGTCGACCGGCGCCTGGCCTGGCTCCCCGTGCTCCTCCACCCGGCGCCGCGCCACGCGCTGTTCCTCGGGCTCGGCACCGGCGTCACCGCTTCGGCGGCGGCCGAGGACGGCGCGCTCGACGTCGATGCAGTCGAGCTGCTGCCGGAGGTGATCGCGGCGTCGGCCCACTTCGTCAGCGGCGCCGGCGCCGCCGCTGCGCGGCCGCGGCTCCACATGATCGCCGGCGACGCGCGCCGCTATGCGCGTGCGAGTGATCGGCACTACGACGTCATCGTCGCCGACAACTTTCACCCGGCGCGGAGCGGCTCGGCGGCGCTGTACACCGTCGAGCACTTCGAGGCCGTGCGCCGGCGGCTCGATCCGCGCGGTGTGTTCTGCCAGTGGCTGCCCCTGCACCAGCTCGACCTGGCGACCCTGCGCAGCATCGTGCGCTCGTTCGTGACGGTCTACCCGACGAGCTGGGCCGTGATCGCGAGCAACAGCCTCGAGACGCCGGTGATCGGCCTCGTCGCCCGGCGCGACCAGACCCGGTTCGACGTCACGGCGCTCGGCGATCGGTTGTCGCACGTGGCGCCGCCGGAGCGGCTCGTCGAGCTCGGGCTGGAAGACGAGCTCGCGGTCCTCGGCAGCGCGATCGCGGGGCCGTCGGCGCTGGCGCGGCTCTCCGCCGGTGCCACCGCCAACACCGACGACCGTCCGATCGTGGCGTACACCGCCCCGCGTGCGACGTACGCGCCCGCCGCGACGCCGCGCGACCGGCTGTTCGCGCTGCTGCGCGAGCTCTCGATCGAACCCGGCGAGCTGGTTCTCCCCGCCGCGGATCCGGCGTGGCGCGATCGCCTCGCGGCCTACTGGGCCGCGCGCCAGCGGTTCATCGAATCGGGCCGCGACGTCCGGCCGTCGCCCCGGGTCGGCGAGATGCTCGCGCAGGTCCGCGAGCCGCTGCTGTCGGTGCTGCGCATCAGCCCGGATTTTCGACCCGCGTACGATCCGCTGCTCGCGATGGCGACGGCGCTGGCGCGATCCGACGTCCCGGGCGCGCGCGCGCTGCTCGGCGAGCTGCACCGGCTCCAGCCGGCGCGACCCGAGGCGAGCCGGCTCCTCGCGATGCTCGACGCCCAGACCCGGTGACCGCGGCCACGCGCTGGGCAGCGCCGGCGATCCGTGGCATGGCAGTGCCATGAAGGTCGTGGCGATCGATCACGTGCAGCTGGCGATGCCGGCCGGCGGCGAGGCCGCGGCGCGGCGGTTCTACGGCGAGGTGCTCGGGTTCACCGAGCTGCCCAAGCCGGAGGCGATGCGGGCGCGGGGTGGGCTGTGGTTCCAGGCCGGGCCGGTGCAGGTGCACCTGGGCGTCGAGCCGGAGATGCGGCCGTCGGTGAAGGCGCATCCGGCGCTGGTGGTGACGGAGTTCGACCGCTGGCGGGCGCAACTCGCCGCCGCGGGCTACCGCTGGCAGGACGCCGCGGCCGAGGAGCTGCCGCTGTCAGGGCGCCGCGGGCACACGTGGGATCCGTTCGGCAACCGGATCGAGCTGATCGAGGCGCACGGCCGCTACGGCGAGCAGTAGCTCGCGGTCTCGCTCCAGTCGGTGTACGGGCAGCTGCCGCTCGCCGGGCTGCCGCGGTCGTCGCTGGCCTCGACGCATTGTGGAGTGCCGCCCGAGGCGCACCAGCCGCAGCCCGAGAGCGACGTGCACGCCGCGCAGCTGGTGCCACGGCTGGCACAGAACCCGCTGCAGCTCCCCGGCCGGATGGCGAATGCGCTGGCCGGGCACGAGCTTTCGGCGGAGCCCGACGAGCCGAGCGATTCGCAGGTCCCCGTCGTGGTGCAGAACCCGCAGCCGAGCTGTGCGGCGCACGCGACGCAGCCGGTGAACCGCGAGCACGGGTCGGCGACGACCGCGAGCATCGGCAGGATCTGGTAGTTGTCGGTGCCGTCGGAGAACACGGCGAACCGGATCACCTTGCCCGGTGCCGCGCCGGCGTTGATCCGGACCGTGAGCGTGCTGTTCATCGCCGTGCTCAGCGACGCGGTGCTGAACGTGAACGCGGCGTCGTCCGGGCTGTCCGACCCGACCTCGAGCGGCCACGAGAACCGATCCGGCGAATCGGTCACCCAGCCGCTGAGCTCGATCATCTGGGTTGCGCCGGGGGCGATGCGCGGCAGCGCGGTGAGCTTGGCGACGGCGTTGAAGTACGGCTTCTGCTGGCCGGGCACGCACGGATCCTTGCCGGCCGCGGCCGCGGCGTTCGACCAGCTGCGCTGCGCGACGAAGCCGTTCTCGTGCCACGTCGCCGTCGGATCGCCGCGCGTGCATAGATCGGCGACCTCCTCGCCGAACGCCAGCCACGGGCTCGCCGCATCGGTGAGCTGGAAGGCCGGGTGGTTGTCGGGGATCGGGTCCGTCGCCGCCTCGATCAGCTCGTGCGAGCTGACCAGCTCGCGGATCTCGAGATCGGTCTGGCGATCGACGAAGCCGGGGCACGTCGCGATCACGGCGTACGCGACCTCGACCCCGTTGCGCCGCGCCGATGCGTGGTATCCGCCGAAGTCGACGCAGCTCATCGAGCTGCCAAACGAGATCACGGTCTCTCGCGGAAACTGCAGCATGTACAGCGCGTCGCGCAGGTCGCCGCCGGGCGGCTTCGGCAGGCTGCCATCCGCGAGGCCGGCGAACACGAGGTCGACGATCTGCGCGTCGGTGATCGCGGTGGGCGCGGCGTCGCTGCGCTGGACCGGGCCGAGCACCGAGCCGCTGCCGACGCCGTACTCGGCGCCAACCGCCGTCAGCCACTGCGAGCGGACGATCCACTGACTGAACTGGGTGAGTGCGTTGGCGTCCAGATCGCCGGCAAAGAAGATCGGGACCAGCGCCGGATGCGCCATCACAGGCCCGCCGCGATGCGATACCTCCGGAAGCGGCGAGTTCGAGTCGTCTCCTCCACACCCCGCGATCGCGACGCACAATGCAATGTTCCGCAATCGACGTAGACCGGACCCGCCCATGGCATGACTCCTCATGGCGCGGCACACTGCCACGCCGCCGCGGCCAGCCACAACGGAACGCCCGGTGTCGCGCGCCGGCAATCGCTGGCACCCACCACGCGCTACATCGGGCGCGCTACATCGGGCAGTAGTTCGGGCTGAAGCTCCAGTCGGCGTTTTCGCAGCGGCCGCCGAGCGGCTGGCCGGTGGCGCGGTCGGCCTCGACGCAGCCAGGCGAGGCGCCGCCACACCAGCCGCAGCCGGCCTGCGAGGAGCAGTCGGCGCAGCTCGCGCTGTGGGCGGCGCAGAAGCCGGGACAGCCGCCGCGCGACCTGGCGAACACGGCCGCCGGGCAGCTGCTGTCGGCGGAGCCGGTGGCGCCCTCGGCCTCGCACGTGCCGGTGGCGGCGCAGAAGCCGCAGCCGGTGCGGGCGGTGCAGTCGTCGCAGCCGGTGTAGCTCGCGCACTGGTTGCCGACGACGGCGAACATCGGCAGGACATCGTAGCTCGACGGGCCGGTCGAGTAGACGTAGAACCGCAGCAGCGAGCCTGCGGTGGCGTCGTCCGGCACGCCGACGACGAGGATCGTCGTCTGCTCGGCGTCGAAGGTGTCGCGGCCGAGGGTCAGGTCGACGTCATCCATCGCCCCCGGCGCCGAGCCGATGTGCCAGCCGAAGCCGTCGCCGGCGCCGCTGGCGTAGCCGGCGAGGTGGATCAGCCGCGTCTTGCCGGGCGCGATGCGCGGGATGCTGGTCAGATCGGCACTGACGGTGAAGTACGGCGTCTGCTGGCCCGGCACGCACGGGTCCTTGCCGGCGGCGGCGGCGGCGTTCGACCAGCTGCGCTGGGCGACGAAGCCGGCCTCGGGCCAGGTCGCCGAGCGGTCGCCGCGCACGCACAGGTCGGCGACTTCCTCGCCGAGCGCCAGCCACGGGCTGGTCGGATCCTCGAGCTGGAACGCGGGGTGGTTCGACGGGATCGGATCGGTCGCGGCCTCGATCAGCTCGTGCGAGCTGACCAGCTCGCGGATCTCGAGATCGGTGTGGTCGGCGACGAAGCCCGGGCAGGTCGGCAGCACCGCGTACGCGAGCTCGACGCCGCCGCGGCGCGCGGACTCGTGGTAGCCGCCGAACGCGACGCAGCTGGTGGCATTGCCGAAGGTCACCACGGTGCGCGCCGGGAAGTGCACCTCGTAGAGCATGTTGCCCGGGACGGTGTCGGGCGCGGGGAGCGTTCCGTCGGCGAGCCGGGCGTACAGCAGGTCGACGATCTCGCCGTCGGTGATCGCGGCCGGCGCGGTCGCGGTGAGCTGGATGGCACCGAGCACCGAGCCGCTGCGCACGCCGTACTCGGCGCCGACCGCCGCCAGCCACGCGGACCCGACGATCCAGTGGTCGAACGCGGTCAGCTCGGCGCTGTCGGGGTCGTCGGCGAAGAATATCGGGACCAGCGCGGGATGCGCCATCACCGGGCCGCCGCGATCGGCGAGCTGCGGCAGCGGCGAGCGCGGCGCCGGATCGCCGCAGCCGGCGACAGCGCATCCGAACATGGCGAGCCAGCGCGGACCGAACCCACCCATGGGCACCTCGCCGGGAAGTCTGTCACGCCGCGGCGATTTCCTCCACCGCCGTCACTTCTGCAGGCAGAACCCCGCGAGGTGCGCGAGGCACGCCTCGCCGCGCTCGTGCGGCTCGAGGACCGCGGCGGTCGGCTTGGCGGTGGCGATCACCGCGGCGAGCTTGCGCAGCTCGGCCTCCTCGGCGGGGTCGCGCGCGTTGCTGCACGGATACATGCCGACCTGCGAGATCATCGTCACCGGCCAGCGCGGATCGCGGCGCTCGAGCCGCAGCATCGCGCCG
>Ga0307509_10007651_pt1 | contig 14039 bp, 15 predicted proteins | sample 10_EM_MG_FD_202245 | JGI IMG/M metagenome (GOLD analysis project Ga0307509, IMG submission 202245) | Populus trichocarpa ectomycorrhiza microbial communities from riparian zone in the Pacific Northwest, United States - 10_EM | ecosystem: Host-associated > Plants > Roots > Unclassified | place... | reverse complement strand
TCTTGCGACGCCGTAACAAGTCCAGTGTATTTGACGATGGCAAAATGATTTCCGAATGCGCCTTGAGCTGACGCTCACGACCGGCATCGTCGTGTCGAAGACTGCCGCTCGGCGTATCTTCCAGCACTACTCTGGAGCGTTCAGTAGCCGTCGGTGGATGCCGGCAATTTCGATGAAGCGATTTGCGATGTTCCTGCAGTGGTGATGTGCGTTCGCGTGAGGTGAGCATGGCACAGCTGTTGTCACGAGTCATGTGCTGCGACCCAAAGACCAACGCAGACTCCTAACGTGGCTGCGGTCACGAAGACTGCTATTAAGCGGAGTAGTACGGCAGCCATAACGGCGATCATGTTGCCTGAAGGAAGTGGCCACCTGTAGCCCACCAAAGCTCCATACATTGGGTGGGGAGCCAAACTGAGGAAGGCAAAGCTTAACGAGGACGGTTGAAGTGAATCCCGGAACACCGCTCCGAGATACGCAAGCGGCGAACCAAACCACATGGCTGCCGTAATGAGCCCGCAGCAGGAAGGTAGCGAGCGACTGAGGAACCAGAGACCGCAGCTCAGGCCGGTAGATGCCAGCGCAAGCACTGCTGCTGATTGCCATCGTGAGAGCATGATAAGGGGTCCGGTGATGGAATTCTGATCCTGCCAATCGAATGTGGCTCGCGGATGGCGAATTATGGCCTGCAGATGGTGCGGGCATCGCCAGGTTGTCAGGCAGAAGGGATTTACGATGTTCCTGCGGTCAGGTTTAGGGTACGTGTCAGATAAGTCGATACCCTTGGACTGCTTCGAGCAAACACTGACCAGCTGGGCTGTGGCGCCTCTTGAAAGTTCAGCTGATGCGTTTTCGCGCGCGCTCAGCTGCGATGGCTTCTTGGGCTGCGCGACGGCGCCGTTAGTTAGCTTCGCCGTACGCTTTCCGCAGCTTGTTCACTAGAAGCTCTTGCTCGCCGAGGATCTCTTCATTGGTGAGTCGGAGCAGGGTGATCTCTGCGCGCTCCAGGTCCGACGTCTTCAATGCATCCCGCCGGATTTGATGCGGAGTGCGATGATACGGACCGTCTACTTCAATGCAGAGTCGGTTCTCCCAGAAAAAAAAGTCAACTATCCATCGGCCATACGCCCACTCCCGGTAGAACTTGCCGCGAAGTGCGCCGCCGCCGAGTGAATTCAGGATTTGCTCAAGGCGCTTTTCGGCAGGAGTGTAGGATTTCTTTCTTTTCGATGCCCGGCGTTGGGTAGGTCTAGGCCCATGGTTTGGGTTTGCCGCGGCACTCAGTGCGCCCTCTCCAAAGACGCCAATTGCACTTCCAGAGATGCGGCCAACGCGAACTCGCGGCTTGCGATACTTGGTGGCCATATCCACATCCGATGTGGTTAGGTTGGGTCGCATGAACTTCGGCGCTTGGAGCTGCGTAAAGGCTCATCGTCAGGATGCGAGCGAACCTTGCCACGCAACGGCGGGTACTATAATCCGGAGCGGGGTGAACTAGTGCTTAACCCATTGGTGTAGCTTGCGTTTGACGGGTGTAGAATCAAGGCATATGCTGCGGCATATGCCAATGGAGGCTTCATGAGCGCACGTCACATCCGAGTCTTCAAGAACGGCCGCAATCAGGCCATTCGCATTCCGCGCGAGCTGGAATTATCCGTAAGCGAAGCCACCATTCACCGCGAAGGCAATCGTCTCATTATTGAGCCGGTCGAACGCACTTCACTGCTTGATCTGGTCGCAACCTGGGAGGCGCTCGATACCGATTTTCCAGATCTGCTTGATGAGAAGCCGGATGCAGTAGAGCTATGAGCACACCTGCCAATCGCTACTTACTCGATACAAACATCCTGACTGATCTCATCAAGAATCCGGGTGGTCGTGTTAGGGAACGTATCGCGACTATCGGCGAAGCGAACATTTGCACCAGCATTGTTGTGGCGTGCGAGTTGCGTTTCGGCGCACGCAAGAAGAACGCGCCGCTGCTTACCGCACGCATCGAACGGCTGCTTCAGTCCATCGAAGTGTTGCCACTCGATGGTGACGTAGATCGTGCATATGCCGAAATACGTGCGATGCTCGAAGCGGCCGGGCGTCCGAGCGGCGCCAATGACCTGCTCATCGCTGCGCATGCGGTGAATGAAGACTGTATCTTGGTTACCAACAATGAATCTGAGTTCGTGCACGTTGCAGGTCTGGTCGTCGAAAACTGGCTCGCTTCGTAGAGAGGACGGGCAGGCGCGTTCGCTTCTATCGTCGCACTCAAGGATATTCCGAAGGGATACACGACGTTCCGCAGTCCCCATCAAGATTCGTGTCCGCTGAATCAGGTACAGGGTGCAACGGAGAAGCGCTACACGCTGTTCCTGCAGTGTCAGTCAGGGTGCGCTTCCGGTAGAATGGATCGCACCGATTACCCTGGAGCCGAGGATGGTACGCGTTATCGGGCTATATCGTTGGTTGGACGGGGCAACCTTCGATCATGAGTACTACAACTCGAAGCATATGCAGCTCACTCTGAAGCTGCTGTCCCCGCGAGGACTGGTTCGGCTGGAAAGCGACCGATACCTGGCGGCTGCGCCGCCCATCGCCGGCGATATCATCGCCGCCTCGAATGCATACTTTCCGTCGATCGAAGCGGCGCGAGCGGCTCTGACCGCCGCGGGTGGTGAGCTGATGGCGGACGTTCCGAAATACACGACTCTGCGACCGCAGCTACATTTCGTCGCGGTCACCTCGCACTGCTGAGGTCAGTGCGGCTGAGCTCTCTCGGCGACTGGAACAGTGCGGAAGTCAGTAGTCTTCCATGGAATGGTCCCAGGGTGAAGGAATACACGACGTTTCTGCAGTCCGCATCAGGGTGCGCGTCCGCTGAACCGCGGGTACAGGGCGCAACGTAGAAGGGATACACGACGTTCCTGCAGTCCCCATCAAGATTCGTGTCCGCTGAATCAGGTACAGGGTGCAACGAAGAAGGGATTTGAACCTGTTCAACAAAATCGCGTTCAAGGGACGGAGCGCCGGGCATCCCGCTCTCTCGCATTGGAACTCTGCGGTATAAACCGGCGCGCCCGTGAAATCGCCGCTGCGAGCTGACTACTTCTCCACCGGCATGTCCACCGGCGGCACGTCGCCGGTGGCGTGGCGCAGGTCCAGCCGGTCGACGAATGTCCAGCCCCAGCCGATGAGCTTGCCGTTCTCGAAGATCAACGGCGTCATTTCATCTTTGGTGAGCTTGTAGTCTTTCTTGTTCAAGTCCGTGTAGTACGACAGCAGTTCGTAGCGCGTGCCGTCCGGTGCTTGGTAGCTCTCGCTGCGGTATGGGTTCGGTACGACGAAGTCCGGGTTCTTTTGGAAGAAGGTGCGCGAGCCCATCCCTGCGGTGGCCTGTGCCTTGGTCATGCCCGTGGTCAGCGACTGCAGGCTCTTGCGGTTGGCTGCGCGCATTTCGTCCAGGCGCATGCGCACCGGCTCGTCGCCGGACACGCTCGCGATGACCTTCCTGGCGGTGCGATCTTCGCGGTCGTCACTCAACGTGCTGATGAAAGCCGCAACGATGACGACGATCCCGAGGGTCATCGGCAGATAGCGAAAGTTGCTCATGTCTCTCCCCGACTTAAGCGCTCGCGGATCATGGAAGGCGCGGCCCGGACGCCGAATCGCGCGCATCTTGAACGCCGCTCGCTCGCGGCGTAACTCCTCGTCGGCCAACGGCCGGCGCGTACCGGCGAAATGTCGCGCAGGTACGCAACCCAGCTACCTCTATCAGCGGGTTGATTTTCGGTCAGGCTCGGCGCCGTGGTCCGTTCAGGAGAGCAGCTTGCGTCAGATTCCGAGGTGGGCGATGACAACTGTCACCGGTGCGCGTCGAAGTAGCCGCGCATCGCATCGAGCGCGCTGTCGATCTGCTCGCGGCTCAGGTCGAGGTGCGTTACAAAACGGCTGCGCACGGCGATGAACGCTTTTATGTTTGCCGCTTGCAGATGCGCCGCGAGTGGTGCGACATGCTTCTCGGGAATGCGAGCGAAGATGACGTTCGTTTGCGGCTCATCCGTGGCGAGGCCCAGTGTCCGCAATCCGGCGGCGAGATGAGTGGCATTGTCGTGGTCATCCTTGAGGCGCGTCACATGGTGTTCCAGCGCATGCAGGCCCGCAGCAGCGAGCACGCCTGCCTGCCGCCAGCCGCCGCCGAGCACCTTGCGGTGGCGGTGCGCCTGTTTGATGAAGTCGCGGGAACCCAGCAGCAGCGTGCCGGCCGGTGCGCCCAGGCCCTTGCTCAAGCACAGCGACACGGAATCGAAACCGGCTGTCATGGCCCGCTCCGTCGCGCCGAGCTTGATCATGGCATTGCACAGGCGTGCGCCGTCGAGATGAGTCGCGAGGCCGCGCGACTTCGCCAGTGCCGTCGCGTCGGCTACGTAGCCGGGCGGCAGCACTTTCCCACCGATCGTATTCTCCAGCGCCAGCAGCCGCGAACGCGGGAAGTGTACGTCGTCCGCTTTTATCGCCGCGGCGATGTCTTCGAGCGCGATGCTGCCGTCGGCGCGATTGAGCAGGGGTTGCGGCTGGATGCTGCCGAGCACGGCCGCGCCGCCCTGCTCATGTCCATAGGTGTGTGCTTCCTGGCCGACGATGTACTCGTCGCCGCGGCCGCAATGCGCCATCAGCCCGGCCAGGTTGCTTTGCGTGCCGGTGACGAAGAGCAGCGCTGCTTCGAAACCGAAGCGCTCCGCGGCGTACGCCTGCAGGCGATTGACTGTGGGGTCGTCGCCGAACACGTCGTCGCCCACCTCGGCCGCCGCCATCGCGGCGCGCATGGCCGGCGTGGGCTGGGTGACGGTGTCGCTGCGCAGGTCGATGGGTTTACGAATGGGCATAAGAAGTTCCGGAAAGGCGGGTTGCCCCGGAGTCTAGGAAGCTCCGATTCGCCCGTCCATCCTGATTCTGTCGCCGCGCTGTCAACGCGGCGCCTGCTGCCGCGTTCATCCCCTCATGTTTGCTACCCTTGCGCCAATTCTCGCCCAAGGTGCGGCGCCGGCCGCGCCCGGTACTGGTGGGTGGTCATGTGGATCGCCGTGTAGACGATCGCAAGAGGAGTCGGCTCTGGAGCAATCCGCGGATTTCGGGCGCTTTCTGGCGGGTGTCGAGCAGCGCGCGTTCCGCATTGCCCGCCTGGCGCTGCGCGACGATGACGATGCGCTCGACGCCGTGCAGGACTCCATGCTGCAACTGGCGCGCCGCTACGGCCACCGGCCTGCCGCCGAATGGCGCCCGCTGTTCTATCGAATCCTGCAGAACCGGGTGCGCGACTATCAGCGTCGCCGCCAGGTCCGCAACCGCATGTTCGCGTGGTTGCCGTCGTTCGCGGCCGAGGACGAAGCCGCCGACGTCGCACCAGGCGACCTGGCGCCCGACGAACGGCCCGGCGTGGTGGAGCAACTCATGGCCGGGGAGGCGATGGCGACGTTGGAGCGGGGCATTGCTGCATTGCCGGAGCGGCAGCAGCAGGCGTTCATGCTCAGGACATTCGAAGGTCTGGACACGGCGCAGACTGCGAGTGCAATGGGCTGCTCGGAAGGCAGCGTGAAAACGCATTACTCGCGCGCGCTGCACGCGCTGCGGGAAAAATTGGGAGAAGCGTGGTGAGCGACCCGGAACGCGAAGACGAGGACAACGCGCTGGCGCGGCGCTCGAAGGCGCTGTTCGACGCAAGCGTCAGCGGCCTGGACGCGCATGTGCGCTCGCGTTTGACGCAGGCGCGACACGCCGCGGTCGAGGCGCGCGAACACAAGCGCCGACCCTGGTTTAGTTACGTGCGATTGCCTGTCGTCGGCGTGGCGACTGTCGCGTTGGCCGTGTGCATCGGCATTGCAATGGATTTCATGTCGAGCCGCGGCGACGGGCAACCGTTGAGCGCAGCGTTGGCGGCGGATGATCTGGCGCTGCTGGCGGACGCGGACAATCTCGATCTGATCGAGGACATGGAGTTCTATGCATGGCTGGACACCGACGCGGGCGACAATGAGCCGGCCGAGCCGATCGGCGCGACGCAGGACGCGGCGCCGGCAACCGCATCGAGCCAGTCATGACGCGAGCGGCGCTCGCCATTGCGGTCGCGGGCTTGTGCGCCGGCGCCGCGCTGGCCGCGGAACCCGAACCGTTGGATGAGGAATTTCTGGAGTACCTCGCGGAGTTCGAGGACAGCGGCGATAACTGGACCTGGTTTGCGGACGACGACAAGCAGGACGCAGCTGCGGCGAAGGCCGCGAGCATGGCCAAGACTGCAGCGAAGAGCGCGGCAAAGAGTGAAGAGAAGGTCGACCCATGAACGCTACCACGGCACTGAAGCGGATGATCCTGGCGCTGTTCGCCTGCACGATGCTGGCGGGGCCGCTGTATGCACAGTCGAAAGACGGCGGCGTGGAATGGTCGCAGATGACGCCGCAGCAGCAGAAGGCGCTGCAATCGGTGCAATCGCGCTGGAGCCAGTTGCCGCCGGAACGCCAGCGCAAGCTTGCGGATGGCGCCGCGCGTTGGGATTCGTTGACGCCCGAGCAGCGCGTGCAGACGCGCGAACGCTTCAAGAACTGGCAGAAGCTGCCGGAAAACCGCCGCGCCAAGATCCGCGAACGCTACAGCGAATTCCGCGCGCTGCCGCAGGACGAACAAGCCCGCCTGCGCCAGAACTACAAGCGTTTCCAGAACCTGTCTCCCGAACGCCGCAAGGAACTGCGCAACCGCTGGCGCGACGCCACGCCCGAACAACGTCAACGCGCCCGCGAACTGCGCCAGCGACGGCTGAATCAGCAGCGCTGAAAACTTCGGGAGAATGGCGCTTCTTGCGTAGGTTGGGCTGAGTCTTCGAAGCCCAACGTTCTTGGCCGATACGTGGCGGCGATAGAATGTTGGGCTTCGAAGACTCAGCCCAACCTACGGATAGCCGCTCAACTAAACAGCATTGGATTCGACCGCAACAAACGGAGTGCCGCGCGTACCCGTTGCGGGCATCTTCTCCATCCCGGACACAATCGAGGGTTGGAGATGCAAGTACTCGCCGACAAGGTCGCCATCGTCACGGGCGCAAGTTCCGGTATCGGTCGTGCAATGGCGCTGCTGTTCGCGCAGGAAGGCGCGAGCGTCGTCGTGAATGCGCGGCAGCAAGCCGGGCTGGATGCGGTCGTCGCACAGATCGAGAAAGTCGGCGGCCGCGCGATTGCCGTTGCGGGTAACGTGCGCGACGAGGCGGTGGCCAAATCGCTCGTCGCCACGGCAGTGTCGCGCTTCGGCGGACTCGACGTGGCATTCAACAATGCAGGCGCACTGGGCGAGCTTGGGTCCGTCGTCGACATGCCGCTGGGGAATTGGCGCGAGGTGCTCGACGTCAACCTCACCGGTGCATTTCTCGCCGCCAAATATCAGGTGCCCGCGATGCTCGAGCGCGGCGGCGGCTCGTTGATCTTCACGTCGACGTTTGTCGGCTACACCGTCGGCATGCCCGGCATGACTGCATACGCCGCCAGCAAGGCAGGCCTGATCGGACTGACCCAAGTGATAGCCGCAGAGTTCGGCGCGCAGCGCATTCGCGCGAACGCCATTCTCCCCGGCGGCACCGACACGCCGATGGGACGCTCGTTCGCCAACACACCCGAAACGATCGCGTTCGTCGAGAGCCTGCACGCGCTGAAGCGCATGGCAAGACCGGAAGAGATCGCGCACTCGGTGCTGTACCTGGCGTCGGACGCATCGAGCTTCACCACCGGCACCGCGATGCTGGTCGACGGCGGCGTATCGATCAGCCGAACGTAGCCGTCCAACCCTCTCACTTATATCCGACCCTCCCCCGTTCGACGGGGGAGGGCAGGAAGGGGGCGCGCCAACCGTAGCTGGGAACGCTGCGCTTTGCTCAAACCTCAATGCTCACACCTTCCTTATCAACCCTTCCAGCATCCGCGCCCCGCGACTGTCCGGAAACACCTTCTCCTCCAGCTCCCTCTCGCCGACGCCAAGATGCGCGGCGAGCGTCCCCTTGAACACCGACCGCAAATCGAGTGTCGGCTGCAGATCACGACTCTGATACAACGAGCGATTCGCCAGTCCCGGCCAGTCCGCGATCACCTTGCCGCCCGCGACCGCACCGCCGACGAGGAATGCGCATGTCGCCGTGCCGTGATCCGTGCCGCGCGTGCCGTTGACTGCGACGGTGCGGCCGAACTCCGTGACCACGAGCACCGCGGTCTTGCTCCAGGCCGGACCGAGCGCCGTGCGCAGTGTTTCCAATCCTTGATCCAGCCCGCGCAAACGTGTAGCAAGCTGGCCCGCTTCAGCGCCCTGGTTGGCATGAGTGTCCCAGCCGTTCACGTCCATCACCGCGATGCGCGCGCCATTGCCGGCCAGCAGTTTTCCAGCGGCAGCGGCGAGCAAGTTGAATTGCCCGGCCGGATTGCGCCCGTCCTTGTTGCCCATGCCCTCGCTCACCATGCCATTCGCGCTGAGCGCGGACTGCAAGCGTGACGCAAGCTGCGGATCGGTGGAATACAGGTCGGCGAGCCGTTCCAGCGTGTCCGCATCAGCATCCGGCAATTGCGAAGGCGCCCAGGAGTTCACGCGCGCATCGCCGCGCAGCACCAGCGGCACGTTCTGCGCCACCGCCACTGCGATCTCTTCCGTCCTGCGTGTGCGCGCGAGCGGCATCGATGGCAGCATCCGATTGATCCAGCCATCGTGAACGCCCACCGGGCTCGCGGCGCCGTTCTCCAGTAAATCCTGGCCATCGAAATGCGAGCGCTCGCGGTACGGCGACGCGACGGCGTGAAACACGACGAGTTCCTTTGCAAGGTAGCGGGCATGCAACTGGGCCAAGCCGGGATTCAGCGCGAACATGCCGTCGAGCTTGTACGTGGGGGCAGTGATTGCCAGCGCACCGCGCTGGCTTGCGTAGTTGCCATCGCCGTAGGCGGGCACCGCAGCGAGGCCATCGAGCGCGCCGCGCAGTATCACCAGCACGAAGCGCGCGTCTGTGTCCGCGTCCGCGAGCGTGAGACGTGGCAGCATGAATGAGACGCCGCCGAGCGCCGCGCATTGCAGGAATGTCCGCCGTCCTAGCCGCTGTGCTTTCATAAACTCTTGTCCTCTCTTATCTCACCCTCCCCCGCCTTGGCGGGGGAGGGCAGGGAGGGGGCGCGGCCAAATCAATCTACTCAACCTGCCCCATGCCTCTCTTCAACGCCGCAAAAACTCCGGACTCGCAAACAACAGCGTCGTTCCCTGTGCCGCGCTCGCGGCGCGTGCGATCGCAGTGCGCGTGCGTTCGCTCAACGCCGCACCTAGCGAACTCTCCGCAAGCAGCAGCGGCTTCGCGCCACTGGCCATCTGCTCGCCGACACGTGTGGCCCATTCGATGCGCTTCAGCAGCGCGTCGGGACCATCCCATTGCGCCGCGGTGTCCGGCCAGCCGGCGGGCGAACCCGGCGAATACGGGCGCTGCCCGAGCATCTGAAACGGCGCGGCGATCTGCTGCGGCCTGTCGGGAACGAAGTCGAGGCTGCGCAGCGCCGACACGACGAACTCATGCGGCGTCTTGTACTTCACTGACATGGCCTGCCAGGCCTGCGGCAGATCGATCAACGCTTGATGCACGGCAGGAAAGTGGCCGTCGCTGTCGCGAAACGCCTTGGCGACGCGCTCTACCGCCGCTTGCGGTGGATCGTCCGCGACAAAATGCCTTACGAGCTTCGTGGCGATGTGCGTCGCCGTCTGCGGATGATGCGCGAGATCATCGAGCACGGCGCGTGCCTGAGTGACGCCATCTTCGGCGTAACGCTTGTTCAGCACGGTTCTCGCGCCGGGCTCATGAGCCATCGCGCGAAACTCGAACGTGCCGGGTGTGCCCGCCGCCAGCGGTCCTCGCTCGCTACCGATGGACCAGCCGGTAAGCACGCGTGCAAATGATGTGACGTCGGCCTGCGTGTAGCCACCGTTCACGCCGAGCGTGTGCAGCTCAAGTATTTCGCGAGCCAGGTTCTCGTTGATGTCCAGCTTGCGGTTGTTGTTGCGCGCACGCCGCGCAGCTTTATGTGCGAGTGACGAGTTCGGGCCGATCGACGCCTGGTTGTCCAGATACAGGATCATCGCCGGGTGCGACTCCACCGCCAGCAGCATGTCGCCGAAGCTGCGCTCCAGGAACGGCCGGATCGCCTCATTCTCTAGCGTACCTGCAAGGGCAATTACCTGCGGCTTGTCGGCGGAGACCGCGAAGTGATTGCTCCAGAAATGTACCAGCCGCTCGCGAAAGGATTCCGGTGTGTTGACGGCGATCCGGTAACGCGCCGCGACCTGATCCAAATACAAGGGTACGAGCTTCTGGCGAATGTTCGCGGCGACGCGCTGCGCTACCGAGCTTTCGGCCGTGGTTTCCATGCGCGCGTCGCGCCGCTGTTCCTGGCCAAGCGTGAACGCCTTGAACGCATCCGCCGAAGTGGGCAGCGACCGGACCTGTTCCGGAGTGGGTCGAGCGCCGTCGATCTGGTGCGCCAGCCAACCGCGTGCATCGGTTCCGATCGCGGCCAATTCGCCGGGGCGTGCACCCAGCCCGTAGCGATTGGCAGCGATCACGGCATCGATCGTCACGGCGGTATCCCTTGGCGTAACCGGGTATCAGAAGCAGTAACGTGCCACACGACGTACGGTTGACGCCGCGTTCGATTCAACGCCTGAAGTAGGCGCTCTGCAACTGCGCTGCTTCACTGCTGTTTCCTGCACTGCGTGCGCAAGAGCCAACACTGTGTGCGCCGCGCTGCTGAATTCTCAACATGCGATGCGCGCCGCCGCACCATAAACCCTGTATTTCATGTCGCGCGGGCGCTTGGCACGGGAACTGCTTACGTAGAGGTAAGTCGTCCATTCCACCGCAACCCCGAGAACCCAAGTCATGAAGCAATTGATGTCCGCCAGCCTGATGGTGCTGTCGTTGAGTCTTACCACGGCCGCATTCGGCCAGGCGGCCGACGCGAAGCAAGCCCAACCCGCGAAACAGCCAGCGTTCAAGGCGCACGTGCTCACACGTCCTGAGCTGGATGCGTTGCTGGCGAAGCCGGCGCAAGTGCTGGTCATCGACGTGCGGCGCCCGGATGAGTTGTCGTCGATCGGTGGATTCCCGGTCTATCTCAGCGTGCAGCTCGCGGAGCTGGAGCACAGCCTCGCGGCGATTCCCAAGGATCGCACCATCGTTACCGTTTCCAATCACGCCAGTCGTGCTGGTCGTGCTGCGGACTTGCTCGCCAGCAAAGGATTCAAGGTTGCAGGGGCGGTTGGGGCGCAGACGTATGAAGAGGAGGGCGGGAAGCTCACGAAGATTTCCAAGCCTGCTCCGAAGGCGGATGCGGAGAAGAAATCGTAGACGCTTGCGTTGGCGCCGGTGGGTCGCGGCGGGATGAAGAACGCGGCAGCGCAGACCCCCTGCCCGGTCGTGTCAGCTTCTTGTGTTCAAAGAGAGAAGGAATAGTGATGACTGTAGTTTCTGTGCCGAGCCGAGCGAGTTCTTCAGCAAAGCGGGGTTGCGTTGTTCTGCTCGGTGTCATATGCGGTGCCACGGCCAGCGCGGCGGACGAGCCGACGACTGATCTCGGCAAAGTCGTCGTGACGTCGCGCAATCGTGAAGAGTTTGCGCAGGACGTGCCGCTGCCGGTGCAGGTGCTCGGCGGGGCGCAGTTGGAGCGCGACGGAGTGCAGTCGATCTGGGATCTGCCGGAGAAGACGCCGAATCTGCAGCTCAACCCGCCGGGCGAGAATGCGCGCAAGGTCAGCCCGTCGATTCGCGGCATCGGCCGCAACGGCGCGAACGATTCGGCGGAGGGCAGCGTCGGCACCATTGTCGATGGCGTTACGTTGTACTACGCCGGGCAGGCATGGGCGGACTACGTCGACCTTGATCGCATCGAAGTGCTGCGCGGGCCGCAGGGCACGTTGATGGGCAAGAATACGACGCTGGGCGCGATCAACATCGTGACCAAGGCGCCGAGCTTCACGCGCGGCTCGACGTTCGAGATCGCGTCGGGCAATTTGAATTCGCTGAAGGGCAAATTTTCTTCCACCGGCGCCATCATCGACGACCTGCTCGCATTTCGCGGCACGTTCGTCGTCGATCGCGCCAACGGGTTGTACACGAATACCTGGCAGTCATTCGGCAAGGCCAAGGAAACCTGGAACGAGTCGAACAAGGTGGGAGGCCGGTTGCAGTTCCTGCTGACGCCGAACGAGAACATCAGCAACCGGCTCATCGTCGACAAGTTGCGTTCCGATGAACGCGTGAATCTGGGCTTTCAATGGAGCGACGGCCCGGACGTCTGGGCGGATGGCGTGCCGCGCACTACGTCATACCTGAAGAAGTTCGCGGCGCGCTCCGCGTGGTTCCGCGACGCCGACGGCACTGCCTATCAACCGCCGCTGGGGCTGCGCAGCTTCGAGAATGCGGAAGCGCGGCCGCAGATCACCGATCAATGGGGCGTTTCCAACGACCTGCGATGGATCATCGGCGGCCTCACGCTCACGTCCATCAGCGCGTACCGCTATCAGGATTTCGACATCAAGAACGGCGGCAACACACGGTTCTACACGAGCAACAGCGGCCAGCAGCTTTGGAACAAGCAGTTGTCGCAGGAACTGCGGCTCACCTCGGAGCCGGGCAAGGTGCTGGATTACCAAGTGGGGCTCTACTATCTCGATGCGCAGGTGTATAGCGACGATCCTGACTACAACGGTCCGGACGCGGGCGCATGGTTCGCGTCCAATTCGCAATACAGCACGCTGATCACCAACGCGGCCGGCCGGGAACTGATGCGTGCTTCGCTGGACGGTCTGTACCAGTCGCTGGTTACCGATGCGAAGGTGAAGAGCGTGGCTGCGTACGGTCAGACGGATTGGCACGTCACCGACAAAGCAACGTTGACGGTGGGTGTGCGGCAAACTCATGAGCGCAAGACGAATCGCGCCTCCGACGAACTGGATCGTCCGGGCATTCCACTGACCGCTGCGTACTTTCCAGAGGCGACCGCGGCGCAATTGGCTGCGGCCAACGGTGTTCGCAACAACCGCATCGACGCGCCTTACTCCTGGTACTACGGCCGGCCCATCGAAGCGGACTTGACCGCGTGGAACATCGGGCCGAGCTACAAGATCACGAAGGACGTACTCTTGTACGCATCCGCCGGCAAGGGTGTGAAGTCGGGCTTCATCTACTTCAATCCCAACAGCGCGCCGCCTGCGGCGGATTTCGAGACCACGATCAAGCCGGAAGAATCGCTCGACTACGAACTGGGCGTGAAAAGCCTGCTGCTGAATCGCAAGCTGCAGCTCAACGTCAACCTGTACCAGACCAAACTCACCGACTACCAGACTTCGTTCACCGTGATCGAAGACGACGGCCAGACGGCGCTGACGCAATGGACCAACGCCCCCGGCGTCAAGGCGCGTGGCGTGGAGTTCGAGGCGTCATATCAGTTGGATAACCGGCTCTCGTTCAATGCGAGCGGCGCCTACAACCGCGCGACGTACAACAGCGAATGGCTGGTGCAGAGATCCGAGATCGACACGTCGCTGCCGGCGTACTCGGGCGTGAACATCCGCAATCGCTTCATCGACTTGGAAGACGAGCAGATTTCCAACGCACCCAAGGTCACGGTCAACCTCGGCTTGAATTACCAGGTGCCCATCGCCGGCTACCTCGGCCGCGTGACCGTGAACAACAGCTATCGCTCCGGCACGTATCTCAACGCCAATCAATCGCAGCTCAGTTACCAGGATGCGTACAACCTGACGAACGTTGGGCTGGGCGTGAGCACGCTGGATCGCAAGTACGAGCTGTCGCTGCTCGGCCGGAACATCTTCGACAAGTTCTACGCGACGTCGAAGAATACTTATGCGGCTACTGCTGCATCGACGTTACAGCTCGGCGCACCGCGGTATTGGGAGATAGTTTTCCGGGCGCGGATTTGAAATGACTCAGCCGCGCCCCCCTCCCTAACCCTCCCCCGGCGACCGGGGGAGGG